>Ga0187860_1001084_pt1 | contig 24815 bp, 25 predicted proteins | sample June2016WEW_10_4_FD_132981 | JGI IMG/M metagenome (GOLD analysis project Ga0187860, IMG submission 132981) | Peatland microbial communities from SPRUCE experiment site at the Marcell Experimental Forest, Minnesota, USA - June2016WEW_10_40 | ecosystem: Environmental > Terrestrial > Soil >...
CAAGGTGATCCTCCCAAGCTCGATCTTCAGGCCTCGATAACCAGAAGAATCGCCGCAAGGGCGGACAGTCAAGCGGCCCCGAACCCCGGGGCCGCAACTGCCTCACGCACAATCCGGGCTAGCTGGCGGCGTTCCAGGTAACCGTAAAGGCGCTTTCCGTGCTTGTGTCCGTGAGCGGGCTGGGAGTGGCCAGGATGGTCTTCGCGGGCGTCATCTTCAGCGCCCTGTGCGGGAAGTCGGAGATCGGCCCGCCGATCGGGCTCTGGGCGCTCGACGCGCTCGCCCCGGCGAAGCTCGCCGTGCCGAAGTCGGAGAGCAGCGCGATCCCGGGAGTGTCGGGTCGCTCGACGATCCACTCGGCGGTGTCCTGCGCCGGCGCCGGGCTTGGGGCGGCGATCGTCGCCGAGAAGACCCAGCCGGCGGTGCTGTCGTAGAGGCTCAGATACCACGTGTAGCGGTGTGGGTCGTTGGGGTCGTTGGGGGTGGGTGAAGAAACGCCGGCGGTGATCGAGTCACCCGGGGATACGGGGTAGCTCTGGGGCGACAGGTTCACCGCGTAGCCGCCGTTGACGGCGGGGTCGCCGTACATCTCGTACCAGGCGTAGTACTGGGGACTTCCAGCATTGCAGTCCATCTCTACGCCGTCCTGTTCGACGGTCGGGCCTCCCCAGCCGTCAATGCCGACCCATTGCGAGGAGACAGTCGTGGCATCCGCGGCACAGGTGACGGTGGGAACCGTGAAGTCGCCGCTGACGATGCCGAACGTCTGGCCTGTGGCAACGTAGCCCGACCAGGTCGGTTCCGGGTTGGTCCTCGCGGCCGTGCGCCCGCGCTCGACGACGCTGACACTCCGCGTGATGTGGCGTGTGCTGGTAATCGACACGAGCACGTGGAAGTGATAGTCCTCGGGCGCCGTCGAATAGTTGGGCGGCAGCGTTGCGGTGACCGTGGCGGTGCAATCGCGGGCCACGTCGAACTCTTGCACCTGGCCGTTCAGCGGCGAGTAGAACAGGCAGGCGCGTGCGCCCGGCGTCACGTATGCGTGCAAGTGCACGCGCCCCCCGGTCGCCGGGACCACGGCCGGATAGGCAACCAGGCGGGCACTGGCCGCGGCGTCGCTCGCGGGCACAGCGGTAACGGCGGTCAGGACCACGACAAGTACGATTAGGAGACGGGGATGGCGCATGCGCTCAGCACCGACAGTGAGCCGCCTCGCGGCGGGCATTTGTGTTTGTAGATGGTCCTCGCGGCTAGGGCCGGCGCGTCGTCGAGATCAAGTCGGGTGGCGCATCGCGCAACCGTCGCGAACAAGGCATCGGCGACGACCCTTCCTCCCCTTATCGGACGCTAGCGCCGGCTCTTGATCCGCTGAGGGCGCCAGCCAGAAAGTCGCCCGTGCATCGGACGCATACGTGAGATCCCAAACGCCGGGGCTACCTTGCACGCGTTTGGCGCGCAGCGCTGGCGGGAACGACGGCGACGCTCCGATCAGCTTCGAGCCGCTACGAATCTCCCGATGACCGCAGCGCTGCTGCGACTTGTTGAAGGCCTTCTTCGCGCTGGCGGGCGCGAACGCCTATGCTCCCGCGACCGTAACCAAGACAGGGGGCTCTACAGCATGCCGCGCATACTCGGTTTTCACGAGGTCAAGGACGTCCAGCACTGGCTTGCCTCACCAAAGCGCGAGGAGGTCTTCGGACCGCTCGGCGTCACCGAGATCAAGACCTACGTCGACCCTCAGGGCTCCAAGCGAGTCGGCCTGACGATGAACGTCCCCGACATGGACGCCGTGATGGGCTCGATGCAGACACAGGAAGGGATCGACGCGATGGAGCACGACGGCGTCATCGCCGAAACCCTGGTGATCCTGGTTGAGTCCTAGGCAGAAGAACCAAGCTGACTCGGACTGTCTATGTGCGGTCCGAGCCAGCCGGTTCCTCAAATGCTCGGATCGACGACTGCTCCCGCAGAACGCGAGCGTGAGCAAAGAGCCACCCCCCGCGCTCCCATGGCGCGACGAGCGGTCACGCTCTCGTCGTGTACGCGGCGGCGCCCAAACGCGTGGCTGCCTCGCTCCAGAGGCCGCGCCGAGGTAGCGTGTCGCGAGGCGCTGCTTGCCAACGCCATCGTTGGTCCCGTTTCGGACGCGTCGGATTCGTAAGCTCGCCGAGAGCGTGAATGGAGGACGAGACGTCGGGCGGACACAGTCGTATCAACCTGGCCGACGTCGCTGACGCGGCGCCGGCAAATGGCTTCGCCGACAGGTGGGAGGCACGCGGGGCGCGCACCGATCTCGACGCCGAGCAGACCGGCTTGACCCATTTCCGTCTTCGGCCTGGCAAGCGCTCGCCGTTCATGCATCGCCACCAACAGGCGGAGGAGGTCTACGTGGTCCTTGGCGGTACGGGGCGGATCAAGCTGGACGACGAGATCCTCGATGTCCGTGTGCTGGACGCCGTTCGTGTCGCACCCGAGGTCGCTCGGGCCTTCGAGGCGGGCCCGGACGGGCTTGAGTTCATTGCTTTCGGCCCCCATCGAGAGGCTGACGGTGAGACTGTCCAAGACAGCTGGGTCGACTGAGCTTCTCGCCTGCTGCGCGCTGCTGCCGTAGTTGCCCCATTCGGCCTGTGCGCGAGGGTGCTGAATCCACAGATGCGCTCCCGTCGGGCAGATGCGAAGCGGCCGGGTCGTCGTTGTTTTCGTAGGAAAGGGAGCGTCTCGCCCGGCTCACGCTCGCGGCGCGCGCGATGATCATCTGGTCGGTGACCGGCGCTCGTGAGGCTTCCTGATTCTCGCGCTGGGATTCGCTTCTGCGGGACTGGGCGGCTGCGGCGGTCGCGGGCAGGCATGAATGACGCCGTTCGCGGTTCGAGTCCTGGCCGTCCCATCGCGAATCGGCTTGCACCGCGCTTGCGGGCTTCGATCATGCGCGCCGAGGTTCAGGGGGTGATCGGCGCGATACCTGTTGTTGAGCTCGATGGCGTGGGGGCCGGATACGATCGGCGGACAACCGTCGTCCGGCGGTCAATCGAGAAGCTAAGGAGGCGTGATGGGGCTCATCGGCAAGTTGTCCGAGATGAGGATGAAGGACCCGGTCGAGGGGGTCGTGCGCGTTGTCGGCATCAACTATCCCGATCCGATGGCCACGAGCCAGAACTACAGCATGGAGTGTGTCGTGACAGCGCCCGGCGTTGACGCGGTGGCCGTGACGCACCGGGGCATGGCCTCGACCGCGAAGTGGCCGTCACCGGGCGACGAGCTGCCCGCGACCATCGATCGTTCGAAGCCGGAGCATCTGGTGATCAAGTGGGACCAGCTACGGACGGGGCGCGAGCAGGCGATGGGTCAGGCGCAGGCGCTGGCCGAGCAGATGCGTACCGGCAGCGACGCCACTCCGCAGGATTCAACGAGCGGTCTGCCGCCGGTCAAGGATCACGTCAGTTCTGCGGACGTCCTCGCGAGCGGAACGCGCGGCAGTGCGACGCTGCTCGGGACGTTCGCGGCACCCGAGACCGCTGGCGACTCCGAGCACACGGCGCTCGGCCTGACGCTGAACGTGATGATCGACGGCAGCCCGCCGTATCAAGTTCAGAACTACTACAAGGCTCCGAACGAGAAGCTCTCCGCGCTCATTCCGGGCAAGCTGCTGCCGGTTGCGGTCGCCCTGCCCGACAAGACCATGGTGGCGGTGGACTGGGACGCCGTCTCCTAGCGACGCGGCGACCCACCATCACGACGAGCGATTGGGAGTCACCGTAGTCCAGGGCTTTCAAGAGCGGGGCGCGTGGTCGAGTTCACCCGAACGTACGAGCGGGCCAGCGTCAGTGCTTGCCGGCTACCACAGGGTGCGATCGCGTCGCCACTGAATCGCCCACGCGGCGAGGGCGCGATTAGCTCGCGCTGGGTGGCAACGACGCCCGTGCTCTCTTCTCTCTTGAGTGTGCCGACGCAGACGCGGAGTCGGTGAGGACTGGAGATGATCGGCCGGTCCGGCCGTGGTGGCGTCGCGCGTGCTCAGCTCAGCACGCAGGAACGCTGAGCGGCTAGCGACGTGTGAACACGGCCCACATGTCCGTCTGGGAGGAGCTCGAGTCGAACCCGTCGACCGCCCAGAAGTTGATCAGGGCTTCCTCGCCTGGGTTCCATGCGAACCCGAGGGCCGCGAGGCAGCTGGTGACGTCCAGTGTGTAGGTGATCGTGTTGGCGGGGTTCGCCGGCTGGTCGGCTGCCAGATCCGTGACCCCCCTTCGTGCAGGGACAGGTTCAGGTCCTGGGGCGGAGACAGGCTCGGATCGTTGTCGGAGTAGGCGCTTGCCGGGCAATCCGAGCTTGCCCCCAGAACCCTCAGCTCACGGGACGAGCACGGCGGCGCCTGTGAAGCGGCCCTCGCGCAGATCGTCGAGCGCTTCGTTCGCCGACTCGAGCGGGTAGCTGTGGACCCGCGTCGACACGCCGGCGCGCGGGGCCAGATCGAGCAGCTCGACGGCGTCTGCGCGCGTCAGGTTGGCGACCGAACGGAGCACGCGCTCACCCCACAGCACGCTGTAGGGGACGGCTGGGATGTCGCTCATGTGGATCCCGCCGCAGACGACGACGCCCGCCGGCCGGACCGCTCGGAGCGCCGCCGGCACGAGTGTGCCGACCGCGGCGAAGATGATCGCGGCGTCGAGTGGCTCGGGCGGCAGATCCTCCGAGCTTCCAGCCCACACCGCGCCGAGCTCGCGTGCGAACGCCTGCGCCGCCACGTCGCCCGGGCGGGTGAACGCGAACACGTCGCGTCCCTGCCAGCGCGCGACCTGGGTGAGGATGTGAGCCGCCGCGCCGAAGCCGTAGAAGCCGACGCGCCGTGCCTCGCCGCACATCTGCAGGGCGCGGTAGCCGATCAGGCCGGCGCACAGCAGCGGCGCCGTCTGTTCGTCGCTGTACTCGCTCGGCAGGTCGAAGCAGAAGCGCTCGTCGGCGACCGTGTACTCGGCGAAGCCGCCATCGATGTCGCGGCCGGTGAAGCGCGCCCGCTCGCAGAGGTTCTCCCGGCCGGCGAGGCACTGAGAGCACTCGCCACAGGTCCAGCCGAGCCACGGCACGCCAACCCGCTTGTCGCCCGGCACCGTCGTCGCGACGACCTGATGTCCGAGGATGCGCGGCGGGGCGGCGATCTCCACCTCGCCGTCGAGCAGGTGTAGGTCGGTGCGGCAGACACCGCAGGCGTGGACGCGGAGCAGCAGCTGTTCCGGCCCGGGGACTGGCAGCGCCATCCGGACAGCGCGTAGCGGAGCACCGACACGCTCGAACACCATCGCGCGCATGCTGCTGGGAAGCGGACCTGTCATCACTTCATCGTTGCGCACGGCGGCCACCGGTGCGCACCACGACGCGGGCGAGGCTCGGCTGCCCCGCTCGCACCGCGCTGCTCGTGCGACGATCCGCGCGCCCGCATCCCCCGGCCGAGCTGTTGGATGTCGTCCACCACCCTAGATCCGTCCTGGCGTCGCGACCAGCCCCCAATGGTGTCGCCCCTGCCACTCCGGCTTCGCCGGCCGTGTGGGAGACTCCGCGGCGATGGTAAGCCTGGTTGTCCGCGCCGTGCGGATCTTCATGCGCTGGCTCGCGAAGCGGCGAGCGCGCTGAGCACCCCGCTCGGCGTGCCGCGAGGATCCGTGCCTGCGTCAAAGACGATCGCGGCGGCGCTCGCAGCGCTCAGCGTCGTGCTCGCCGGGTGCGGCGGATCGCACGCCGGCGTCACCCCCGATTTCGCCGCGCAGGCAAATGCGATCTGCACGACCGCGGACCGCGAGATCGAGGCGCTCCCCGCGTCCGGCACGGGGCTTCGCGCGCTCGCCGCGGAGGCAGAGGAAGAGGTCCCGGTCCTCCAGGCCGAGCTGTCGGGACTGCAGGCGCTGACGCCACCGCCGTCCGAGCAGGCCCAGTACGCGACGGCGCTGTCGACCACCAAGCAGGAGCTCTCGGTGATCCAGGCGCTGATCGTCGCCGTTCGCGCCGGCGAGGACGAGCGGGTTCTGGAGCTCGGCATTCGCGGCGACAGCGTCATCGCGACGGTGCAGACCGAGATGACGACGCTGGGCTTGCCCAAGTGCGCCCTCAGCGTGGAGCCCCGCGGCGGCTAGCGCGGCGCCGCCATCCACTCGCTACCCGCCGGAGACCCCCGGCTTGAGTTTCGTGCCGGCCTTGACGATCGCCGAGGTTGCCAGCGACGCGCCGGTCGCGTCGAGCGCCTGGACCTCGAAGTAGGGCCCGAGCGCTGGTGCGGCGATCCCCGTCTCGAAGCCGGTGCTCGGGTAGGTGCCGACGGCCGTGAGCGCCGTAGGCGAAGAGCCGGCGAGAACCTGCCAGCTCGCGACATCGGTCGCGCCGTTCCAACTCATGTAGAGCTGCGTCGTAGCGCCGGCCGGAGCGGCGGCGACGAGCGTCGGTGCCGTCAGCGGCTGCCCGCTCCATTGGTAGCGAAACGCGCGATAGGAGTTCCCCGGCGTCGCGATATGCATGTCGAAGGTGAGCTGGCCGGTGGGCGAGAACTCCGATACCCCGCCCGCCTGACCCCAGCCGACGAACTGGTCGCCATTTGGCAGCTGCTGCACGTTGCCCTGGCTCGGCGACAGCACGCCCTTGCCGGGATAGGTGAGCTGACTGACCAGCGTCGCGGTATCGGTTTGCGTGTTGATCGCGATATCGAGCGCGCGCGACTCCTTGCCCTCGTCCGGCGAGGCCTCGTTGTCAAACAGCGTGATCGTCCCGTCGGGCAGCAGCTCCGCGTCGTGCTGCCAGGCGAAGCGCACTCCCGGGCCGAGCGCGAAGGTGCTGGCTTTGCCGCCGAGCCGCCAGATGACGGCCCCCGCGGTGCCGTCGATCAGGTAGGTCGCCCAGGTGTCGCGCGACGAGATCAGGATGTCGCCGTCAGACAGCAGGTCGATCGAGTTGATGTGGAAGAAGTCAAACACCGTGCTGGGCAGGTGTGGCACCGTCAGGTACGTGTCCTTGATCGAGACGTGTCCGAGCGCGTGCCACTCGAACATCACGAGGCCGGTCTTGATGTCGATCTCCTGCATCACCCCATCGTCGATCAGGCCGCTGCTCGGACCGCCGTACGGGGCGAGATCCCAGTGCTCCGGCTCGAACGCAGTGATGAACGCGGTGCCCTGCGACGTGATCTGGAAGTCGTGCAGGTCGGCGTATAGCCCGTTCCCCGCGCGCACGGTGGCGAGGTGCGTGTAGTTGTCGGAGTAGATCTCATCGACGCCCTGGCCGTGCGCTTCGACGACGCGACCCTGAAACCAGGTGAGTACCGGCTGCCCTTCATAGAACTGGCGGTTGAGATCAAACGCGATCTGGCCTCCGGGCAGCGGATCGAACCAGACGAGCTGGCCGGTCGGTGTGATGATCATCGGCCCCGCCTGGCCGGGCCCCGAATCGGGCGAGATGAAGATATCGCCGAGCGTGGGGTCGGCCGCCGGCCTCGTCACCGTCACCGCCGTCGGCTCGAGATCGTGCCGCGAGTGGAAGCGCTGAACATCTGTGGCGGTGATGGCCAACGGCTTGCGAGGCGGAGACGCCGGCAGTACATACGGCGAGGCGACGGCGAAGTACGTCGTGACCCGCTCGCTGGTCCCGTTTGCGACGACCTCCGCCGACACATGCACGTGCTCGCCCGGCACGAACGGCGTGCGCGGCAGGAAGCTGCCACCGGTGTGGGTCGAGTAGAGCTCGAGCCGGCCCGTGTGATGGCCGCTCACCGAGCCAACCACGACGATGTCCTGAAGGTCCGTGCCAGGGGCGCCGAGGAAGCTGATCTGCGTGGTCGGCATCGCGTCGGGCGTGCCCGGCAGCGGCGAGATGACCTCCGGCGTGGTCGTTGGCCCGGTCGCGCCCGTCGTGCCCGTCGTGCCGGTCGTGCCGGTCGCGCTCGCGTGGGCCACGAGCGGGGCGTAAAGGCCGATCGCCACAACGACGCTCACGGCGATCGCGGCGCACCCGACCCGGGCGCGCGCTCGCCGCCACGCCATCGGCATGCCGATCCCCGCCGGGTGGTCGTCTGGCGTCGGCCCTGCCGAATGGGAGGCGCTCGAGGGCATCGCTGGACCAGTGGGGATCGGCATCTGCGAACGCGGAGTGCTGGCTCGGACCAGGATCTCCCGGGCGGGAAGCCTAGCCGGTCGTGGCACCCAGTAGCCTGCGCCGGTGCATATCGACCCCTACGTGGTTGTTGGCGCAGCGGTCGTCGGCCTGCTCGTCGGCATGACCGGCGCCGGCGGGGGTGCGTTGATGACGCCGATGCTGATCCTGCTGTTCGGCGTCACGCCGTCGACGGCCATCTCGAGCGATCTGGTCGCGGCCGTCGTGATGCGCCCGTTCGGCGCTGCTGTGCACCTCCGCAAGGGCACCGTCAACCTGCGCCTCGTCGGCTGGATGGTGCTCGGGTCGGTCCCGATGGCGTTCCTCGGTGCCTATCTGCTGAGCCGCGTCGGTGGCGGCAAGACCGCTCAGACGCGGATCGAGGTTGCGCTCGGCGCTGCGCTCCTGCTCGGTGCCGCCGCGATGCTGCTGCGTTACGTGCTCGACCTGCGGCGGGGGGAGCGGCGGGCCACGATCGTCCACGACGTCGAGCTGCGGCCGATCCGAACGGTTGCGATCGGCATGCTGGGCGGCGTCATCGTCGGCATGACTTCGGTCGGCTCGGGTTCGCTGATGATCGTCCTGCTGCTGTTCGCCTACCCGATGCTGAGCGCCAGCCAGCTCGTCGGCACCGACCTTACGCAGGCGGTGCCGCTGACGCTCGCCGCCGCGGTCGGCGCGCTCACCTTCGGGCACGTCGAGTTCGGCGTCACCGCCTCGCTCGCGATCGGCAGCGTGCCTGCCGTGTTCGTCGGCTCGTTGCTCTCCGCCAGTGCCCCCGACCGCTACATCCGTCCGGCGATCACCTTCGTCATCTTCGCCTCGGGTCTGAAGTACGTCGGCCTCGAGACGACCGCGCTCGGCTGGGTGCTGTGCTGCGTCCTCGCGCTCGCGGTCGCGCTTTGGCTCGGCCTCGCACGTCCCTGGCGCCGTCCGGCCTGAGCAGCTCTTCCTTTGGGGCGGTCTGTGCGGCGCGCTGCCGTCGCTCTTCACGACGTAGGCGCGGCAGACACATGAACACCTGTTCATGTAATAATCAATGCCGTGAGCGACGAGCACGACGTCGACCTGGCATATCTCGACTCCGCGACCGCGCGCGTCGTTGCCGACACGATGCAGGCGCTCGCGACACCGAGCCGCGTGCGCATCCTCAGCCGCCTCGGCGCCGGTGCCTGCTCGGTGGCGGAGCTCGCGCGCGATGTCGAGATGGGGCAGTCCGCCGTCTCGCAGCAGCTGCGCGTTCTGCGCCACCTGCGCCTCGTCGTCGGCGAGCGCGACGGCCGCCAGATCATCTACGCGCTGCACGACGATCACGTCGGCGTGCTGCTCGCGCAGGCCGTCTCCCACGCTGAGCACCTCCGCCTCGGGCTCACCGACCGCCCGGCGCGCGCGCTGGCGAGCGCGTGAGCGGTGAGACCCCAGCGTTGATCGCGGCGGCCGCGGGCGTCGGCCTCGGTCACGCGATCCTCCCCGACCACTGGATGCCGCTCGCGGTGATCGGCCGCGCGCAGCGCTATCCGGTTCGCCGCGTGGCCCGGCTGTCGATCCTTGCCGGCATCGCCCACGTGCTCGTGTCGATCCTGCTCGGCGCGGTCATCATCATCGTCGGGCTGCAGTTCCGCTCGAGCATCGAGCGCGCCCAGGGGGTGATCGTCGGCAGCGTCCTGATCCTCACCGGCGTCGGCTTCGCCATCTACGAGCTGACGCGACGCCGCTACCCGGAGCACCATCTTCACGAGCACGCGCACGAGAGTGACGGCGGCCGGGTGCGCGGGGCCGCCGCGATCATGGTGCCGTTCGGCGCTGCGGCCTCGCCCGACTTGACGATCCTGCCGGTGTTCCTCGCGGCCACCGCGGCCGGGGCGTTCGCGGCGGTCGGCGCGCTGGTCGTCTTCGCCGCGGTCACCATCACCACGATCGTCACGCTGACCCTGCTCGCCTGCTTCGGCGGCTACCAGATCAAGGGTCGCCTGCTCGACCGCTGGGGCAACGCCCTGACCGCACTCGTGCTCGTCGCGATCGGTACGCTCGTCGCGAGCGGCGCGATCTGACGCGAGACGGCGCGCTGGGCTAGCCGGCGGGGTGGTCGCGGTAGTAGTCGCGCCAGATCAGCTTGTAGATCGGGATCACCCGTGGGATCGAGCGGACTCCCGGGATGAACGGGATCAGCAGCAGGGCGAGGCTGAGCACGCCCATGATCGTCCCGGCGAGGATGTCGGCGTTGGGCGAGGTCCCGATCGGCTTGACCTGATACCAGAAGGTGTAGAGCCACAGCCAGACCTGCCCGGGGTAGCTCCCCGTCTCGTTCATCATTCCCCACTGGGTTCCGAGCAGGTGCTGCGCCGTCGCCCGGTCGGTCAGCGCGGAGCCATCCTCGAGGAACAGCAGTGGCGCGGTGTAATCGGTCTGGTAGAACTGCTTGTTCGCGAGCAGGTCGCCGTCGAGGCCGCCGCTCTGCGCGAGCGCGAGCAGCGAGCTCATCATCGTCCCCACCGGCCCGTAGGCGCCCGCCGGCACGGTTAGGCTCCCGTTGGCCGCCGCCGCCTTGTTCAGCGCGTTGCCGTACGCGGTCGTCCAGGCGTTCTGCTCCTTGGCCGGTGCCGCGAGGTAGGCCTTGAGCGCGCTCTGCACGGCGGGATCGTCGGGGATCGTCCGCAGCGGAGCGAGCACGTAAGCCTGGGCAGCGTCGATCGGATGGGTCACGCCGAGCCACTTCTCGATATGAATGAACCAGATGTGCTGCTGGAAGTTCGTACCGTCGTAATAGGTACCGTTGTTGGTGGGACCGTTGTTGTAGGGCGGCCCGTAGTTCGCCGTTTCGCTTTGCCCGTCGAGCTCGCTCAGCGCCGTGGTGACGAAGTCGGCGGGCATCTGGCGTGACCATTGCGCGATCGTTGACGGCGATTCGTCCGGGGAGGAGAAGACGAAAGCGAGCGCCAGCACGAGCAGCACAACGGCCGCGCTCGCGATGCAGACTTCTTTGACGATGTCGTACGGCCTGGTGGGGCCGTCGTAGTGGCGAGCGGCGTCGTTGAGCTCGGCGTTGCTCAGTCGCGGGAGCCTCAGCCTCACGCCTTCGGCTCCGTGACGGTGGCGGCGAGGTCGGCCAGCGGGATCGGCGGGACGATGCCGTGGCGGCGCACGAGCAGGAGGTGCAAGCCGACGATAGCCATGATGGCGGCGGGCAGCAGCACTACGTGGTAGCTGTACATCTGGCCGAAGTTGAGGACGTTGAAGAACGAGCCGACGCCGAGCGCGTTCATGCCGTCCTTGCCCTGCGTCGCGATCCACTGCGAGTCGAAGTTCTGCTGTGAGAGATAGCCGGTGAACGCCGTCGGAATCGCGACGAGGAAGCAGATCGTGCCGCTCATCCAAACGCGGGACCGTCCGCCGCGCCACGCCGACATCCAGAACTTGCCCCACAGGTGGATCACCATGAAGAAGAAGAACAGCTCCACCGCCCACAGGTGGACGCTGTTGAAGAAGTGGCCGATGTCTGACGTGTGCCACCACGTCGGCCCCTTGAGCGCGAGGATCACGCCGGAGGCGATGATCGTGAACAGCGCGCCGATCGTCAGCGCGCCAAAGACGTAGATCGCCGACTCCATGTACGCCGGCTGGCTGTCGGGCAGGAGCTTCTCCGGCGGGAGGTTCCGCAAGTAGGTCTCGCGGAGGCGGGCGGTCCAGGAGCTCATGTCTTGCGCTCAGCGCGGGCGCGTCGCGTGCCGGGGGCCCGCAGCCACAGCACGATCGCGAACACGACGAACATCAGCACGATCACGGTGATGTTCGCCACCGACATCTGAAAGAAGTGCCAGTGCACGTAGTGCGCTGGATGGTTGAGATTGATGATGGCGGCCATGGGCGATCGGTACGGGCGTGTAGCGAGTCGGCGGCGATCGCTGCGGGCATCGTAAGGGTCGTCGCGGATAGCACAACCGTAGTTACCCGCAAAGTTACAGCGCCCTGGGCCTGCTACAGTGCAACCGGTTGCAAGCCCTGACGGGGGATTCGATGGACCAATCAGCGCAGACGGAGAGCTTGTTGTGATTGCGTGGCGACCGAAGACGACGCCGCGCGAGCTCCTGCTCGCGCGCTGGAGAATCGCGCAGCTGCTGCCGCGCGCGGGCGGACGGCTCGTCGCAGCGATGGTCACGATCGACTTCGTCGCCGGAGCATTGCCCGTCGTGTTCGTCATCGCGACCAGCATCGTCATCGGCCGCGTGCCGGCTGCGGTCAAGGGCGGGCTGCACTCTGCGGCCTGGCGCGACCTCGTCACGGTGTTCCTGTTCGCGGCGGGCGCATTCGTCGCGCAGCAGATCCTCACCCCGGCGGGGACGGCGCTCGGCGAGCTCGTCGCCAGGCGCGTTGACGGGCGCGCCTACGACGAGCTGATGGCCGCATCGCTTGGCACCCCGGGGATTGCGCCGCTCGAGGACCAGGAAGCTCTAGACCAATTGCAGGCGGCCGTCAACACGTTGGAGTTCGGCATTCGCAGTCCCGGCCAGGCCTGCGCCGGACTCGTCGCGCTGATCGTGCGCTACACGGCTCTGATCGGCTACCTCGTCGTCGTTGCGGTGGCCTTCTCCTGGCTTGCGGCCCTCGCCCTGCTCGCTGTCGTGATGCTGTTCCGCTACGGGCAGCGCGGCGGGATTCGCAAGTACACGGCGATGTTCTTCGAGGTCGGCATGTCGGGGCGCTGGCGCGAGGCCGAATACCTACGCCGGCTGGCGATCGAGACGCCGGCGGCGAAGGAGATCCGCGTCTTCGGCATCGTCGACTGGATACGGGAGCGGCTTCGCGGTGTGCGCCTCGCTTCGATCGAGCGGGTCTGGGCCGAACGCCGGCGCGTCTACCTCTGGCCGTTCCTCTGGTTTGCGCTGTTCGGATTGCTGGTCGCGGGCGTCATATTCGGCGCGATCGGCGCAGACGGCGTGCATGGCATCACGCTGACGAAGTTCGCGCTCGGGATGCAGGCCAGCCTCGGCGCAATGCGCCTCGGTGAGTACTACTCCGAAGCCGACCTGCAGACGGCGACCGGCATGCGGGCCAACGACGCGATCCAGGCTTTTGCTGCGCGCATCGCGACGGTGGCGGAGCAAACACCGGTGCGTCCCAACGGCGCGTCAGCGCCCGCCGTGCCCGACCCGCTCCAGACGATTCACTTCGACGGTGTCAGCTTCGCCTACCCCGGTCAGCAGCGCCTCATCTTCGACCAGCTCGACCTGACGATCCCGGTCGGCCGCTGCACGGCGATCGTCGGCGTCAACGGCGCCGGCAAGACCACGCTCGTGAAGCTGCTTGCGCGGCTGTATGAGCCAACGGCCGGAGCGGTGCGCGCCGACGGAGTTGACATCCGCGACTACTCGATTGATCAGTGGCGCGGCAAGCTCGGCGTGATCTTCCAGGACTACGCGCGCTATGAGGTCTCGGCGGCGGACAACATCGCGCTCGGCGCAGTCGACTTCATCGATGACCGCGGCGGCGTAGAGGCTGCAGCCGAAGCTGTCGGCCTCGCCGCGACGCTCGACGAGCTGCCGCGCGGGCTGGATACCCCGCTGGCCCGTCATCTCGCCGGCGGCGCGGACCTTTCAGGCGGGCAATGGCAGCGCGTCGCGCTGGCCCGCGCGTTGTTCGCGCAGCGTCACGGCTCACCGATCGTCGTCCTCGACGAGCCGACCGCAAGCCTCGACGTCCGCGCCGAGGCGAGCTTCTTCGACGAGTTCGCCGGCCTCACGCAGGGCGCGACGACGCTGCTGATCTCGCATCGTTTCTCGACCGTGCGGCGTGCCGACCTGATCGTCGTGCTCGCCGACGGCCAGGTCGCCGAACAGGGCAGCCACGACGCTTTGCTTGCGCGAAACGGTCGCTACGCAGAGTTGTTCCGTCTCCAGGCCGATCGCTTCACCGATGAGCTGATCGCATGAAGGACCTGCTGCGCGGCTCGTGGAAGATGCTCTCGACGGCGTGGCGATTCGACCATCGCAAGACGGTCGTCGCGGTGGTCCTGATGGTCTCCGGCTCCGCTGCTGCGCCGCTGCTCGCCGCCGCGCTCGGCTGGATGACGAACGCGCTGATTGACGGGCGCGCATTGCAGGCCGGGCTCGCAGGCGTGAGCGTCGCGGGGCTGGCGATCATGACGCTCACCTTCGCGCATTTCGCGCATATCGCCTACTTCGAGCTGTCTGAGCTAGCCGAGCTTGAGTTCGAGGAGCAGCTGATCATGCTCTCGAACGGGTCGGTGGGCATCGAGCACCACGAGCGCGCGGAGCTCCAAGACTCGCTGACCGTGCTGCAGCAGGAAGGCCGGCGGTTCGAAACGGGTTTGCAATCGCTGCTGACGGGTCTCGGGCTGCTCTTGGCGGTGATCCTCACGGCGGTGCTGCTGGCCCAGCAGAGCCTGTTGTTGCTGTTCCTGCCGCTGGCGGCGCTGCCACCACTGTTCACCGGCCGCCTGGCTGAGCGGATGCTCGACGCCGCCAAGACCGCAACCGCCGAGCAGACACGCGTCGCACACAACCTGTTCGCGCTATCGACGGCCGCCCGCTACGGCGGCGAGCTGCGTGTCTTTCGTCTCGAGCACGAGCTGCGCCGTCGCCACGGGGAGCTCTGGGCCGCCGCAACGCAGCGCCTGTGGCGGGCACAGCTGACCTCGACGGTCGTGCGCGCGGCAGGCCAGGTCATCTTCGCGCTGGCCTACGTCGGCGCGGTGTTGCTCGCCGTCCACGACGCCATCACCGGACACAGCAAGCCCGGCGATGTGGTCCTCGTGATCGCGCTCGCGTCGCAGGTCAACCAGCAGGTCACGACCGCCGTGACACTGCTGCGGGACCTCCTGCGCATGGCGAGCACCTACCGCCGGCTCGACGATCTGCGCGACGCCGTGAGCGCTAGCGAGGAGACGGGTCCGATCGACGCCTCGCCGCCGACGCATCTGCGCTCCGGGATCACGCTCGAGCGAGTTGGCTTCGCTTACCCAGGCACTGCCGCGACGGTGCTTCGCGACGTGACGCTCACGCTGCCGGCCGGCTCAACGGTCGCGATCGTCGGCGAGAACGGCGCCGGCAAGACGACGCTCGTCAAACTGCTCTGCGACTTCTACCGCCCGTCGGCGGGGCGGATCCTCGTTGACGGTGTCGACCTCCGCCGCATCCCGGTGGCCGATTGGCGGGCGCGGATCGCCGTTGGCTTCCAGGACTTCGTCCGCTTTGAGTTCGTCACGCGGAGCGTCGTCGGGCTTGGCGACCTGCCGGCGATCTCCAGCGACGCAGCCGTCCTCGGCGCGCTCGATCGGGCTCACGCCGCTGATGTCCTCACCCACCTTGGCGACGGTCTCGCCACGGCGCTCGGCAAGAGCTACGCGGATGGTGCCGAGCTGTCCGGCGGGCAGTGGCAGAAGCTGGCGCTCGGCCGCGCGATGATGCGCGAGACGCCGCTGCTGCTGGTCCTCGACGAGCCGACCTCGGCGCTCGACCCCGAGGCCGAGCACGCGCTGTTCGAGCGCTACGCCGAGCAGGCCAAGCGTGTCGGCCGGGCGACCGGCGCGATCACGCTGCTCGTCTCGCACCGCTTCTCGACGGTGCGCATGGCCGAACTGATCATCGTCGTCGCGGGCGGTCGCGTCGTCGAGCTGGGATCCCACGCCACCCTCGCCGCCGCCGGCGGCCTCTACGCCGAGCTGTTCGCGATCCAGGCCAAGGCCTACAGCTAGGTCACCGTCACGAGCCGTCGTGCTCGGTGACCGCGACGCCAACGCCGCGGGCAAAGCGCTGAAGCGCTTCCAAGGCGTCGTTGGGCACCACTCAGCGCCAGGGTCAGCGGCGATCCGATCATGTCGGTAGGCCAGACGAACGCCGCAAGCCGCGCGGTCTCTCAGGGCCCGCTGTCGCTGGACGCCGCGGGTCTGGGGAGTGTTGAAGCGATGCCGTCGCCCTGCGTCGTTGCGGCGCCGTCCGGCTCTCCGACGCCGGCCCGGCCCGAGCCACGGTGGCCGATCCTGACGCGGTGGGCGTGGCGGTGGAGGTGTGCCTTCTGGGCGATCGACTCCTCGTCCTCGTGGATGAACTTCTCGCCGCGAAGCGCCGAGGCGATCGCTGCGATCACGCTCATGACCACGGCGACGGTGAGGATCATTATCAGCCCGTGCTTGAAGGACGGGCCGATCAGGTGCGGGAAGAACGACCTGCTGGTGAGGGCGGCAACCTGACTGGGTCCGAGGTGGCCGAGCACGTGCGGACCGAGCAAGCTCTTCAGCGGGTTGTAGCCGAGGAACGCGGCGAAGATGTAGCCGAGCGGCGGCAGGTGGGACAGCTGTGTGGCCTTGGCGACGGGGATGCCGTGAGCGAGCAGGCCGCTGTACATCGCCGCCGGCACCTTGGCGTTGAGCCCCAGCACGAGCAGCGTGAAGAACAGCCCCATCGACAGTGGCATCCCCGACTGGGCGAACGTCACCCGCATGCCTGAGGCCGCCCCGCGGTGACGTGCGGGGACCGAGTTCATGATCGAGGCCGTGTTCGGCGAGGCGAACAGGCCACCGCCGATCCCCGAGACGAACATCACCGCGGCGAAGGGCGGGTAGGAGAAGTTCGCCGGGAAGGTCATCATCAGCGCGTACATCGCGGCCGAGACCAGCATGCCGGCGGTCGCGAACGGTCTTGCGCCGTACTTGTCCGAAAGCTTGCCCGACAGCGGCCCCGACACGACGAAGCCGACCATGAAGGGGATCATGTAGATCCCGGCCCACAGCGGGGTGTCGGCGAAGCGGTAGCCGTGCTGGGGCAGCCAGATGCCCTGGAACCAGATCATCAGCATGAACTGGAGGCCGCCTCGCCCGATCGACCCGAGGAACGACGCCGCGTTACCGGCCGTGAATGCCCGAATGCGGAACAGCGACAGGCGGAACATGGGGTCTTCGACCTTCGTCTCGACGTAGACGAAGAGGACGAGCAGGGCGATGCCCCCGATGAGCATCTCCAGGACGAAGGGGTTCGACCAGCCGGTGAGGGAGTGGTGGTAGGGCTTGATGCCGTAGGTGACGCCGGTGAGGATCATGCCGAGCCCGCCGGCGAAGGCGAGGTTCCCGAGCCAGTCGATCTTGGCCTTGATGCGGACGCCGATCTCCTTCAACTTCAGGTAGGCCCAGACTGTCCCGAAGACGCCGATCGGCACGTTCGCGAGGAACACCCAGCGCCAGCCGACCTCCGCCAGCACGCCGCCGACGATGATGCCGAGGAAGGAGCCGACGATCGCAGCGACCATGTTCATCCCGAGGGCAAGGCCGAGCTGCTCTGAGGGGAAGGCGTCGGTGATGATGGCCGCCGAATTGGCCATCAGCAGCGCCCCACCGATGGCCTGGAACATCCGCAGGATGACCAGCTCCAGGGCTCCGGTCGACCCCTTGCTCCAGACCAGCGACAGCAGGATCGCCCCGACCGTGAACCAGGCGAAGCCGAGGTTGTACATCTTCACGCGGCCGAACATGTCGCCGATGCGCCCCACCGTCACCACGATGGCGGCCGACACCAGCATGTAGCCCATCATGATCCACAGCAGGTAGGGGAAGTTGGCGGCAACCAGCGGGTTGAGGTGGATGCCCCGGAAGATCACCGGCAGGGCGATGATCAGGCTCGTCGCGTTGAGCGTCGCCAGCAGCACGCCGACGGTGGTGTTGGAGAGGACAACCCACTTGTAACGCGGTCCGACGGTCGGCTGCGTTGGCGCGGTCACCGCGTTCATGGTCGAGCCTCCATTGTTTCGGGATGGTCGCCCGTCAGGGCTGCTACTTCGCCCGGGCGTTCGGTCGCGAACGATTCGAGCACTGCCACAGCCCGCTCGATCGCCAGCCGGTCCGCCTCGCCGAGAGCGCCGAGGTGCTCGGCAAGCCAGGCGTCGCCCACCTGTGCGCGCCGCGCGAGCAGCTCTGTGCCGCCGGCCGTGGCGATGAGCTGCACGCCCCGGCGGTCAGCGGGGTTCGCATGGCGGGAGATCAGGCCGGCCTCCTCGAGCTTGTCGGCAAGGCGCGTCGCGGCCGGAGATGGCAGGCCCTCGATCTCGGCGAGGTGGCCAACGCTGAGCGGTCCGCTGCGGACCACCGTGGCGAGCGCAGAGATCTGGGTGATCGTGAGGTCGGACGGATCCCGCCGGCGGAGCTGGCGTGAGAGACGAAGAATCGACAGGCGAAGCCGGCCTGCGAGCAGGTGGGATGGGCCCGCCCCTCCCTCGCCGCTCACCGTCTCGCTCATCGCACCAACGCTCCTTCCCGATCCTGCCCAGCATGCAAGCTGGAATGCTCAGCCCCCGGCGACCGACGCGGGGGACGTCTACTTCTGTGCCGATGTTACTATATGTCGGCAGCATGGAGTTGCACTTGAACATGAGGCTCACCACGGCGATCGTGCGATCCTTCGCTGCCCCGATGCGAAGGAGGCCGTGATGGAGCTGAAGACCGAGTGGGTGGACCTCGACAGCCCGGCCGGGCAGGTTGCGGCCTACCTCGCCCGACCGGCGTGGGCGAAGGCCCCGGTGCCTGGCGTCATCGTGATCCAGGAGGTCTGGGGGGTTGACGGCCACATCCAGGATGTCGCCGACCGCTTCGCCAGCGCGGGCTACGCGGCGCTGGCTCCCGACCTGTACTCCGTCGGCGGCAGGCCCCCGGCTCTCGCGGCTGAGCGCGTTGCGCAGGCCAAGGCCTTCCTGAACACGATCCCCCCGCCGGAGTGGCAGGCCGTGCTCGGCGACGAGGCAGCCCGGGCCAAGGCGCTGGGTGTGCTTGGCGACGACGAACGCAGGCAGGTGGGGGAGACCCTCGGCGTGCTGTTCGGCGGTATGCGCGACGGCCCCGAGCGGCACGTGAGCGTCCTGCGCGCCGCGCTCTCCTCGCTGCGCGCCCATCCGGCGTGCGCGGGACGGGCTGTCGGCTCGGTCGGGTTCTGCATGGGCGGCGGCCTGTCCGCGCTGCTGGCGTGCGAGGAGCCGGATCTCGGTGCCGCAGCGATCTTCTACGGCTCCTCGCCGAGCGCCGAGCAAGCCGGGCGGATCCGCTGCCCGCTGCGTGGCTTCTACGGCCACGACGACCCCCGTATCGTCGGCGGCCTGCCCGCGTTTGGCGCTGCGCTCAGCGCGGCCGGCACCGATCACGAGCTGCGGATCTACCCCGACACGCCGCACGCCTTCTTCAACGACACGCGACCCAGCTACCGCCCCGAGGCAGCCCGAGATGCCTGGGGTCGCACCCTCGCGTTCTTCGCGCAGGCGCTTGGACCGGTGGCCACGGTGCCGCTCGAAGAGGCGGCGGCCTCAGGTGACGGCTGAGCGGGCCCGGCCGTCCGCTACGCCGGCGCGCGATAGCTCGTCGCACAGTGAGGCCGAGCCGTTCGTCGTGATGGCCAAGCCGGTCGGGCCGGTCTGCAACCTCGACTGCGGCTACTGCTACTACCTGGACAAGGCGAAGCTGTTCGGGGCGGGCCGGCGCCTGCGGATGAGCCGCGACGTGCTCGAGGCCTACATCTCCTCGTTCATCGCTGCGAGCCCGGGCCCGGTCGTGCACTTCGTCTGGCACGGCGGGGAGCCGACGATCGCCCCGATCGCCTTCTACCGCGAGGCGCTGGAGCTGCAGGCGCGCCACCTGCCGGCGGGCTGGACCGCTCTCAACAACCTGCAAACCAACGCCACCCTGCTGGACGAGGCATGGTGCGCGTTCCTGGCCGAGCACCGCTTCGCCGTCGGCATCAGCATCGACGGCCCGGCACACCTGCATGACGCCGGCCGCCCCGATCGGCGCGGACGGCCAACCCACGACCGGGTGATGCGCGGGCTCGGCCTGCTGCGGGCGGCCGGAATCGAGCCCGACGTGCTCTGCACGCTGAACGCGCTGACGGCGGCCGAGCCGCTGGAGGTCTACCGCTTCTTCGTTGACGAGGGCATGCGCTGGGTCCAGTTCCTCCCGGTGGTGGAGAGGGCGGGCGATGGCGGCGTATCGGAGCGGTCGGTGACGCCCGAGGCGATGGGAGCGTTCCTCTGCAGCGTGTTCGACGAGTGGGTCCGTCACGACGTCGAGCGCATCGGCGTGCAGAACTTCCTCGAGTGCCTGCTCGTCCTCAGCGGCCGGCCTGCCAACTTGTGCATCATGGCCGAGCGCTGCGGGCGGGCTCTCGCGCTGGAGCACGACGGGAGCGTCTACTCCTGTGACCACTTCGTCGACGACCCTCACCGTCTCGGCGGCGTGGTCAGTGACGGGCTTGCCGCGCTGCTGGCGGCGCCCGCGCAAGAAGCCTTCGCCAACGCCAAGCGCGACGCGCTGCCGGCGTGCTGCCGCGCCTGCCCGGTCGGCTTCCTCTGCCACGGCGGCTGCCCGAAGGACCGCTTTGCGCTCACGCAAGACGGCGAGGGCGACCTCAACTACCTCTGCGCCGGCTACCGTCGCTTCTACGGTCACCTGCTGCCCTACCTGGAGCGCATGGCCGAGCTTGACCGCGCAGGGAGCTCGCCGGCGGCGATCATGGCAGAGCTCGAGCTGGCCGAGCGCGACGAGCGAGCGGTGTGGCGGACGGCTGGGCGCAACGACCCGTGCCCGTGTGGCAGCGGCGCCAAGTACAAGCACTGCTGTCTGCCGATCCGGCGACGCTGAGCGCCCGGAGTAGGATCAAGCGCGTGCGCCTCTACCATCGCCCGGGGAGTCGGTCGGCGCGGGCCCGCTGGCTGCTGGAGGAGATCGGCGCGCCATACGAGCTGATCACGCTCGACGCCGAGTCCAAGCAGAGTGACGAGCATCGCGCCCGGCACCCGCTCGGCCGCGTCCCGGCGATCGACGACGGTGAGGGCTTCGTCTTCGAATCGGCGGCGATTCTGCTCCAGCTCGCCGATCTGCACCCGGAGGCCCGCCTGATTGCGCCGGTCGGAACGCACCAGCGGGCGCTCGTCTACCAGTGGTTCTCGTTCGGGCTGACCGAGATCGAGCGCCCTGCGGTTGAGCTGTTCGCGGCCCGCCGGCGCTCGGATGCCGAGGCCGAAGCGGAGGCGCTCGAGCGGTTCCTTCTGGCCGCGGCGGTCGTCGAACAGGCACTCGACGGACATGACTACCTGGTGGGGGACCAGTTCAGCGTCGCGGACATCCTCTGCTCAGGCGTGTTGGCGATCGCCAGGCGACTCGAGCTGCTCGAGACCCTGCCGCAGATCGCCGCCTACCTGGAGCGGCTCGACGCGCGGCCCGCACGCCAGCGGGCCTACAGCGACGTCCCTGCCACGAAGTAGGCGGTGTGGCGCCCACCGCCGGGCGCGCGACTGGGTGCCAGGCCGTGGTCCAAGGCCGGCAGCGCGAGACGGTCGATAGCCGTACTGCAAGCTCTTCGCAATGCGGATGAGCGGACTCGAACCTCCACAGAGTTACCTCGACACGGACCTGAACCAGATCTGGGCCGCGTAGATGCGTCCGCGAGCGTCCAATACGTCCAAATTGCGAGGTTCTGCGGACGCACTTGAAGCCCTGGAATGTTCGGATGTTGTCGCGGATGTTGTCACGGACGAGCCCGGTCGGCCGTGCCGTGTCCGTCTCGCGTGTTGCGTATGTGGTACGCTACGCCGTATCGTATGAGCAACAGTTGAGAGGATCACAAAGGCCATGGCCAGAGCCGCTTCCGACTACTACCAGCGCCGCAAGGAAGCGTGGCTGAGTGATCCCGAGACGCGCGGTCATTATGAGCGCGAGCGGCGCGAGATCGAGCAGATCGACGCGGTGATCCGCTCGCTCGATCAGCTGCGCGTCGATGCGGGCATCTCGAAGACCGAGCTTGCGCGTCGTATCGGCCGCAATCCGTCGAGCATCCGGCGGCTGTTCACGGCGCAGACGGCGCGGCCCGAGCTGCCGTTGATCGTGTCGATCGCCGACGAGCTCGGCGCGCGCGTCGAGATCACCGCCGGACTCCCCGCGCGTTCAACTGGCTCCCGCAAGCGCATCGCGGCTTAGACAGTCATCGGTCGCACGCCGCGCGCGCAGGAGGCGTCTGACTGCGGTGCGAGGCTTGGAGCGTGCCGTACGAGCGCACGATCGAGATCGCCGTCAGCGAGAAGGTCGTGGTGCACTTCAGCCAGTCCGGCCGGCCGATCGAGCGCTACGCCGTAGTGCTTCTCTTGTTCGATGACGGCCACTGGGACACGATCCGCGTCTACGACAACCATCTCGGTTCCCACCACATGCACCGATACACTCGTAGCGGCGGCAAGCAGGAGCCGGAGGCTTTCTCCGCCGGCGCGATCAACGAAGCGATTCCCGCCGCCATCGCCCACCTCAAGGCCCACTGGGAAGCGATCATCACGTCATGGAACGCCTAGCTCACAGCAAGAACACTCCAGCCACGGACGCGTCGTTCGAGCTGCTCACGCGCATCGCTGTTGACGCCGACAGCGATGAGCGCTACCCGGATGGGACCGTCTTGGTGCCAGCCGACTCGGCCGACACATCGCTCGTGCTCTCGCGCGCGATTCGCGAACGCAGGCCAATCGCGTTGGTGTTCCCGGACGGCTCCGATGTCGTCGCACGGCCACCCGAGGCGGTCGGCCTGGTGCTCGTGATCGTGCTCGGCCTGACGTGGCTAGCCGACTGGATAGGTCGGAGCCGCGACCGGCCGACGTTCGTGCCGCGCGAGTGGGTCACGGAGTTCCACGCGGCGCCTGCTCGGCGAGAAGCCGAGCTCGTCAGCTAGAACCCTGCGAGCTCGGTACGCACGACGGGATCGCGGATACGCCCTTTGCAGTCACACGCAACGCCGCGCGCACACGCCGTCGGCTGTTCGGATTTGTCACGCCGTTGTCAGCGCGCACTGAGGATCCCGTGCCGGCGCTTGTCTCCCGGTGCGTGAATCATCGGGTTTGCAGCTGGTTCGCGATGCAAGAGAGTGGACGTTGTTACAACCCTCTCTCGCCTGTTGAGACGCTGCTCGAGCTTCTGTTTGAGCCCGGTGGGCGAGCCAAGCGCCAGAAGGTCTTAGCCGTGCTCACTCGTGGATTCAAGGGACAGGGCAACGAGGTTCAACCATGAGCCTCAGTGCCGGCGAGACAGGGGGAAGGTCGAACCCTCACCTACCCTCAACCCCCGCCCTGATAGACGCGCTCCTCGAAGCCCGGCTGGCCACCGCCCACCGGCCGCGAACCGCGCGCCTGACCGGCTCCTGACCATCCTACCCCGAGTGTGCGGCATGCGGGCGACTACGGTCAACGCTGCCACTGCTGGTGAGGCGCTGTCTCCGGGCGTACAATGCTTACAAGGTAGCCAACGATGTTCATCACAAGCATTACCATCAAGAACTTTCGGTGTTTTACAGACATGCAGCTCGGTGGTTTCAACGTGCCGAATGGGAGCCCCGCGAGCGGCCTTAACCTGTTGATTGGCGAGAACGGCAACGGCAAGACCACGTTCCTTGAAGCGATCAACCTCATTACGCAAAGCTCTTACACGGTCGGCAATATTCTGGCCGTCGAGGACTTCGCCGATATGGCGAGGAAGCTGGAGGTCGATTACACGAGCCATGTGCCGTTTAGGTGCAAGATGCCGGCGACATATCGCGACTGCTACTACGAGTCCAATGGGATCGCCTTTAGTGCCAAGGTACGGGACGCCAAATCACCAGGCCGGTTGCTCTCACCGCCGATCCAGGCCAATGCATTCTTCAAGAACACGACGCCAAAGTACAAGAACGCGAAGGGCCGAGACTCCGGCGACATCACCAACTACACGCGCGGGTTCAACGACGAAAACATCGACGGCGACAGCCTGAACATATTCTATTTCGACAAGAACCGCAGCCGCCAGCTGACACAAGGCACGTACAAGACGACGTTCGAGCGGATCTGCGACGACCTCAACTGGCGGTTCACGAGGGCTCTCAACAAGGACCCCGCGAAGAAGAAGGCTCTCATCGATAGCCTGTCCGGGGATTTCTTCGAGCAGGCTAAGGACGCCGCTCAATCAGGGGCCGGGCAGCAGGTCGCGGACGACCTGTCCGCGTTCTTCGATGACCCGAGCTATAAGCACCTAAGGCTCGATCTCGTGCACTACCTGAGGCCGTTCGCCAACGGGATGCTCGCGTTACGCGAAGATGGCTCGCTCACTCAGATCATGGCGCGAGACCTGGGGTCCGGCATCGAGATCATCATCGCCCTTCTGATGCTCAGGAACATCAGCGGCGCGTCAAAGGGAAGGCTCATCTATCTCCTTGACGAACCTGAGGCACATCTACACCCGAAGGCTCAGAAACAGCTCCTGAGACTCTTGGTCGAGGAAGCTAAGGACAAGCAGATCTTCGTTTCGACTCACTCGCCCTACATCTTCAAGGATGCGTTTCCGACCAAGCCAGGCATGTTCATCTTCCGACGCGATGCGAGGAACGCGATTGAGGTGGTTGATGCGAATCTCACAAGCTTTGGCCATTTCCCGTGGAGCCCATCGTGGGGAGAGGTCAACTTCAGCGCCTACGATCTGGCTACCGTAGAACTACACAACGAGCTATACGGCTTCATACAGGAGCAAACAAGTAATACAAGCGAGCCGGCGGTAGAGTCATACTTCGCGTCTAAGAGGCCCTAACAGAATGAAGGGTTATGTAATGCTGTGTCGAAGCACGCGGCATGGCGAAACCTCTTGTCAGTGACGGGTTGTGGGCTCGGATCGAGCCGGAGCTGCCGGTCGTAAGGCGTCG
>Ga0187860_1001085_pt1 | contig 24796 bp, 13 predicted proteins | sample June2016WEW_10_4_FD_132981 | JGI IMG/M metagenome (GOLD analysis project Ga0187860, IMG submission 132981) | Peatland microbial communities from SPRUCE experiment site at the Marcell Experimental Forest, Minnesota, USA - June2016WEW_10_40 | ecosystem: Environmental > Terrestrial > Soil >...
CAATTGATCCGGTGGAACCGGCTGAATGCCCGGCTCGGCCTCGGTCTCGGCCTGATGAACGGCCTCGCCTATCTCGTGCTGATCTCGTTCATCATTTTCGATTTGAGCTACTGGACGGCGCAAGTCGCCACGTCCGACGACGAAGGCAGGCTGGTCAAACTGCTGAACCGACTGGGGCGTGATTCGGAAACCACCGGGTTCGCCCAGATTGCGCGCGCCATTGACCCGATGCCGGACAGTTATTTCAAGAATGCCGATCTCGCCGGACTGCTCTACCAAAACCCGCAGTTGCGCGACCGGCTGGCGGATTATCCGATGTTTATTTCGCTGACCGAACGCGATGATTTCAAACAGCTCGGCCAGAACGCCGAGTTTCAAAATGCGTGGAAGCAACACGCGCCCATCCGGCAATTGCTCGACAACGACCAGTTCAAATCCCTCTGGGAAAACCAGGAGACGGCCGACCTGGTCCGGGGCATTGTCCAGGACAATTTTGACGACCTGTGCGCCTATTTGCAAACCGGCCAGTCGGCAAAATATGGTTCGGAAAAAATCATCGGCCGTTGGGATATCAACATGGCCGCGACCACGAGCCGGCTGCTGGAGACGCGACCAGGACCAGTTTCGTCGCGCGAAATGCGGATGCTGCGCGCCTGGGTGACGCAGTCGTATGCCAAGACCGCGTTTGTCGCCGGCGCCGATGGCCAGGCGTTCCTGAAAAATCTGCCTCATCTTACTCATGTTAAAACGCAGCCCGGGCAGCCGCCGGCCACCGAAATCGCCACGTGGCAGGGTAAATGGAAAGGTGACGGGGCTGATTACGAATTGTCGCTCAGCAGCAGCAGCAAAAAACAATCCATGCCCGCCCAGATTGACGGCACGCGATTGACGATCAAGGACGACAAAACCACGCTGGTGTTCGCCCACGAATAATTAATTGCGGACGGCCTTGTCAGGAAGGTCGTCATCCGGCCCGACCGGCAGTTTGAAGTGGACTTCGGCAGCACGACATTACTATGACGCCACCGCTTGTAATGGAGTGAAATGGGCGGAGCGAAGGAATTGCTCTGAATCGTGTTCCAGCAGCTCTCGCCAAAGAATTCCACGAATGTTTGTATTCCTCGTCACCTCAATGTCTATCACCGTTCTGAAGCGAACTTTGTCACTCACCGCAGTGCGCATGCTTCTTTGACACGCATTCCAGTACCCACACCGTGCGAAAATATCGGTTTCCAATATAAAGCGCGTTGGTGTCAGTAAAAATTATCATTCCGTTGGGAGAACTGTTGGCGGTGAGTCAACCAGTACATCCGTTACTTTTTCAGGCGGTAAAATTGCGCATTCCAATTCAACGTATTGGTCACAATATTTTGATTGCCGATGGTAGCCGGCATGCCCGCGCTGGACCAGGTTGGTGATGCCAAATTGGTGGTGGACTGCAGGACAAAACCGGGATCCGTGCCCGACAGCCATGAAATAATCGCGTTGGTGCCGGAGGCAGTAATGCCCAGCGTGGGCGGCGGCCCGGCGGCAACGGTAAGAGCGCTGAATTGGCTCGCAATTTGACTGGCGTTCAACTGGGTGCTCCAAGTGGCCAATTCATCAATCTCACCACTGGCAACGCCGGCAGTGCTGGTGCCACCCGAAACAGGAACGACGGCCGCCTGCTTGTTCCCGACGATAAATGTGTTTCCGTCACCCAAAGTACCCGTGCTATTAATGTTTCCGCTCCCGCCCTTCTGTTTAAATCCTGACGACAGTGTTCCGCCCGCCGCTCCCAGATAATAATTGACTCCGTTGACGCTTGTAACCGTGCCATTGAGGTTGTAGGTGAGTGCCAGATAATACCATGTGTTGGCAGTTACAGCCGGCAATGTGACTGATGTGTTGACGAGTTTGAGAGTAAGAGCGCTGCTGGAGAACTGAAGAGCAAAAGCGCTGTTGGCCGGCTGACTGCCGGACGCAGCACCCGTAGTATCACTGTCTGAGAAATAATATCCCGTGGTGGGAATGCTGCCCGGCACGTAAAAAAGCAACGATAGCGAACCCACCGCCGTGGATGTGCCTTCACCGCTGATAACGGCCGGGGTGGTGAGAGAAAGGTAATCGCTGGTGGCTGGGAATAAGGCCGCGTCATTCGCGTTGCCAAAATAATCGCTGCCGAAAGTGGCGCCGCCGTTGGCGGTGAATGTCGCCGTGCCGCCAATAGCATCCACCAGATTGCCATCGAGTTTGAAGTAGTAACTTGGTGACTGACTAATGATGACGCTTTGATAGTTCGAACGCGCCAGCGTGCTTGAAGTCCCCACGTTGACGGTCAGCGTGGCGACGGCGCTGGTTACGGAGCCAATGCTGTCGGTCACCACCACGGAATAATTGCCGGCGTTGGTGCTTTGTGCATTGGTGATGGTCAGCGAGGCGTTGGTCGCCCTCGCCAGGGTATTCGTTGCATTGAACTGCCATTGATAGCCAAGGGTGCCATTGCCATTCGCGCCCACCGTGAAGGCGGCATTCTGGCCCGCTGTGACGATTTGGTTGGTCGGCGGACTGGTGATGCTCGGTGCGTGATACCTGGTCAATGAATAAAAGGCAACCTTGGCGCCATCGGTGGCGCAGTTACATTGGTTGGTGGTCTGGCTATAGGCTCCGGCCTTGAAATAAACCTGGTTGGTCTGCCAGTTCGCATAGCCGGCTCCGAACAGGTTAAACGTTTTGTTGCTGTTATTGATGGTGACCGACAACAACCCGTTCGTCACCGCAATTTGATAAGTAATCGGGGTTCCAATACTGAGGGTTCCATAATTGTAAGACGAACTGGAGTCGACGTTTCCATCGGGCCAGACGTTCACATAAATTTTACTGTTGTTGACAAACATGATCATTACCATCGGCACGACATCGCCGCCACTGACTTGTTCGTGGACCTGGCCAATGCAAACCTTCAAAGTGTCGGAGGGCACATTCGACACCACGCAGGTGGCGGTCAAGCTGTGTGTGCCATAGGGAGTCCAGTTCACGCTGGTGTTACCGGGAGACAACTCTTCACGCAGTTCGCTGCGGGGATGAGTCGAGCCGGAGGTCGTGGCACCGTTGTCCGGCACCCAGAACGTCATCGCGCCGTCGTTCGTTGCCGTGTAAAACCAGGCGCTGGTATAGCCATTGGTCAGTTGCGCCGTTGATATCGAGGCCGAAGCGCCAACGTTGGTGCCATTGCTGTCCACGGGCAATTGGAGATACCAGTGGCTCAAATCAAAATTGCTTCCCGGCGGCAGGCTCGGATCAAGCGCCCGGGCCGGAACAACCGCGAAACGGAAAATCGCGAGGAAGGCTGACCATAAAATCAGTTTCCGCCTAATTCCCACCATGCTAAACCATATCATAATTTCAGGAAAATAGCGCGGAAAAGTTCCCGTCCGCCACCGAACAGCATAACCTTCGTCCTTCGCAAAGCACCGCCTTCTGGAATGAAGTCATTCTTGAATTCCTCCAGTGGGCGGCGGCGGGAGTTTACGTGGAGCGTTCGTTGAACCGATGTCAATCCTGGCCGTCTTGAAAAGTAAACGCCCGCGGCTGGCGGCGAATTGACCGTCGCGAAAATTTTTCAAGGCGGCGGCGAGATTGCTTTCGGGAAATTCGGGCGCGGCGCGCAGCAGAAGTTCGCCAAGGTCGGCGCGATTGGGTTCGTGGATTTGTTGAAACGGCCATTTTTTGCCCGCGGCGGCATAAGGCGACATGAATTCCAAACCCTTGAGCAGGCTGCGTCCGTCGGGCGTTTGGTAATGCCACAAATCCACGCCGATATTCTGACCGATGCCGGCCAGATCAATCAACGCCCGCAGATTGAAAAGGCTGTAGCTGAACGAAAGAGTGCGCGCCAATTCAAGCGGCTCGCGTCCGTCCGGTTGAATTTGTCTGGCCACACGCACACGGCGCGCATCCAGAACAATTTTGCGGGCGAAATCGGTTTTGCCAATGAACATGGCTATGGCCGCAGCTTGCGTGTCATAAAAGCTTCCGTGGTTGTTGGCGGCGTGAGCTTCGCCCAAACCGATTTTGCTCGTCGTAAGCCACTGAAAATACTGTGTCATCCACACGAGCATTCCGCTTTGATCGGCGGCGGTCCAGGATTTGGAACCCGCCAGCAGACCCAGCGCGTCCACCAATTCCACCAAACCGCGCGCACTGATTAGTCCGGACGGACGGCCTTCGGTTTCGCCGGGAATGCCCTGGCCGAAGTTGAGATTCGGATTCATTTTGGTCGCCGGATTCAAAAACCAGACGCGCAGAATTTCCACGGCTTTGGCGGCGTATTTTTCATCGCCGGTGAAATAAAATGCGAGAGCCAGTGTCTGCGCGCTCGAACAAACCGTGCCGAACCGTCCGGCGTCGGAATCTTGTCTCGATTCTGGATTTCGCTCGCCGTCGCGACGAATATATTTGCCACCGGCAGAATTTGTGTCGCGCCAAAAATACGGCGCCTGACTGACGTAATCGTGTTTGTCTCCGCCGGGCGGAATCCTGGTTTTGTCCATCACCGACGGCGGCTTGATTTCAAGCGCCTCGCGCGCGTCGGCAAGCAATCGGTCGAACGCGGGCTGGAGCGCTGGATCACCAGCAGCCAATCTGGCTTTGGCGTCGGCGAGTACGTGCGGGTTGGCGCAAACAACTTTTGGCAGCACGGCTGGGATTGGCGTTGAATCGGCACGGACTGCAAAAACACATTGAAAACAAAAGGCGAAAACAATCAGCGGCAATTTTAATGTGTGGAACATACCTCGTGTCAGTCACCGGCGGGCGACCGGTGAGCGAAGACAAATGCGCCACCATCAAAACGGCCAGCTTTATCGAGTGATACCAGTTTCAGCATGTAATTGCACTGTTTCGCATTTTTTGCAGCGGTGCTCTGTGAGCGCCGGTGAAAACAATGGCGGCGGTCACAGACCGCCGCCACAGTACAAAAACAAACTGTAAATGGCATGAAACAACGACCGCACAGGCGGCCACTGCCACCGTCACTTTCCCGTCATGCCCGGAAAGCTCTGCGTTTCCAAAGGACGAGCAACCCACTCAGGCCAAGCACCGCGCAAGTGGATGGTTCGGGCACGGTGGTTGTCAGTGCGTTAAACTGCGCCGTGATATCGCTGCTGCTTAACACGCTGCTGAAAGTGGCCAATTCATCAATTTCACCGCCCGCAACACCGGCAGTGCTGGTTGCAGGAACACCAACGACGGCGGCCTGTTTGTTGCCGACGATAAATGTGTTCCCGTCACCCAACGTGGCGGCCGTACTCAAATTTCCGCTCCCGCCTTTCTGTTCAAACACTGATGAAAGAGTTCCACCCACCGCCCCAAGATACCAATTGACTCCGTTGACGCTTGTAACCGAACCATTGAGGTTGTAGGTGAGCGCCAGATAATACCATGTGCTGGCAGTCACAGTCGTCGGCGCGCTGTAAGACTTGTTGCCGATTTTCAACGTGAGAGCGCTACTGGAGAACTGAAGAGCAAAAGCACTGTTGGCCGGCTGACTGCCGGCCGCGCCACCAGTCGTCTCACTGTCCGAGAAATAATATCCTGTGCCGGGAATCGTGGCCGGCACGTAAAAAAGCAACGATAGTGAACCCACCGCTGTGGATGTGCCTTCACCGCTGATAACGGCCGGGCTGGCAAGAGAAAGGTAATCGCTGCTGGCCGGGAATGAGGCCGCGTCATTCGCGTTGGCGAAATAATCGCTGCCGTAAGTGGCGCCGCCGTTGGCGGTGAACGTTGCTGTGTTGCCAACGGAACTCAGCGAGTTGTCGAAGTGGAAATCATAGGTCGGACTTTGTCCGGTGACCGTGGTTTGATAATTGGCGAGGTCCGCGCGAACCGCAGTGGTTGCGAAGGCCAGACTTATTGCGATGGTTAGGAATGTTTTCATAGGATCATTATTTCTAGGGTTATTTAACACTTCACTTTTCGTTTTTTTGCTGGTTAGTCAACGATTACTTTTTCAGGCGATAAAATTGCGCGCTGCCGGAAATTGAATTTGTGACAACATTATTAGTTCCCACGACGAACGACGCGCCTGCGCTCAACCAATTTGGCGACGCAAGATTTGTCGTGGACTGCAAGCCGTAGCCGGAATCCGTGCTGGACGGCCACGAAAGAATCGCGTTTGAGCCGGAGACGGCGATGCTCAACTTCGGCGGCGGTCCGGCGGAAACGGAGAGCGCGCTGAATTGCGCCGCGACTTCATTCGTTGTCAGCAGCCGGTTCCAAATGGTGAATTCGTCCACCTGGCCGTTGCTTTGTCTGCCGCTGTTGACAGCGCGGAAGCCGCTGGTGAAACCAGTATCGTTGCCGATGTAAAAAGTATCACCTTCGCCGGCGAGCGAGCCGATGGTCGCCGAGAAAAATCCGGTTTGCAACGTCATGCCCGGACGCGCCAGCCACCAGTTGACTTGCTTGTTGGGTTGGGTCTCATCGTAGGTCATCGCGAAGTAATACCATTCGCTGAAAAAATTGGTCACCGGCAGAATGACATCTGTGGAATCGCCGAAACGGATTTTCAGCGCCAATGGATTCGCGCTCGTCGTGTTTTCAAAAAACAGGGCGAAGCCGTTGCTGTTTGTAGTGGAGCCGCCCGCGGAAAAAACGAATTTCTGCCCCGTGTAATTTGTGCCCGCGAGCGGATGAAACAAACAGGAAATGGAACCTTTGCCGCTTCCAAGCGCGCCGGTGTAAGTGCCGCCGCCGTTGAGAAGATTGGTATTGGCAACCAAGGCGTCCGGGCCGGCAGAAAAGTAACAGGCGTTTGACTGCACTTCAAAATAATCGCAGCCGTAACCCAATTGAGGCGCGCTCCCGTTTATGCTCAAGACCAACGACCCATTCACCGAATCCACCGGGTTGCCGTCCAATTTGAAATAGTGGGTCGGCGATTGGTTCGTGATCACGCTTTGATACGTCGCGCACGGCGGCAAGGCGACGTTTGGCAGATTGGTGAACTGCGCTTGAATTTCATTCGTGGTCAACTGGCGGCTCCAAAGGGCCACTTCATCCACGCGCCCGTCGCCCGGGTTGCGAAGCCCGGAGGCATACGTCGTCTGGGCACCGATGAAGAAATCCGTTCCGTCGCCGGCCACTGCGTTCACGGTGTTGGTCGTGGTGCCGCTGGCGAGCGTGCCGCCGCCGCTGAGCCGGCCCAGATACCAATTTGCCTTGTTTGTATTAGGCAAGCCGCCGGAATTGGTGGCCGCTTCGTTGTAAGTCAGGGCAAAATAATACCACGCGTCTGGCACGATGTTCGTGGCCCGCAAAATCGTGGTAGAGGCATCGCCGAAACGCACCTTGAATGAACCCGGATCAACGGTGCCGCTGTTGGTGTTTTCTATGAGCAGGGCGAACGTGTTGCTGGCCCCGGCTGTGCCGCCGGCAGAAAAAACAAAATGCTGCCCTGCGGCTCCTGACGGCGGAGGGCCGGGATCAATTGTCCGAAACAGCAATGTGATCGAGCCTGTGACAGTGGAATTCGTGGTCGCCGTGCCGCCGCCGTTAATCAAATGATGCGTTGTGTCGTAAGCCGTGTCAGTGGTTGCGGTGAAGTAAATTGCGTTTGTCGGATTTCCAAATATGTCGTAGTTGAATGGGAATGAACTCGACCCCGAGGAATAATAGTAGCTCAAAGTCACCGGCGGACTGCCGACGACGCTCGTCAGCGACCCGCCGTCAAATGTGAAATAGGAACTGGGACTTTGGCCGAGCACGATCGCTTGATAGCTGGACAAGGTTTGCGCCGAAACGCCGAGGCTGAAGCACGTCAGCGCCAGCAGGATTGTTGAACCGGTTTTCATAAAAAAATTCAATTTTTGTCACGATTTTCCCAAAGCGTTTGCGTCCACGTTGTCGCCGCCATACTGAACTTGATCGGATGCGCGCTGTAATCGCCGTAAAGCACGTTCATGGACGAAAGCGCGCTGTGACAAAAATACAAGTCCAAACAGCCGGCGGGGCTGCCCGACTGCAAGTCGGTTTGGGCCGTGTCCCACTGGATATTGGAATAACTTGTGTTCGCATTGGGTTTTTCCTGTTGGGCTTCCACCACGACGATGGTTTCCGTCGAATTGAGCATTGGAACGGATTTTCTTGGATTTTTCGCCGTCAAACCGACGCTGTTGACTTGGGTGCCGAGCATGGCGCCCGCGCACGCATACGTGCGTGATATTTCGTTGGTGCCGAGGCCTGTGTATCTTGCGCTCGGACAAACGAACACTTGGTTTTCCGCGCTCGAACCCTGGCCGCCTTTTTGAGGCAGATACGATGAGATTTCCTTTGTCCAGATATTTGAAGATGATCCATCGGATGCCATCGGGAAATAATCACCGTTGTCGTCAGTGTACATCTTCAACGAAAGTCCAACTTGCTTGAGATTGGCAACACACGCCGTTTGGTAGGCTCTTTCTTTCGCCTTGGCCAAAGCCGGCAGCAGCATCGCCGCCAGAATGGCAATGATGGCAATGACCACCAACAGTTCAATGAGGGTGAAACCCCGGCCCTTCCGGTCGGTTCCAGAAATGCCTGATGGAATGTTCACGGGCCATGAAAAGTTCTCAATCATGTTCGGATTAACGATACAAGTTAACACATTTGTCGCACCACATCTATTGAACGTTCGTTCTATTCACCGTTCCAAGAATTTCACCACCGCCTCGGTGCGTGACTGGACGTGCAGTTTTTCGTAAACTGCGTGCAAATGCGCCCTTACGGTGCTCAGGGCGATGCCGAGCTGGTCGGCGATTTCCTTGTAGAGATAGCCCTTGGCCAGCAGGGCAAGAATCTCGTGTTCGCGTTTGGTTAACTTTTCCATATCGGATTGCGGTTTATTGATATGCTGGAAATGGTTCACGACCTTGCGGGCAATCTGCATGGACATCGGCGCACCGCCGGCGTGGACCTGTTCAATGGCCTGGATCAATTCCGTCGGCGGCATGTTTTTGAGCAAATAACCGCTGGCCCCTTTGCGCAAAGAATCAAAAATCAAATCATTCTCGTCGTAAGTGGTCAGCATCAACACCTGCATCTTGGGCATCCGCTCCTTGAGCCGCGTGACACATTCAATGCCGTTCATCTCCGGCAGGTTGATGTCCATCAATACCACATCCGGTTCTTCCACGGGAATCTGGCGCAGCGCCTCTTCGCCATTGGCGTGAGCGCCCACACAGCGCAACGATGGTGCCCGCCCCAACAACTCGGTCAGGCTCTCGCGCGTGCCACGGCTGTCTTCGACAATGGAAACTTTGATCCGCATATCGCGTTTCTTTGACTTTGGGTCAATGGTCTTATTCATGCAATTGAACGAACGTTCTAGTCAGCCGTCCGGCCAGGGCAGATGCAAACTCACTTTGGCGCCTTTGCCGGGGCGGCTTTCCAGTTGAATCTCTCCGCCGATGTCGGCCATGCGCTGGCGCATATTGCGCAGGCCGTCGGCGAGCGCGTCATCCGGCGCGTTCTCGAAGCCGCGGCCATTGTCCTCAAGGCAGATATCCAATGCCCGGTCGGTGACGCTGGCCCGCAACCAAAGCTCCGTGGCTCCGGCATGTTTCACGACATTGTGCAAGGCTTCCTTGATGACGAGAAACAGATTGTGGCGCAGGTCGGTGGAAAGTTCATGCAGCGGAATTTGTTCGGGAAAATCCAACCGGCAACGGATGCCCGCCAGCCGCAGATAATCCACCGCAAACTGGCCGGCGTAATCAATCAAATGCGCCAGCGTGTCGTTGCGCGGGTTGACGGCCCAGACAATTTCATCTAACGACTTGATTGCCAGTCTTGCGGTTGTCGAAATTTTTCCAAGGCGCGCGGCGACCTGCTCCGGCTTGCCACGATCTTGATGAGCCAGTTCGCCGAGGAAGGCAATTTGCGTCAGGTTGGCGCCGAGGTCGTCGTGGATGTCCTTGGCAATGCGGGCGCGTTCTTTTTGCAAGGCGGCCTGCGCTTCCAACACCCGCAACTGTTTTTGCAGCCGGCGGAATGAAACATAGCGCACTATGGCAATGACCCCAAAAGTGAATGCGGCCAGCACCGTCAATCGGAACCACCATGTCTGCCAGAAAAACGGGGCGACCACCAAACTCAATTGCGCGCCGGTTTTGCTCCATTCGCCGTCATTGTTGCAAGCTGTGACCTCAAAGGTGTAATCCCCGCTGGAGAGGCGCTGATAAGTGGCGCTGGGACGGGTGTCGGCGGCGACCCAATCATCTTCAAAACCCTTGAGGCGATAACGGAATTGGACGTTTTCCGGCGCGTTGAAACTCAAGACGGCAAACTCGAATTCGATGCGCCGGTGTTTCGGCGGGAGGTGGAGCTTTCCATTGGTAGAAGTGATATTCACTGTATCATCGCCGGGGTTCGCGGTTTTCGGAAGAATGCCGTCATAACGAGCCACCACCCGGTCATCCACCAGGATGCGCGTCAACAAAGCCGGTGGCGGTTCTGACTTTTGATCCAGTTTTTTGGCATTGACCACGACCAGTGCTGTCCGCATGGGAATCCAAAGCCGTCCATCGCGACTGCGCAGAACGTCCGGCGAATCGCCAAAGGTGCCTTGCAAGCTGGGCAGGCCATCACCGCGACCGTAATGAACCGAACGCACGCGTGACGCGCGCCCCACAAAAAAATCCTCCAGATCCTGCACGCGCACTTTGGAGATGCCGCGGTTGGCGCCAAACCACAGCCAACCGCAGCCATCAGCAACGATGTGGGAAATATAATCGTCATAGAATCCCTGACCGGCATTGATTTCCGCATAATTTCCGCCCTTCATGCATCCCAAGCCCCAGCCGGCATAACCAATCCAAAGTGCGCCGTCGGGCGTGGCATAAAGACAACGGATCGAGGCAAGCTGTTTTAATGGACGCGGTGTCACTTCCTCAATCTTGTCCCCGGTAACGCGCAGCAGGACTCCCTTGGAGGTGCCCGCCCAGATGTTCCCCGCTGCGTCTTCGGCCATCGCCCGGATCGTCCGGCTGTTTGGCGGAACGTCAAAGGTCTGGATGTGGCCGGCGCGCAGCCGCAATATGGCAGGAGTATCTTGTCCAATCCACAAATCGCCGTTCTGGCTGACCAGCAACGTGTGGATGGGTTTCCCTTGAAGCTGCCCGGCATTGCTCCACGTCACAAACCGGCCATCGCGCCAACAAAAAAGACCGTGCAAACGAGTGCCAATCCAGAGCGCGCCTTGAGGATCCGATGCGATGCACGTGGCATCCCCGGGCCATTGGTCATTCACCGGGACAACCTCCCACCGTTTGCCAGTTTTCCGAACCAACACCCCATTTTGCGTGACCGCCCAAATAACGCCATTCGTGTCCTCACAAATGGATTGAACCGACGCAACGGGCAATCCGGTTTCGACTCCTTCCAGCGTGATGGAGCGGGGCCGGATGCGATCCAGGCCGCCACCAAAAGTTCCCGCCCAAATATTTCCCGCCCGATCCTCCAGCAGGCTCAAAATCCCCTGATGGGTTGTGGGGATGGTTTCAAAACCAGAATGGTAGTGGCGGTAAAGGCCGCTGTACGATGTGCCAATCCAGACAGCGCCTTCATGATCCTCAATCATGACCGTCACCATCGTGCCGCTGTTTTCCGGATGAAACCCGCCAAAATCCTGAAGCTTTCCATTTTCATCACACTTGAAAAGCCGGTAGCCGGAACAAATCCACATGCCACCATCCCGCGCGGCCGCCAGGCATATGGGTTGTGGATCCAGGCGGCAAAGCGTTTGAAAGACTCCGTTGCTATAAATCCCGACCTGGCTGGCCTTGGCAAACCAGACGCGACCACGGTTGTCTGTGGTTAACGCGCGTATATCCAGTCCCTCGGACAGTCCTGGTTGTGCCTTGAACGAATTTACTTTGTCGCCTTTAACCCGATAAATTTCGCCGCCACGATACGCGATCCACAACCCGCCATCGGCATCCTCGCCCATGCCGCTCGGCATGTGTAAATTGGGCAAATCCTTTGTGAACGCGCCGGACGAACTGCCGTTGAGATAAACCACCGCACCCCGATCCATCACCAGCCACAAACCGCCGCGCTGACTGTTCATCATGGCGATGATGCCCCGGTTGGGCAGGCCCACAACATTCGTCAGTGAAATATCCTCGAAGTGCAGGCCATCAAACCGCGCCAACCCGCTGGGCGTGCCAATCCAGAGATATCCGTCCGCCGTTTGCGCCAAACCGGCCACACTGTTGTCCGGCAGTCCATCATCCGTCTGCCAGGAGCGCGTGAGCCAGGCCGCATTGGTTTCCTGCGCGAGAGCCGCGCCCGGGGACAGCAAAACCAGTCCGGTCAACAGCCGTCCGAGAATCCGGCAAACGAATGAGGTGGACACGATTTTATGTTAACCCCCGGCGCAACTTAATCAAGCGTTGCGGAAATTTTGCAGTGTATTTATTCAGTTGGATTAGGTCGGATTAGGTCGGATTCAGTTGGATTGGGTTTGACCGAAGCGGGATGGGTTTTGCCAGACATTTCCGTGTCAAACCTGAAATCTTTCCATGGCAAATCGAACCGGAAGCGGTGAAGCAACTCGGCCATTTTTTTGCCATACTCGCCGCCGCCAAAACATTCCGCCACTGCTTGGTTGTGCATCGGGCTTAAACATATTTCAATCAGGTGGTTTTTGTTTTCCCGATCCAGGCGTTCCAAGTCTTCCTCGTCCTCGTATTCCACTTCCCGGTTCCAACGATCGCGTTTAATGAACGTCCGCACGGCCCGGTGATCATCACGCCGCAATTGGGAAAATACCCGATGCACTTCACAAATGATCTGCCAGCATTTTTCCGGGTCGGTCTCCTTTTCCAACCGGGTCATCGCCTGGCGGATGAGTTCCACCGCCAGCACGCCGGCAAATCGGTCGCTGATTTCCATGCCGTCCGCCGCCTCATCCAAGTCGTCAGACTGCTCGGTCAGCCTGCTTACCAGCGAACGGGTCTCCTTCTGCCGCAGCCACTCCTGATGGGCGCCCTGCTTCCATTCGGAGAGGTTCTGTTTGGTGACGGCGCGTCCGCCAAACTGCTCTTTCAACACTCTCTGCACGCCCGACAAGCCATTGAGCCATTTCACCAGTTCCTTGCCCGGTTCACCATCTTCGATGCGGCGACCCAACTGGTCGCGGATGCTTTTTGGTAATCGCCCGATTTTTCCAATGTGAGTGATGCTCTTAATTTTTTTAGCGGTAACGGCCACGAATGTGGCGGTTGTAGTAAACGCCCAAGGACGAGGCGTGCACGAATGCCATATAAACGGAATCGGGGACGCCGTGATGATCGTAAATGCGCCTGCGCGGCGGAGCGCTCCGTGAGGTCAACCTTGCTCCACTTGGCGATAAAATCCTGGGCGGTCATGGCCGCGTGGCAAATTCAGCGGGTTTTTCCCGAATCGGCATGGGGATTTTCTACACGAAAGCGGCGGCGGTGTCATGCTTTATGGTTTTGCGGGCGATGGCGCAGGAGTGCGTTTTGAACGCTCGCCTAATCATACAGGCAATGTATTGCCCGCCTCGTCCGGCTGCGCTCCACATTGCACCGTATCCGGCTGGGGGAGCACGTCTGGCGCGGGCTGCTGGGGCGTGAGCGGATGCCGGCATGGCAGCGCGCAGATTTGATTTCGTTCGTCGTCGCCAGCTGACTCGACCACAACGCCAGCGCCTGCTGGCGCGCTACCACCAATTGCCAACACAAATCTGCGGAGCATTGCCGCGGCTTGATAAATGAGCGATGATTGCGGCAGGGCGCGGCAAAATTGGAACAACTCTATTTTGACAACCGGAAGAATAAATTTCCCGTGGGCGGCATGATGGTGATGCTGTTCGTGCCATTGTTGGAAACTGCGCAACTGCTGTTCGACCAACTACGGGCCGATTTCCACTCGATAAAACCGTTGCGGATCAGGACCGAGGGAATCCGAGGCGGTCGCCGTTGAATTGGTTGCGGTGATGGCACTCCCTAAATTGTTCCAGCTCATTTGATACAAATTCGTCTTGAACTGTAATTGGTAAGTTTGCCCCGCCAGTGCGCTCCAAGTGAGCGTGATCGTCCCGCCGGCTTTGGTCACTGATTGGAACACCGGCGCCGGCGGGGACACCAGGCTGAGACGGAAAATGGCACCGTTGCCATACGCACCGCCAGAGGATGTCGTTCCGTAGAAATTGCCATCCGTGCCCTGCACCAGAGCGGAATTGGGATAGGCGCCATCACTGCCGCCGGTAAAGGTATACACCGTAGTCAGCACGCCGCCGGGAGTGATCTTGAATACCGTGCCAGAGTAGTTGGCGCCGCCGTATTCTGCCGTGCCATAGAAATTGCCATCGGCGCCCTGCACCAGTCCGGCAGCAGGATTAGCGCCATCCATACCGCTGAACGAGCACAGAGGAGTGAACGTGCCATTGGTCATGATCTTGAACACCGTGCCAGAGTAGTTGGTGCCGCCGTATTCTGCCGTGCCATAGAAATTGGCGTCGGCGCCCTGCACCAGTCCGGCTGCAGGATAAGCGCCATCGCTGCCGCCAGTGAATGAGTAGAGGAGGCTCAGCTTGCCGTTGGTCGTCATCTTAAATACGGTGCCATACCCGGGGGGATCCGAACGGGATTCGAACGATGGGCCGGACCCAGAGCGGTTGATGCCGCCGTATTCTGTCGTGCCATAGAAGTTACCATCGGTGCCTTGCACCAGCCCGCCCTCAGGCTCAATGCCATCTCTACCACCGAACGAGACCAAGGAGGTGAATGAGCCAATGGCAGTTATTTTGAAGACCGTGCCATCATCCAGGTAGTAGTCCACACCGCCGAAGGATGTCGTGCCATAGAAATTGCCATCGGCGCCCTGCACCAGTCCGGCTGCAGGATTAGCACCATCAATACCGCTGAACGAGTACAGAGAAGTGAACGTGCCATTGGTCATGATCGTGAACACCGTGCCAAAGGTATCGCCCCATTGGTCCTCGTACGCGCCGCCATATTCTGTCGTGCCATAGAAATTGCCATCGGCGCCCTGCACCAGTCCGGCAGCAGGATTAGCGCCATCGCTGACGCCAGTGAATGAGTAGAGGGTGCTCAGCGTGCCGCTGGTCGTCATCTCAAATACGGTGCCAGAGTAGTTGGTGCCGCCGTATTCTGTCGTGCCATAGAAATTGCCGTCGGCGCCCTGCACCAGCCCGTTTGGGCTGCTGCCATCACCACCGCTGAACGAGTAGAGGGTGGTGAGCGGCGAGTTCGTTGAGGCAACGACCGTGAGCGTCAGGAGCTGATCGTAGATGCCGCCCAGACTGTCCGCAACTTCCACGGTGAAATTGAACGTGCCGCTGGCAGCGAGCGTGCCCGAAAGCAGGCCGTTGGTGGCCAGAGTCAGGTTGGGAGGAAGCAAACTGGCGGAACCGGACGCGAGCGACCAACTGTAAGGCGATGCGCCGCCAAAAGGCACTCCGGCGGCAGCCTGCAACTGCTGGCTGTAATTCAGGTAATTGGTGCCGTCGGGCAAAGAAGTCGTGGTGATCTGCAGGGCGTTGCTGATGCCGATGGAAAATTGTCTGTTGGTGATGTTCACGCCGTCGCTGAGTTGAATGGTGAAGGTGAATGTGCCGGCAGCGGTGGGTGTGCCATTGATTTCGCCGGATGTAGGGTTCCCGGTCAAACCTGGCGGCGGTGTTCCGGAAATGACCGACCCGGTGATAGGACCGTTGCAACTGGAGACCAGCAGGAACTGGTCGTAATAGACGTTGACTTCGCCGGCGGGGAAGGACGTGGTGATGATGGAAATGCCGCCGCAAGGTTGGACGATGAAATTGTTCGTGGCATTGTTATTGTTAATAATTGCCGTCTGGTTGTCGGGGCACTGATAAGTGCCGCTGCCAAGAATGTTGTCCAGGCTGTCGTCGCCGCCATTGCAATTGATGCTGATGTTCCAGTTGCCGTTGGCCACGTTCATTGAATAATTGCCGTTGGCGTCGGTGTCCACATAGTTCGCCTGGTAGTTCGTGCCGTTGATGGTGGCATTGGCGTTCACGCCGACGCCCACGATGTTCGTACCGTTAGCTGTTACGTTGCCGGTGATGTAATTGGTGGCGAGCAGGGCGGTAAAATTCTGGAGCACAGCCTGCCCGGCATTGATATCGCCGTCTATGGTTTCTTGTGAAAAAACATAGTTGGTGAGCTGATTGTCGCCGTTGGCCTGCACATACCAGTAATCGCTGGTGCCCGAACCCAGCACACCCAGGACATAGTTCCCGTTTGCATCCGTGTAGCCGTCTGTTTCATACAGGTTGTTGTTGTCGCTGGCATAAACATCAAGGGCCGGCAGGGGATTTCCCAGATTGTCCGTGACGCTGCCATAAATCAGCGCCGTGGCTTCGGGAACGGCCAGGGTCACACCCGTCGCGGGAGCGGTGACATTGGTTTTATTTTGCAACCCCAGATAGCCATGAACAATCAGCGCCGTGTCGTCCGCCTTGATCTTCCATGTGCCGGCGGTGACCGGCACGTTGAAATTGCCATTGGTATCGGTAAAAGCGATCGCAATCAGGTCGTTGGCCTGCGCCGGAACCAACACTCCGGGCAATCCGATGCTGGAATTGTTGGCATCAACAACCTGTCCGGAGATGCTGGACGTGGCGTTGGTGAGCGTCAGGTTCGTGGTGATGGACTGGTTGTTGGTCAACGTGAGCACCGGCGCGGTGTAATTGGCAACATAATTACTTCTGAAAGCCACCGGCACATATGTTCCCGGCGGCACTGCAATGGTGTAACTGCCGGAATTGTTCGCAATCGTCCCCGCCACCGGGCCGAGGCCCGGGACAAACAAAAGCACCACAGCATTGGACACCGTGGTGGTGCTGTTGCTGACCACGCCGGTGAATTTTTGCGGGAAGGGAAAATTGGTGACGCTGAAACTGTTGGTGATCGGCGTAAAACCGCCCTTGGGCTGGGACAGCACATACAAATAGTTGCCGACGACGTTCTGCATGAAATCCCCGTTTTGAAAATTCAACGTCGCGGTGATGGCGCCCGTCGTGGCATTCAAATCGCCGGGCACATTGAAATTGGTCACCCCGCCAATCACAAAGTTGGTCCCATCCTGCAACGTGAACTGCTGCACCAGCAAATCTCCGCCATCAATGACGCCGTTGGTGTTGAGATCGAGAAATTTTTGGATGACCACCGTCTTGTTCGTCAACCCGGTAATGGCAAGCGAAATGGTTCCGTTGTAGGTGTTGCTGACGGCGGACGGCGTGACAGTGAACGTGACGGCGGCGAACGCACCCTGGCCAAAGGCAGCCAGCCCTGCGAATGCCACGCAGAGGCGGATGAGGGAAGTTTTCATAGATTTGATTGTTTGAGATTTCAATGACGCCATTGCTTCGACCGGGAAAACAGATTCTCCGCCGGCGGCGTGATGGTGATGCTATTCGTGCCGTGCCGGTTTGTTGCCTCCAAACCTTTCATAAGGGTTTTAATCTGTTCACAATTTCAAAATCCTGTCAATCCACCCTTTTTGTCCGCCGACAGGCCAATTAGGGTGATTTCAAACCGGAGTCTTCTCTGGCGGATTCGGTAACCGCGAGGAAAGGATGAAAAGGGTTCCTAAAGTGTGTAAAAAGGGTTGTTATTCGGGTTCCGGCGGCGAGGGTGCAGAGGGATTGCAGTCCGGCTGCATTCTGGCGGCAGTAGCGATCGCCAAGTCCGGGCGTCCACGCCCGTGAAGTAACATGGGATGGTCAGGTGTAGTGGGTTTTCCCGCACCTGACCACCTCATGTTATCTTTCAAGCAGATTTCAAATTAGGACACTACCGGAAATTTTGCCGCGGCCTGATCATAGTTCTCCGGAAAAAGCCGGAGGAGGATTACGCTGACGATTTAAATTGGGATCCGATGGAAATCGAGCGGTGGCCTGAATGGCCGGTCCATCGCGTTTGACGAACACGACATACATGTTGCAGGACTTGAGCCGGCGGTCTTCCGTGTTTGAACCGAGTGTGAGGCTTTCACCGCTGCGGACATGGCGCTCAAAAATTTTCATCGGCTGGCCGTTGATAAGAAAAGACATTTCCGTGGCGCTGAACTGGTGTTGCAACCAGTCCGGCACCGGCAGACGGCTGTCGTGCGCCACATAAACCACGCCGTCCGCGTTCAGCGAAAACTCGAGCAAATCCACCGCACTGTAAAGTTTGTCCGCATTCGCCGTCTGCACCCAGTCGCTGCCATGAAGTTTCGCCGGCAATTCGTTGAAAATAAAATCACGGTCGGCGTAAATTTTCGCGCCATCATGGGCATCGCGCTCGACCCGAACCGACGCCGCCGGGCCGGAGTATGAGAACGCAGCCAGAAAACGACCGGCATCCACCTTCGCTTCGGACGCGATCAAAGTTTGCGAATCTTCGAAAACCGGCCTGGCCAGGGCTGGCGGCGGCGGCAAAGGTGGAAATTGAGTCGCATAACCATGTTCGGTCGCAAAGGGTTTGCTGACGATGGTGGTTGCTGCCGGCTTGAGATCGCCGCCATGCACAGTAACGGTGATTTCGCCAGCCACATCAGTGGAACGCACGGCGACACGGTTGATGCCGCATTCCAGGTCGAGAAATGGATGGTTGATGGAATTCGTCTTGCCGCTGTTGTAACCACCACGCCAGATGCCGGGACCAGTGATGTCAAAATCCACACGCTGCTGGAACGTCGGACAGCGCTCGCCTTTCGCGTCCAACGCTTCCACATCAATCAACGCTACGTCCGAACCGTCGGCCTGCAAACCTTTCGGCCCAAGCATAGGCGTGAGCCGCAGCGCCACCGGCGGGCCGACGGTGTGCTTGCTTGTGGAAAGCGCCGCCCTGCCATTTTCCCAGGCAACGGCTTTGATTTCGCCCGGTTCCCACGCGACGTTTTCAAACGTGAAGAGGTAGCGGTTGGAAACTTTTCCGTGGCCGAGCGATTTGCCGTTCACGAACAGCTCCACGTCTTCGCAGTTGGACGTGACATAGACGGTTTTTTTCGTTCCCGCCGGATAATTCCAGTGGCCGATGATGTGGACCTGCGGGTCGCCGCGGAACATCGTCTGGCAAACGTAGTAGGCTTCCTTCGGCAGACGCACTCCGTCCACTTCGCCGCTGGCGCGCGTCACTTCCGCCGCGTCGCGTCCGCCGCTGGTGGTGTCGGAGAAAATCCAGTTGGCCCCGCCACTGTGATTGGGCGCACCGACCTTGAGAACGTATTGCGCGACTTCGTTGACGGCGTATTGCTCCGAAGTGAGGACGTAATCCGATTTGCCCTTCGCCTCGGGATAACCAAAATTCGGCGGCGAGGAATCATCCCACACACGGCGCGGCGATTCCTCGCGGTCATACTCGCCTTCGACGACCGGCAGGCGGGGAATCTCGTGTCCGCCTTCCGTGCCGATGCAAACATCCATGAATTGCGCGTCCGTCTGGTCCGCGCGCCGTTGTGAATAGGCCCGCCCGCCTTGCGGATCGTATTCGTCCATGAGGCTGCGCAGTTCCCTGGCGTGCGCGAGCGTGACTTTTTGGTTGCCCCCCTCCCAGATCATGATCGAGGGATGGTTGCGGAAATAAATGATCATGTCGCGGAACGCCGCCGCGCGGACTTTCCACGCCGCACCGACGGTGTCAGATTCGCCATCCACGCCCGGCTGTTCCGCCATGATGCCCAATTGGTCGCCGGCCTCAATCATTGCCGGCGCGGCCGCGCAATGTCCCCAACGCACCCAGTTGCCGCCGGCTCCCTTCATCAGCGAGAGCGTGTAGTAATGCATCCAGTCCGGCTGCGCCGCGCCGAGGCCCGGCCATTCGTCGGTGGGTTTCTGACCCCAGCCGTGCAGTTTCACGTGATGGCCGTTGATCCAGAATCCGGTCTTCGCGTCCCAACGCACCGTGCGGATGCCGAGCGGCACGTCGCTCGTGTCCACCTTTTCGCCGCCGGCGCGGAGCGAAATGGCGACGTGATAAAGATAGGCGTAATCCGGCTCCCACAATTGCGGATGATTGAGCGCGCCGGATAAATTCAACTGTGCGTGCCCGCCCGCCGCAACGTCGCCGCTTTGGCTCAGCGTCAAAACCGTTTTGCCGTCGCGGTCCAGGATTTGCGCCGTGACCTCGATCTTTTCGTTTGAACTGCGGCCGTTTTCAACCGGCACCTCCAGATGGATGGTGGCCGCGTTGGTCGAGACCTCCGTTGTATAGACATACGGCCCGGCAGTCTGGAGGAAACTATAAAGCGGCAGCGAAATGTGCAGCGGATCGGTGACGTGCAGATAGACGTTCCGATATATGCCGCCATGCGCCGGATGCCAGTGCGGGTTGTTCCAGGGAATCTGGTCGGCTTGAAGCTGGTCCACGTCCTCCGGGATGGCCGCGTTCACTTTTGCCGAAAGCGCCGCCAGGTTCTCGCTGGCGGCCGGTGCTAAATTCAAGCTGTCGCCGGCGGGTTTCGACGCGGGAGCTTCAGCGGCATCGGCCAGCGGGTCCTTCATGAACCGGTTGTCGCACATTACAGCCAGGATGTTCGGCGCATCGAAGCGCAACCACGGCGTCAGATCAAAACCAAACGGGAGGAAACCCGTTTTGCTCACGCCCAGAAAATGGCCGTTAAGATAAACCTCGGCCACCTGTCGCGCCGCCTCAAATTCGATGAAGACCTTCCTGCCCTTGAAAGTTTCCGGCAGGGAAAATGTCTTCCGATACCACGTGCGCCCGCCCCACTGGTTCTGTTCGCCGCGATGCCCCGGTAACGACCAGTTTTCAAACGTGTCCACATCATTGTACGTGTGAGGCAATGAAACAGAACTCCAGCCGCCGTCGTTGAACCCGGCCTGGAACGCGTTCGTCGGGTCAGCCTTGATAAATTTCCAGCCAGGGTCGAAGTTGAGCGTCAATCGCTCATCCGCGCTGGCGGCGCCCGCCAGCAGAAAAAGCAAAAGGAACAAGGCCCGAAGAACCCGCTCCGGCAACCCTGCGCTGATGCTTTCGTGTCTAAAAGACATTTATCCTATAGTCGCCGCAAAACACCCCCGCCCGCCACTGAACGTTTGTTCTATCCTGCGACAGGTTGCCGGCACGCGTGGTCATTGCCTTGGGGCGTGCTTTTCATCTTCAAATAATGGACCACAGCCCTGAACCGTCATGATTTGCGGACTTGAACATTTGTTCAATAGCCGGACAGTTCGTTTGTGAACATGGTAAACAAGGTAAGTTTATTTTACCTTCAGCACCATGTTTTTCACAGCAAATCGCCGAACCTGCCAGGGGCGGTTGAGTTCATCGCCATCACGCAGCCGATTTTGTGGCTCACCAATCCCGGCGATGACAAATTGCCTTAACTTTTTTTTCGCTGTACTCGCGCTGGAAATCCGTGTCGGCCGCGCGCGCTTGGGCGCCAGCGATGCCATGCCCCTCGACGCTTGTATTTTCGCATTAACCCGAAACCCGAAGTTGCCCGGCGTGGGTAGCGGTGACGCCTCGTCACCACCGTGTGGCGGCGACGCCCCCGTCGCATTTTTTCAGACACCGGAAAAGACGCCGCGCCAACCGGCGACGAGGGCGTCGCCAGCACCTTTCTGCGACGGGGCGTCGCAGCCACCCGCAGGCCAGCTTCGGAATTAAAACAACTCGACCGAACCGTTTTGACGAACGGACGAAGCGGATATGCCGGTCGTTGACCCACTACGCTCTCCTGTGTGTGACTTTTGCGTTTCGTGTTACACATTTTTTTGGTGAAAAAAACAACAAAACAATCGGGATTATGCACTTGACGAAAGTTGACTCAAAAACAGTGCTTTTTTGCCGTTCGCGCCTTCATTTTACTTTCTGCGCTTGGCGCTCTTTTTGGCTGGCTTGATTTTCGACACCCGCCGCATGGCTTCGTCAAAGTCCATGTCGAGCTTCAAGCCGGTCTGTTTTTGTGACTTCGCTTTCAACGTGGTTATTTTAGAAAATTCACAACCGGATTTCAATTCAAATTTGAACCCATCCTTTTCTGAGATAATGTCTTTTCATTATGTCGGCGGCGAATAGCGGGTAAATCAGCCATGACGTTCCGCAAGTGCAGATTGCTAGTAAAAATCCCGCTATTGCGTGCGTCCATACTCCTTTTATAGCGAAATAAACGCAGCCGAAAAGCAGCACCCAAAGCCATGCGTCCCTTGAAACTTCTTCTATGTATCCGTTGGATGGATTCTTGAACAAGATTTTTCCAGTTGTCACTGGCTGATTAAGCCGCTTTTTCAAAAGCAAATAACCAGCGAAGCCAAAGATGGCCATGAATAAAAACGCACACAGTAATCCCGGATTGAATATCAATCCCAATGGAACAAAAATTAAAATCAGTGGGATATAAAGTGCTTTTCGCCGTAAAAATTCTTTCTTAATCGTCACCGGAATCGGTTCCCCCGGATCAATCAATGTGGTCTCCGAATTGCAATGCGGGCATTTGATGTTGATTGATGTCGCTCCCGCCAATTGCTCGGCATCAAATTCGATTACGCCATTGCAATTTTTACAGGCACTTTTTATGAACCTGCTCATTTTCTGTTTCTGTGATTGGCTTGAAATGGAACACCTGATGCCGAATCCCTGCAACTGAAAAATTCGGGAAATATCAGTTGACTCGCTGAAACTCGTTTCGTAAATCCTTTCCCGTCGCCTCGACCAGCGATAAAACACAAAAGAAAAGAAGCCAAGTCATTAAGTTGATTTGGCTTTTGTGTTTATGGGGTCGAAACGATTTAACGGACTCAAAACCGTTTGAAGGCGAAATGAAATTTAGAGCCGCCTTGTTTCCGATGCCCACGCCGGGCGTTTTTGAGTCGGAAGCGGGGCGGTTTCTGTTTGTGAAAGGATGGTGAGCTTTATGCCGCCGCCTATAAAGAAGCGCAAGACGCCAAAATCAGAGTCTAATTAATCAGAGCGCGGCGTGGCTAATAGTGGCAAATCACTCCGCAACTTCGCTTTTTTCATGGCTTCAAAAAAAATTGAAACTGCATTCCAATTTGCCTGTGCCTAGCGCGAAACAGGGGTAGGGTCAACCTGATTGGGAGTTTGAACCGTAAGGTAGCTACGGGCGTTGAGTAGGTTAAACCGCTTGTCTTCATTGCGGTTCTGCGTTGGTTTGGTGTTTTGATGTTTTCAGCCGGTATGTTTGGGCATGGCGCGGTTGCCGTCGTTCGGCGGTTTTTTCCAGATGGCCGCCCGCAACGAGTTTGCGAATTGCGCGTGCCGCCGTGCGGAAGCTGACGCCAGCAATAAGGCCAGCATCCCGCGCTCCAAGAAAAAATTCGTCTCTCCCGGCGTCGGCGCAATGTTGGCGGACGGCGAACAAAATCTTTTCGTGCGGCAATGCGGCGTGCGGAAATTCGCTTTGCCGTGTCCAGCGCGTCCATTTCTCGGCTGCGGACTTGAACCAGCTTTTGCGCCGCGCCCCTTCAACACTGTCGCGCAACTCCCGCCGGTATTCGTCAGGTTCGCAACGCAAGCGGACTCCTTGCCTTTGGTGTTCGCGCAACCATGATTCAAACGCCGAATCAATTAGCCGGGCGGTCAACGGCTCCTTAATCCGCTCGGCGTGCAACGCGACGGCCTTGCCCAAAGCCAGCAAACTGCCGTGTGTCTTGGCCGTCTCGCCGGACACGGGTGCAGTATTGGCAAAGTGCTGCCCAAACCAATTCCAACACGTCAAAGCCAGGTCTCCGGCATAGGGTGATGGCACACAGCGAGTGAATCCCTTTAACCGATGTGTGCCATCTGGCAGAACTATCGGCAGAACACCAGCAGCAGCATTGAACCAAAGGCCACGGTCAAAACTGACGAAAGAAGCTCGCGCAATATCCTTGCCGGACGTGTCGGCTTCGCGCCCGTAGGTGTTGCGGACGTGTTCGGCGACTTGTTCAAAAGCGGCAGTGTGATTTTCTGGCGAACAAGGGGGGATTCTAAAAAGCAGCCGGACGCCTTCACCGCGAACGGAGCGAAACGCGGCCAAGCAAAACCTGTCCGCGACGGCGGCTTGCAAGACGGCTACTGCTCCGGCTTCACCCAAATCGTCCAAGTCAGCGCCGATTTGCCCGGAGTGCCGGACAAGCCCGGCATTTTCACGGCGGGAAAACACGCCCGCCCATGTCGCATAGGGGAGCACGAGCTTGGCCGCCCGTTGCGCGTCACTCTCCGGTGGCAAGGAACGCACTTGGGCAACCGGCTCGCGCCACGCACCCGATTGAATACCGCGCAACACTTCGCCCGTTCTGCGCGTTTCCAGCAAATCGGGATGGCGCACGTCCAAACCAAACGAAATTTCAGCGGGACAATTCAAAGCGAGAATCGTTTCGGAGATTTTATCTCGCGCCTCTTGCTTTGACCGTGTGCTTTTCGAGCAACACCCGGCGGACTTCGGCGGGGTCAAAAAAAACTTTGTGGCGAATTTTTATGAACGGGATGCTTCGGTCTTTTTGCCGGTCGCGCAACCACCTCAAACTTGGACGACATTTTTCCGGCCAAACCGCATTGAGCAATCCGACGGCATCCTGCAACTGCGACTCATTTTGATTTTGCATTTTGTTTCCGACGCGGTGCGCTTGATTGCGTTTAGCCGCGTCAGGAATGCAACGATGTCAAGTTTCGATGTTTGATTTTATGCGATTTGAAGCTCCCCAATCCTTAGCCAGCTGAACGATGGATGCACTGGAGGGTGAAGTTTTCCGGAGGGGATTTTGAACAAAAGTTGTGGCGGCAGGTCGGTAACACATGCCGGCGTTAACCAAACG
>Ga0187860_1001087_pt1 | contig 24774 bp, 22 predicted proteins | sample June2016WEW_10_4_FD_132981 | JGI IMG/M metagenome (GOLD analysis project Ga0187860, IMG submission 132981) | Peatland microbial communities from SPRUCE experiment site at the Marcell Experimental Forest, Minnesota, USA - June2016WEW_10_40 | ecosystem: Environmental > Terrestrial > Soil >...
CCGGCCGCTTACCGTCGGCAGCGAGCCTGACGGGATCGCCGTGACTCCGAACGGCAAGACAGCGCTCGTCGTGGACTACGGATCCGCCGACATCATCCCCATCACGGTCGTCGGAAAGAAAGTGAAACCGGGCGCGACGGTCGGCACCGACCCGACGGCAATCGTGGTCTCCTCCGACAACCAGACGGCCTACGTCACCGACTTCCACGACGGCACCGTCGTTCCGGTGTCCCTGCCGTCGCTCGCCGTCGGCCATGCGGTGCCGGTGGGCGCGGGCACCGCCGCGCTTTGTTTCACGGGCGGCGACGAGTCGCTTGCGGTCGCGGACTACTCGGCGGGCGAGGTCACGCACGTGCAGCTGGGTGTGGTCGTACCTCTGGCGGCGATCCACCTCGCCGGCGAACCCGGTGCGGTCGCGGTCACGCCGGACGGCAAGACGCTGTGGGTGACGTTGACGGACACCAACGAGATCGTGCCGATCATCGCCGCTACCGGCGCCGTGGGTCATGCCATCGCTGTCGGGGCCGACCCTGACGGGATCGCCATCAACCCCGCTGGCACGCTGGCCGTCGTCGCCTGCCGGGGGTCGGACGCCGTCAGCATCGTCGATCTGGCCACGAGCAAGGTGACGAAGACCGTCAAGGTCGGATCCGAGCCCAGCGCCGTAGCGATCCCGCAGACTGGGACGGTGGCGTTCGTGGCCAACTTCGGGTCCGCCAGCGTCACCCCGGTGAACCTCTCGACCGACGTCGCTTACTCCCCCGTCGCCGTCGCTGCCGGGCCCGACGCGCTGGCCGTCTCGCAGACGTCGACTTTCGTGCTCGTCGGGAGCCGCACCGGGAACACCGTGTCCAGGGTGTCCGTAGCTCGTTTTCGCCGGACGCGCAGGGTGCAGATCCCGTCTCCAACCGGTATCGCAGTCGCCTACCACGACCCGTTCGCCTACGTCACGACCTACTCAGGGGACCTGGACCAGCTCGAGATCAAGGGCTTCTCAGTGAGCGCCACCAGCGCGGCGGGATCGCTCCCTCTCGGTCTTGCCCTGACGAGCCCGCAACCCGTGGCCTTCGTGGCCGACAGCGGAACGGGCAGTATCGCCGAGATCGACCTGTCCACGGGCAGGACCGCTCTCACGGCCACCGCCGGCCCGGGGACCGATGCCGTGGCCCTCACGAATGCTGGCCCAGGCTGACCACCCCGCACTCCCTGAACAAGGCAACGGCTGCTCGCTCGACTGATCCGTCGGATCGAACCGGGGACGACGGGCGGTGGGAGGTGGGTTTCGAGCGGCCGCCCGTCGATCGATTCGAGTACCGCTTCGAAGTGGCCACCGCAGAGAGCCGCTACGACCTGATACTCGACCCCGCCAACCCGATGCGGGCCCCCGGAGCCTTCGGCGAGCGCTCCGTCATCGAGTTCCCCGAGTACCAACCGCCGGCGTGGGTCCCCGCGGACCGGGCGCGGGGCGAGACCCAGGAGATCGATGTGCCGTCTGCCCTGCTCGGCGACGCCCAGCCGGCTGGATCGCATGGCGCGACGCTTGGACCCCGTATCTCGTCGATCTTCTCGGAAAGGTGTGGTCATGAGGCGCGAGCACGTCGTCCTGCACACGGTCCCGATCGGGGACTCCAACCTCATCGTCTATGGTCACTTCGGTCGGCCGGTACTCGTTTTCGCTTCCGACAGCGGGCGGGGCCCGCCACAGTCGCCGTAGATAAAGAGCACGACGTCGTTCGCAACGAGCCGGTCGCTTCCAGCACGGCGAGCTGCCGGTCGGCGCTCGTGCCGGCCAAGTCTCGTCTCCTCGTCGATCGCGCGTCTCGCAGGCCTTTCGGCCCCGCAGTGCTCCAGCCAGCCTGCATCGTCGTACGCTTCCCCCTGCGCGTCAAGGCATAGCGCGCGCGACGCCAGGGCTGGCGCGTGAATGTCGCCTGACTGAGACGGGCTGCACCGGCTGGCGCGGCGCGCCCTGGAGGCGTCATTAGGCTCGGGATGACCCGACCCCCGTGAAACGAGGAACTGAAGTGAGCGAGTCAGAAAGCGCCAGCCCCGAGCACGTGCACGGGCATACACATGAGCACGGGCACGCCCATGAGCACACGCACGAGGCCACGACGCACACGCACGAGCATTTTCATGTGACGCACAACTTCTTCGAGTCGACCGGCGTATTCGAGCACCTCGCCTACGCCCATCACCACGAGCACTCGCACACCGACGAGCGCCACGCGCACTACCCCCACCAGGACTTCGACCACGAGCACGCTCGTGAAGCGCACGAGCATGGGCACCCGGTCGTTGGCCAGGGCGGCGGCGGGCGGCGGGCGGCGAGCGCCTCGAAGCGACCCACCATTGCCAAAAAGGCCGCTGCAGCGGAGAAGCTCGCCGACGCGGCCCGCGCCGGAGCCGAGGGCGCTCAGCTCGCGAGTGGCGCAGCCGAGGCCACAGGGTCCCCGGCCAGGAAGGCGCCTTCGTCCCGCAAGGCGGCCCCTCGACCAGGTGACGGGGCGTGACTCGAGTCGTCATCGCCGCGGTCGCCTACGAGCTGCCTCAGAGCGAGACGCCTCGACGCCCGGCCGGCCACGTGGCGATCTCCGAGCGCTACGTCTAGGGCCTGCACCGTGCCGGTGCCCGTGTCGTGCTACTGCCGGCGATCACCGGCGCACCACCGTGTCCGCCCGAGGAGCTGCTCGCCGGGACCGACGGCCTCCTCTTGATCGGGGGCGGCGATCTCGACCCGGCCAGCTATGGGCAGGAGCCGCACCCGTGTGGCTACGGTTTCAACGCCGCCCGTGATGCGCTGGAACTGGAGCTCGCCCGCTACGCGTTGGTGCACGACGTTCCGGTGTTGGCGATCTGCCGGGGCTGCCAGGTGGTCAATGTCGCCGCGGGCGGCACGCTGCACCAGCATGTGGTCGATCACCCCGGCTATGACGACGATCTTCACGGCCGGCCGCACGACATGATGCTTGGCGAGCATCCGGTGGACGTCGAGCCGGACAGCCACCTCGAGCGGGCGCTTGGTGCCCTGCGTGCCGAGCGCTGCACCTCGGCGCACCACCAGTCGGTGGACGCAGTGGGGACCGGGCTGCGCGTGACGGCCCGCTCGGCGGACGGCTGCGTCGAGGCGATCGAACCCGTCCATCCACACCCCTTTGCGCTGGCGGTGCAGTGGCACCCGGAGATGAGCGCCGACACCGACCCCGAGCAGCAGGCCCTCTTCAACGCGCTCGTGGCTGCCGCCCGGGCCTACCGGGACGGCCCCTCACTCAGCCTGGTGCGCTCCGCCGGCGGATCGGCGTAGCTGACTTCGCCGGCGCCTCGGCGCCGGCCGCAGCCGCTGTCTCGGCTGTATCGCTCGCTGCGCCGCCTTCAGGCCTGACGGTGCCATTGCGAGCCGCGGTCTTGGCTGCGCCGCTAGCTGGTAGCGCAGGCCTCGCGGCGCCGGCCCGAGCCGCGCCGCTCGCTGCGCCGCCTTCAGGCCTCGTCGCCCTGGTCGCCTTAGTCGCTTTGCCGATGGAGGCGGTGCCGGCGGGCTGAGCCGACGGACCTGACCGCCTCACCGCCTTCCGTGGGGGAACCGCGAGGTTGGGGAGCGTCGTTCTAGCTCTCCCCGGCTTCGCCGCATCAGCGGCGGCCCGATTGGCAACGGCCCGTGCAGCTGTAGCCAACACCGCCAGCTCGGCAGCTTCCGCTCTCCGTTCGTCCATCTGGTGGGATGCCTTGTGCCATATCGCCCCGTTGATGACGTTCTTCGTGGATGGCAGGTTGCCGAGCCGGCTTGCGGCCTCTGCGTTGCAGTGCTCGGCCACCATTCCCATGGCGAACACGGTCGCGTGCGACAACGCTTCGCCCTCGTCGCTGAGGGCGATGTCGTTGAGGCGGGTGGCGGCGACTTCGGCATCCTGCACGAGCCCGAGGGCATCCTGCAGGCCGGCGATCGTCTTCGCGTAGCGTTTCACGTCGCCGGAATAGAGGTCCCCGGTGAACTCGATGGCGTAGCGGAGCCGCTTGCACCGGATCCTCAGGCGGTGGAAGTCGGCGAGCACACCGGAGCGCCGGGCGCGCCTAGCCGCCTTCGCCGCGTCGCCGTGGCGGGCGTTGACGAGATTCGGCAGCGCTTCGAGCGCGGCGACGTACCCGGGTGCGGCTCGTAGGGACGGCCTTTGGCCCACCAAGGACGTCAGGCTGGTCACGAGCCGTTCGTAGCGCCGCGAATCGAGCGCTTCGATCAACTCGGCCCGAGCCGTCGTGTAGTGGCGGGCGAATAAGTCGGCGAGCTCGTCGAGGGCCTGGCGGTGCTCACCGGGGAGATGCTCGGTCCAACCGTCGAGGCGCTCAAGCTGGATGTCGAGGTCCCGCACCGACCCGAGCACCCCCGCAAGCCAGCGAAGCTCTTCGCTCACTCGGGCGGCGCGCGCCGGCATTACGTCGCCGAACAGTGCGAGCGCCGCCCGGAGCCGACGCGTCGCCACTCGCATCTGGTGGAGCGACTCCGGGTCGTCGCCGAGGCGGGTGCCGGGCTCGTGGGCAAGCATCGAGGCGGCGTCCTTGCGGAGCACCGCATAGGCGACGTCGCCGACGCTGGATGTCGCCGAGATCTCGGTCGGGCCGAGATCGCTGTGACGCGGGATGACGAGCCCGGAGGCCAGCAGCCCGGCTTCGAACTTCGACAGCGCGGCTGGTTGAAGGCCGCAGTCCTGCCGCAGGCGTTCGACAAGGGGGGCCAGTGACTCGACCCACGGTGGCAGCACCTCGATCTCTACCCGCTGAAGCCGGATGCGGTGACGATCCTGGCCGGCGACGATGACGGTGTCGTCAAGAGCGACCTCTCCGACGCGAGCGCCGTGAACCTCGAGGGCGTACGGGCGCCGGCGGGTCCGGACGTCCAGCACCTGGTGTAGTGGGCGTGCACCGGCAAGCGCCCGGAGCCGCCGCCCGACCGGACCGTCTGGGTCGAGGTCGCCGATATCGGCGGACGGCAGGGGCTCGGTCACCTCGAGGCGCCGGCGGAGACCGTTCGCAGACGGCACCAGGTCCTTGAGCGTCGCCTCGAGCCGACCCGCACGCCGGCGGGTGCGCAGCACATAGCCGGCCCGCCCGAGGCGCCAGTCGGCCGTGTCCAAGTACGAGTCGACCAGGCGCTTCGCCGGCGCGGGAATGGCCTCGAGACCTGGCACCGACGCCAGCAAGGGGACCCGGGCGGCGGCACCGTCGACCTGCGAGGCACTCGTGCCGGCGTCTCGACGAGCCCCGCTGTGGGCAGGTGTGCCTCCAGCGCTCGCTCCACCGGATGCGCTTGGACCACCGGCGGCGCGGGCGGCGAACCAACGCTCCACCGGGCGCAGATCGATCGCATCAAGCTGCCACTCGACCTCAACCCCGGTCATCACACGATCGGTGCCGGTCACACTCGCCACGCTACCCGGCTACCCCGGGCGCACGGCCAGCTCGGGATAGGGTCAGTTTCGATGAGTCCGGAGCGCGCGAGGCCATCTCGTGACACCGAAGGAGCGAGCGCCCCGAGCGGCAGTTCTGCTGGGGCAACGTCAGACACCGAGCGTGCAGAGCACAGCCCCGCTGGCGCAGCCACCTCTACTGCGACTACCGCCGCGCCCGCCTCCGGCGGCGCTGGCGCCGCCGGCACCGAGGTCGTCAGGGCGGCCGGCGGCGTCGTGGTGCGGGCGTCGGCTACGGGCGGTTGGGAGGTTGCGCTCGTGCATCGCCCGCTCCACCGGGACTGGACGCTCCCAAAGGGCAAGTTAGGGCCCGGCGAGCCGCCCGAGGAGGGCGCGCTCCGCGAGGTGCTCGAAGAGACCGGATGGACGTGCGCCCTGGGCAGGTTCGTCGGCGAAGTGGAATACGTCGATCGGCGCGGCCGCCCAAAGGTCGTGGGGTACTGGCTGATGCAACCGATCGACGGCGCGTGGCACCCGACCGACGAGGTGGACGAGCTGGCCTGGGTCGGGCTCGCCGACGCGCCGCGGCGGCTCAGCTACGAGCACGACAAGGAGTTGCTGATGTCGGTGGCGAGAGCGATGGGTGTCTCGGCGTTCGCTGACGGATGAGCGGGCTCGGCACCCCGCTCCCCGCGTGGTAGCGGTGGCCGGGTCTCGCTACGAGGGCCGAGGCCGCCCGAGCTCCGCGACGGTGTACGCGTTTTGTTCCGACAGTGGGTACAAAGCGCGTACACCGTCGGCCCGCCGGCCGGGCAGCCCGGAGCCCAACGGTACCGCCCGCAACGACCGATTGAGGCCAGGCGTAGACCCAAGGTTCGGTGAGCGTCGCCATTGGCGGAGCGTACCTGCGGTGTCGAGCGGTACCCGGCGCCACCATCGACCCTGTCCAGCCGTGCAAACCGTGCCGATCGACGCGCTCGCCCTATCGACCGATTGCGCCGACCGCCCCATCGAGCTCCCCGAACGGTAAGCAGAGTTGGGGCGTCCAACATCGTCGGCTGGGTACATTCGTTGTCATGGCTACGCCGGCACCTGATTTCCTGGAAGCGATCGCCGAGCACAGCGCCGGTTTTGCGGCCGCGGCCGATGGCAACCTGGACTCCGACGTCGAGCACGCCCGGGTTGGACCGGAGCCGACCTTGTCGGGCATCTGACCGAGGTCCATTGGTTCTGGGCCGGCATCGCTTCCGAGAAGCCTTCCGAGAAGCTCAGGCACCGCCCGAGGACGACCGTCGTCCGCCTGCTGCCCCGCGCGAACAGCTGATCGAGAAGTTCCGTGCGGGCGCCGACCACTTGGTGAACGTCCTGCGGGCTGCGAACGGCGAGGACGCGGTGTGGACGTGGGCCCCGGCTCAGCAGGACATCGACTTCATCACCCGCCATCAAGTGCAAGAGGCCGCCGTCCACCGGGGAATGACGGCATCGAGAACCGTTGACCGCCGAAGCTCACGACCGAACCCCACGACAGCTGGGAAGGGCCTATGACCGACGACCAGCAGGATCACCGCCCCTGGTTCGGACCCAAGCGTGTCGGGTATGGCTTTCGCCCCCAGACTTGGCAAGGCTGGCTGATCGTGGCCGTCTTTGTGGTCGCGGTCGTCGTGATCGCCCTGTTGATCCACTGACCGGAGCGTCGCCATGACGATGAGCCGGCAGGATGAGACACTTTGGCGTGCCCTCAATGACGCCATCTGGGGCGGCTGCTGAGGTAGCCGAGCCGATCCTGCACCTCTCAAGGGTCGTCAAGCGTCCGCTCGTCGACCGTGCCGGCGACCGGATCGGCCGCGTCGAGGACCTGATCGTGCGAGTCGGTCTCCACCCGCACCCGCCGATCGTCGGGGCGGTCGTGCGCATCGGCGGACGCGACCTCTTCGTGCCGATCCGGAAGATCGCCGATCTCGAGGAAGGTCGGGTCCGCTTCGACGGCGAGCAGGTGGACCTCCGACGCTTCGAGCGCCGAGTCGGTGAGCTCCTGCTCGCCAAGGACCTGCTCGCCCGCCACCTCATCAATCTTGTGGGCGGACGGCTCATCAGCGCCAACGAGATCGAGCTGGCCAAAGTGGACGGCGTGTGGCAGGTCGTCGGCGTCGACCCGAGCGCCCGGCCGGTTCTCAGGCGGATGCTGCCGGGCGGGATGGGGCGCAATATCTCGCCGGGCTCCCTCGTCGATTGGGCGAGCATCGAGCCGTTTGTGGCCCACGTCCCCACCGCCCGGCTTCACATCCCGTATCGGAAGCTGGCCAAGCTCCATCCCGCCCAGATCGCCGACATCGTGGAGGCTGCGTCGCACGAGGAGGGAGAGGAGATCATCGAGGCGGTGAAGGCCGACCGCGAACTCGAGGCTGATGTCTTCGAAGAGCTCGACGTCGAGCACCAGGCGGAGTTCGTCCGCTCGCGGTCCGACGCCGAGACCGCCCGGCTCCTCTCCCGCATGGCCGCCGACGACGCCGCCGACCTCATCATGGAGCTTGAACAGGAACGGCGTATGCCCGTTCTCGACCTGCTCCCCAGCCCCCAGCAACGCAAGGTTCGTTCACTGCTCAGCTACAACCCTGAGACCGCCGGGGGCCTCATGAGTCCCGACTTCCTCGCCCTTCCCGAGCAGACGCCCGTCGCCGGCGCCCTGTCGGCTATTCGTCAGAGCGCCGCCCCGCTCGAGACCCTCCAAGTCGTGTTCGCTCTCGATGACGGCGGATCCCTGTCAGGATCGGCGCCGGCGGTGTCGTTGATCCGGGCGAACCCAGGCGACCTCCTCTCATCAGTGGCTCGAGCGAACCCCGCCCACGTTCACGCTGACTGGGACCTTCACGCCGTCTTGCGAAAGATGTCGGACTTCAATCTGACCGTCGCCCCTGTCATGGACGAGGAGCACCACAGCATTCTCGGCGTCGTGACCGTGGACGACGTCTTGGAGCTGCTGCTGCCCAGCGGCTGGCGCCGCGACTCCGGAATGACAGCGGCCGAGCAATGACGACGCCGGCCGGAGCGCTGCGCCGACGCCGTCCCGGCTTGGGCGGAGCCCGCCTCGCCAGGCGCGCCCGTCACGGTGCAGCCGGCCGCAGCGGACCGCATCAACCCGGGGCCCCCAAACCCCCACGCGTACGCCGGCCGATAACAGGCCTGTAGGAGCTCCACCCCCCAAAGGCTGAGCGGTCTCGGCGTGCGCGCGACGAAGCGCATGACCGCGACCTGGCACTGAAGGGAGTGAAGCGATGCCCGACTCGGGCGAAGACGCGATCAACAGCGCCGTGCTCGACGAAGCCCACGTCGGGGATATTCAGGGCGCGTTGGGGACGATCAGGGAGCACGACACGGATAGGCGCCGGTCGTGGCAGGCACGACTGCTGACGCTGCTCGCCATCATGGGCCCCGGACTCATCGTCATGGTGGGCGACAACGACGCCGGCGGGGTCTCAACCTACGCGCAGGCTGGTCAGAACTTCGGGTTGACCCTCCTGTGGACCCTTCCCCTGCTCATTCCGGTCCTCATCGTCAACCAGGAGATGGTCGTCCGGCTGGGCGCGGTCACCGGCGTCGGTCACGCCCGGCTCATCATTGAGCGGTTCGGCAAGTTCTGGGGGGCGTTCTCGGTCGGCGACCTGTTCATCTTGAACTTCCTGACCATCGCCACCGAATTCATCGGTGTGAGCCTGGCGCTGGGGTACTTCGGCATCAGCGAGTACCTCTCCGTGCCGATCGCCGCCGTCGGGCTGATCCTCATAACGGTTTCCGGCAGCTTTCGCCGCTGGGAACGCTTCATGTACGTCTTCGTGTTGGCCAACTTCCTGGTCATCCCGCTGGCCATCTTCAGTCACCCCCACCAAGGATCCTTCCTTCACGGTCTGACCGTTCCGGGGGTGAGGGGCGGATTCACCTCCACATCGGTGCTGCTCATCATCGCCATCGTGGGAACCACCGTGGCGCCCTGGCAGTTGTTCTTCCAGCAGTCCAACATCATCGACAAGCGGATCACCCCGCGGTGGATCAACTACGAGCGGGCCGACACGTTCATCGGCTCGGTTGTCGTTGTCTTCGCCGCGTCGATCCTGGTGGCCGTGCCCGCAGCCGCCTTCGCCGGGACGAAGGCCTTTGGAAATTTCACGGACGCTGCCGGTGTCGCCCACGGGTTGGCGCACTACATCGGCCACGCGACCGGGGCGATCTTCTCGATCATCCTCCTCAATTCGTCGATCATCGGCGCAGCCGCCGTGACGTTGTCCACGTCGTACGCCTTCGGTGACGTGTTCGGCGCCAGGCATTCGCTGCACCGCGGGTGGCGCGACGCCAAGCTCTTCTACGGCACGTTCTCCGGGATGGTGGTGCTGGCCGCCGGGCTGATCCTCATTCCCGGCGCTCCGCTCGGGCTGATCACCACGGGAGTGCAGGCCCTCGCCGGCGTGCTACTGCCGAGCGCCACGGTGTTTCTCCTACTGCTCTGCAACGACAAGGAAGTGCTGGGGCCATGGGTGAACAAGTCATGGCTCAACGTGGTGGCCACCGTCATCGTGTCGGTCCTCTTGGCGCTGTCCCTGGTCCTGATGGCGACGACCATGTTCTCGAGCATCAACGTCAAGGCGCTCACCCTCATGCTCGCTGCGGCGCTCCTCGTCGGCTACGCCGTCGCCGGCGTGTTCTTCGTGCGGGGAAGGCGAAGGCGCCCGCAAGCCGAGCCCGTATCCCGCCAGCGTCGGGACACGTGGCGGATGCCGCCGTTGAGCCTCCTTGGTCGACCCAAGTGGTCCCGCGGAAGGCTGACAGGTATGTACCTACTTCGCTGCTACCTCGTCGTCGCCGTGCTCCTGCTCCTCGTCAAGGCGATCGAGCTCGGCGTGCACAAGTGACAGGTCGCCGGTGCTCATCGCTCTGCACGCAGGCAGGCGACACGGTACCCCAGCCCCAGCCCCAGCCCCAGCCCCAGCCCCAGCCCCAGCGCCATCCTTCTCGGGCAACTCGTGCCGCGAAAGTGTTCTCCGACATCTTCGCGGCGCGAGTCGGCACGCTAAAAAGCTGAGCAGCCACAGCCGCCGACGCGTGACCAGGACGCCGTGAGATGCGTCTTCTGTACCCGGCGCAAGAAACCCCGGCCCGCCCCGCGGGGGACGGCCCCGGGGCGAGGGGACGGAGGGCCCACGACCGGCGACAGACGGCGGAGGGGAGGCGGGAAGAGAGGCCGGAGGCGAGAGGCGAGAGGCCGGAGACGAGAGGCCTGCGGCGAGAGGCGAGAGGCGAGAGGCGAGAGGCGAGAGGCGAGAGGCCGACCCTGCTTGACGAGCCCGATCCGACCTCTACTTTCGAAGCGCCTCGGGCCAGCCCCCGTCCAGCTCGATCACATCATCGTCGGGTTGGAGAACCGTGACGGCTACAGGCAGGCGGTTCCGGCGGCACTGACGGGACGGAATTGGGTTCATCATGATGAGTGACATCACACCGAACGCATTGCCGTGGTTCTGGCAGGATCGCATCCGTTGGGGAACCGCCCGAGACTACGAATATCGCTCTGCCAGCGGCAACCCAGGTCCGCCACTGTTGGCGTAGTTCCCGACGGCAGTGCAAGCCGTGTCCGAAGGACACGACGCCCCCGTGAGAGCGCTGGACGTGGCGGCGGCGGGGTTCGGGGTGGCCTGGATGGTCCAGCTGGTGCCGGTCCAGCGCTCGGCGAGCGTCTGGGTACTAGCGGGGCGGAAGGAACTCCCGACGGCGATGCGAACCGTGGCTGAAGGGCACGACACCCCCGTGAGGAAGCTGTTGAAGCCGGTCCAGCTCTCCCCCACCCCAGTTCGGGTTTCCCTCTGACAACGAAGTGAGGCCTTCACGTAAGGGTCTGAGCAGGACAGCCGGGCCACGAGAGCTGGCCACCCACGGGATAGGGCACGGCAGCCCACACGAACACGAAGTGGCCGCGAGCCTCGTCAGCGTCGCTTCGGCAAGCGAGGGTCGGCATCGGTGGTGGTCAGGCTGAGCTCCTCGAGTTGGCGCACAAGGGCGCGGAGTCGCTTCTCGTTCTCGAACCACGACCGGTACTCCTCCACCTGCTCGGCGCTGAGCGAGCGGCTCACGGTCTTGGCGCGGACCTTTCGCGTCCAGTATCAGTAGGGACCGTGCAGGCGAATCCAGGGGAGGCATCGCACCGCGCTCGCGGAACAACAAGGGCACGCGGCAGAGAGAATGGTGCGAACGCGAACGTGCGCTCCGCCGCCGGCTGGGCGCGGATGAGTCCGGGGTGACGAACCGGCGGGCAGCCTGCGAAAGTGGCGACCCGTCGGACCGGTAAGCGCAGCCTCGATGCTGTCCTGCCTGTCAGATCAGGATCGGTGGGCCGATGAGGAACTCGAAGTTCCCCTTCCCGACCGAGAGTTCGAGGGTCCGGATGATCCGGTCGGGGTCGTCATAAGGGCCGGCCACGTACATCGGCCTGCCGTGGCGCCCGAAGCGGATTGTGCTCGGACCGCTCCAGGTCCCGAGGTGGCCGGCGCACTCGGGGAAGCCGCCGGCCGCCTCGAAACCGAGCCCGCGCGCGTACTCGACAGCGCCGAAGACGAGGTGCTGGGCCAGCTCGATCGGGGCGGCGAGCGGATCCGAGTCGTAAGCGCTGAAGACGGCGCGGTTGAACATGCACAGCTCCTCGCGGCCCATGATCCGAGGCCCGATCGTCTCTTTCACCCCCAGGCAGTGCGTGTCGACCAGGTAGCTGCAGACAGAGACCCTGGTCCTGTGATGTTCGCGGGCGACGACGACGCTTGCCAAGCCCACGCATCCCTCTGCTCGGCTGGACACGAGATGACACCTCGCCCTCGAATTTCAACAACGCGGTAACGGTCCAATGAACACTTCGACGGGCAAGGGAGCCCGTCGCGATACAGGTCGGCCGCGTCTGGACGTCCTCGTTGCTGAGCTTGGGACCCGTCGACGTCGGGGTCGGCCCGCCTCGGCGACGCGGTCGCTCCGGGTGGCCGGCACGAACAGGTACGAGACCGGAGGCCATCGCCGCGTCAGTACCGTCACTCCGAGATCGGGGGGCGTCGGGCGCCACGGATCGCGTCGATCACAGCCGGGTAGGCGGACGGATCGAAGTTGACGTCTATGAGGGTGGGCCCGTCCGTGACGAGCGCCTCGTCCAGCGCCCGCCGGTACTCGGCCAGGTCGCCGACCCGGTGGGAGGCGAGGCCGAACGCCGCACCGATGGCTGCAAAGTCGGTCGGGGAGTAGCGCACGGCTCCCTCGCCGCCATGGCCCTCCGGTCGTTGCTTGATGGCGATGAGGCTAAGCGTGGCGTCGTTGAACACGACGATGATCACCCGCAAGCCGAGACGGGCCAGCGTCTCCAGCTCGGCGAGCGCCATGCCGAGGCCGCCATCGCCGGTGAAGCACACCACGTGGCGGTCAGGATGGACGAGGGCGGCGGCGGCCGCGGCCGGGAGCGCGAAGCCCATCGTCGCCAGACCACTGGAGACGAGCAGCTCGCCAGGCTCCTCCACTCCCCACAGCGGCACGGACACGAGCATGTGCGCCCCCGCATCGACCGTGGCGATCGTGCCCGCCGGGGCGGCCGAGCGAGCTTCCAGGACCACCTGCTGCGGCGTGAGTCCCACCGGCATGGCCAGCACCGCGTCGAGCAGGCGCTGGCGAGCCGCTCGCCCTTCCTCGGCGCCCGCGCCCGCCGCCCAGCCGGTGCGCAGATCGGCGGTCAGCTCAGTGAGGATCTCGCCGAGGTCGCCGACCACTTCTGCGACAAGCCGCTCGCCGAAAAAGGCGCTGTCGTCGACCGCCCACGTACCGAGGAGGACGACGGGCGCGTCGTAACACCACGGCCCTGGGATCAGTTCCACCGGATCGAGACCGACACCGACGATCAGGTCGGCGGCTTCCAACAGGCCAGCCTCGATGGTGCCGCCGGTCGCCACCCCGGCAGCGGTGCCGGAGCTGTCCGCCACCAGCCCTCGTCCCTTGTACGTGGTGAGCACCGGTACGTTCCCCGCGCCGACGAAGCGTCGCAAGGCGGCGACGGTCGCGCCCCTGCGATGCGCGGCTGTCGCGACGGCGCCGACCCCGGCGATCACCACGGGGTGCCACGCGTCGCGCAACGCTCGACGTGCCACGCCAAGCGCGCTCGCGCTGATGACGCCCGCATCGGGCGTCGCCGCCAGGACGGCGCTGGTCGAGATCGGCGCCGGTGGCGCGGCGGGGTCGAGGTCGATGTGGACCGGGCCCGGTCGGCCACGGGTGGCGAGGGCGACTGCCTCTGCCGCCTGCGACCGGGTGTCGTGCGGGCCGAGGCGGACCGAAGCCTTGGTTGCGGGGCCGAGCATGGCTTGCTGGTCGAGGCGTTGGTGCGAGACCCGGCTCTTGTCAGCGGTGGTGACGCAGTCGGTGATGAGCAGCATGGGCTGGCGGTCGAGCAGCGCCTGGGCCGCGCCGTTCACCGCGCTCGCCGCCCCCGGGCCCCGGGTGACTATTGACGCGCTCGGCCGGCCGGTCAGCTCGCCCGTGACCGCGGCCATGATGGTCGCGGCGGTCTCGCCGTGAGCCAGGACGAACCGGCTGCCGGCCGCCTCGGCGGCGCCCACGACGTCGAGGTTGGCGCCGCCGCCCGGCACGCCGTAGAGCAGATCGACTCCCGCCTCACGCATCGCAGCCGCCAGCTCCTCTGCCATCTCGACCAAGGTGAGCGGTGGCGCGGTGTCGCCGGACCCGCGGGCGCTGACGGAATCGGGCGTCTGCTCGCTGGTGCCGCTCACTGCTGGCTCGCCCCCATGCGGAATCGGTAGGAGTACCTGGCGGGGTTGAAGTAGTTCACCGCGAGCTCGAGGACACGGTGGTCGGCGTCGAAGTAGACGCGGTCGATGCGCAGCACCGGCTCACCCGGCACGACGTCGATCTCTTCGCAAAGGCCGGCCGGGGCGGGCACGGCGGTGATGCTCTGGTCGGCACCGGCGATGGGCGTGCCGGCCAGCGACTGCACGACGCTCAGCACGGTCATCTGCTGGCGGGCGCGCGCCTCGCTCAGCTCCGCGACGTCGAAGAGGCCGCGTCCGAGCGGGACCGGCAGGTACGCCTTCGTGACGCAGAACGGCTGGCCCTCGTGGAACCGGCGGAACGTGACGGTCACGACGTAGTCCGTTTCGAGGCCGAGGCGGCCAGCAGCCTCGAGCTCCACCCGGACCGCCGGCGGCTCGACCACTTCGAGCTCGGTGTCGACCGCGATCGTCATCAGGTCTTCGATCGACCCGCTCGGCCGCAGGTACTTCGGCCCGTGCTCCAGGGCGAACGTGCCTCGCCCCGGCACCCGGTACACGACCCCCTCGGCGACGAGCTCCTGAAAGGCTCGGCGAACGGTCTGGCGGCTGAGCCCCAGTGCGGCGCTCAGCTCCGCCTCGGTCGGAAGCCGCTTGCCTCCGGTGTAGCGCTGGTTGCGCACGTCGCGCCGGAGCCGGTCGGCCAGCACTCGGTACGCCACCGGTGGGCTACTCGCGGTGTCCAGCCGGTCGTCGAGGTTCTGAGCCATGCCTCCAGTAAATGGCCGTACAAGAACGATAGTCAAGTCAGCTTTGTGCAAAGATCTCCTTGACACCGGTCGGTTCTGGACGGCAGAGTGCCGCTGTAAAGGGCCGGACATAATGGCCGGAGCGAGCGGACCGCTCGACGATCTCGAGCTGGCCGTACGGTGAGCCGTTCCATCTCCACGATTGCAATCAACAGACAGCCAGGAGGATCCCAACGATGAGCATCAAGGTGGCGCAGTTCCTCGACGTGGCGGAAGGCCTGCAGCCGGGGCAATTCTCGGTCGGCGGGCATGACCAGGTCACGTCACTCGACGACCTGCCCGAGATCTACAAGCCGTTGCTCACCCGCCCGATCCCGGTGATCCTCGGGCTCATCGGCAACGACGGGCGAGTGAACATGACGCCGATGTGGTTCGACTACGAGGGCGACAAGGTGCTCGTCAACGTGGCTACCCACCGCAAGAAGGTGGAGTGGATCCGGGCCCGCCCGCAGTTGTCGATGCTGCTCGTCAACCCGGACAACGCCTACCACTGGGTGAGCATCAAGGCCACGGTGGAGCGCGAGCTCCTCGAAGACGACCCGGTCGAAGGGCCGCGGGTCACCGCCCAGCTCGACAAGATCTGGACGAAGTACACGCAGAATCCGCCGCCCTACGGCCTGCGTGACCCGGCGATCAACGAGCGGCGCGTGCTGTTCGAGTGCCGCATCGATCGGGTGGCCACCTTCGGCAAGCCCTAGTCGTCGATGCCCCCGCCCCTGCGCGTCGCCGTCGCCGGAGGCTCCCTCGGGGGCCTCACGGCGGCGCTGGTGCTGCGAGACCTCGGTCTCGACGTGACGATATACGAGCGATCGACGACCGAGCTTGAACAGCGCGGCGCCGGCATCGGCTTCCTGCCGGCCAGCTACCGCTACCTCGTCGAGCGCGGCGGTTGCGCGCTCGACGACATCAGCGTCGTGACCGACCGTATCCGCTACCTCGACCTCAGTGGGGCGGTCACCCACGAAGAGGCCCACACCTACCGGTTCAGCTCGTGGAACACCGTGTACCGCAGGCTGCTGGGGTGCTTCGGCCGCGACCGCTACGTCCTCGGCTCCGAGGTCGAGGACTTCGCGCCCCACTACGACGTCGTCGATCTCAAGCTCGCCGGCGGCCGTACCGACAGCGTCGACCTCCTCGTCTGCGCCGACGGGATCACCTCGCGGTCGCGGCGCACGCTGCAGCCCAGGGTGGCACCGGCCTACTCCGGCTACGTCGCCTGGCGCGGCATGGTGCCCGAGAAGGACCTGACGGCTGAGGTCGCGTGGGCGCTCGGTGACGCCATCACGTACTTCGTGTATGCGAACAGCCACATCCTCGTATACCCGATCCCCGGGATGGACGGCTCCGTCGAGAACGGCGAGCGGCTCATCAACTTCGTCTGGTACCGCAACTATCTGCCGGGCGGGGACCTTGACGGTGTGCTCACCGACATCAACGGCGACAAGCGGGAGACGTCGCTGCCTCCCGGTGCGGCCCGCGCCGATCACATCGCCGAGCTAAAGGCGACGGCCGTGGCGCGGCTCCCGGCGTGCATCGCGCGGGTGGTGTGTACCACCGAGAGCCCCTTCCTCCAGGTGATCTTCGACGTCGAGTTGGAGCAGATGGCGTTCGGGCACGTCTGCCTGCTCGGTGACGCCGCTTGGGTGGCCCGCCCCCACGCCGCGGCGGGGACGGCCAAGGCGGCCGCCGACGCGTGGGCGCTCGGCGACGCGCTAAGGCAGCACGACGACGTCGCCGAGGCGCTGACGGCGTGGGAGCCTGGACAGATGGAGCTCGGCCGCCAGCTCGTCGAGCGCACCCGCCGGATCGGCCGGCGCTCACAGGTCGACGGCACCTGGACCCCGGGCGACCCCGAGCTCCTCTTCGGCCTATTCCGGCCCGGCGAATGAGCTCGCCTCGCCAGGAGCTCGCTGCGTCCATGGCAGCGGCGGCCACCGCGGTGTTGGAGTCGCTCGACCTGGCCGAACGCGAGGTGGCCGCGTGGCCCTTCCCATCCGATGGTGAGAGGCAGCGGTGGTTCTACACGCCCACCGACCACGGCGGGGTCGCGCTGGGTGACCTGCGCCCCGGGCAGCAACGGCTTGTCCTCGAACTCGTCGCCAGCGGCCTGTCGCGCGCCGGCTACGTCACGGTCTCCACGATCATGGGCCTCGACAACGTGCTCGACCAGCTCGAGGCGTGGACGGCGATGTGGGGTCGCGAGCGGGGACGCGACCCGGGCCGCTACTACCTGAGGATCTTCGGCGATCCGTTGAGCGACCGCTCGTGGGCATGGCGCTTCGGCGGGCACCACGTGTCGATCAACCACACCGTGGTCGACGGCCGGGTCGGCGCGACGACGCCGTGCTTCCTCGGCGCTGATCCAGCCAGTTCGCCGCTGCTCGGGCCGCACCCGCTTCGGCCGCTGGCTGGGGCAGAAGATCTCGGCCGTGAGCTGGTGCGATCGCTCGACGACGCCCAGCGCACCCAGGCGATGGTGTCCGAGGTCGCGCCCGTCGACATCGTCGGAGCCAACCGGGCGCGCATCGGCGAGGGAGATCTGCCGCTGCCCCTGGCGGATGTGTGGCGGGGCCGCTTCGATGGGGAGCTCGGGAAGGCAGTGGACGCCTACCAGGAACACGCCGAGCGGGTGGCTGGCCTCACCGCCGCGCACCTCGACGCCGTCCGGCTCTCCCTCGACCCGAAGGGCATCCGAGCCTCGTCGCTGTCACCGGAGCAACAGCAGATTCTCCGGACCCTCCTCGACGTCTACGTCGGGCGCATCCCCGACGCGGTGGCTGACGAGGAGGCCACGAAGTACCAGGGCGAGCGCCTCGACGAACTGGCGTTCGCGTGGGCCGGTGGCGTCGAGCCTGGCGAGGGCCACTACTACCGAGTCCAAGGCCCTCGGCTGTTGATCGAGTACGACAACACCCAGCGCGGAGCGAACCACGTCCACACCGTGTGGCGCGATCCCGACGACGACTTCGGAGAGGACCTGCTGCGGGCTCATCACCTGCAATCACACCACCTCCCCGACTGATCGGGCGGGCCAGAGGTTGCCCGCCGCCGGCTCGACACCCCCAAGGCCATTCCGGCGCAGGCACGTTGTCCGGTCGCCTGATTCCCGCCGAAGCGCAACTCGCCGTCGACGCCGAGGAGCGAGATGCGGTCCGCTTCGAGACCCACCGTCGTCGGGCGGCAGCGCGAGGTCCACCCCGGCACGGGCAAGACAGCTGTGGTGCGGCGAGTGCCACGACCGAGGCGACGAATCACGGATGATCGTCAACCGAGCAATCGGGCAGCGAGGGGGCGAGTACTTCTACTACTTCTGTCGCGGACGCCAGCGGCATACCTGCGAGAGCCGACACCTCGACGTCGCGTCGGTCGAGTCGGGCCAGGCGTGCGAACACAGGCGACGACGATGTCCTTGTGGACGTCGAGGCCACTGCAGTGCTCCACGATGACGTCCATCACGTCCTCCTCTCCTCAATCGATGGAGGGCCGCCTGGAGGGACCTCATCGTAAGGAATCTGAAGTTCGTGCTCGAAGCAACACTGTGTGGTGCCCGAGGTCCCCGCGCCTGCTGGCCGGACTGGCGCTACTGGCACACCGATTCTTCCGACCGGCTGGCGACAGCCGGATAGCCAGGTTCCTTCGCGTTGGTGGGTACGTCGCGATCCTGGCCCTGATACCGGCCAAGGCCATTGTCGAGCAGTTCGCCTTCCAGCCGCCACGTGGGGGTATTGATCTGCGCCTGTATCGTCTTATCAGTGGCCCGGACAGTTGGTTAGGCGAGATCCTGTTTCTGGTCTTCATGGCGCTGTACGGGGCTGCCATCCTCTGGATGACCTCGCAGCGGTCTCGGGTTGCCCCGGCCACGCTCGCCATCGGTACCGGTGCGGGCATTGTTCTCGGCGTCATGTACGCGGTGGCGCCTCTTGACTCGAACGGGCCTCCTACCAATCCGTGGCTACCAGGAGCCGATATAGATCCACCTGTGGTGCTCGCATGGATCCTGCTGTTTTGCGCCCCGGCGGTGGCTATGGTTGCAGCCGAGCGACGCTACTCCGGATCGGGCAGCTCACCTCCGCTCGCCGGTGCCAAGAGCCGCCAAGTCGTGACGGCAGGGCTCCTCACGAACCTTGTCGGCGCGTTGTTCGTCACCGTTCTCGGCACTGGCACGCCGAGCACGGCCGCGCAGTCGAATTTGAGATGCTTCACACGGCGGCAATCGCCGCTTGATCACACCAGACCCGAACTGGAAGCTGATTCTTCAGCAGTCCCCTTCGAGTCGCGTTCAAGTCCTGTTTCCGACGCCGGCGGGACCTGGAACGGGTAGATGGAGCGTGTGAGCGCGGGCCTCGGAGTAAGGGCGCGAAGGAGTCCTTCGGCTCTGGCTTCGTGCAGCCGAGCGGCGTAAGCAGGACCGTGCAAGGGGAGCGTTGTTCTCGGCGTCGTAATCACTAGACGAGCACAAACGGAGGATGGTCGCCGTGACACATCTATCGATAATGCTGAGCCGTCATCTGCGGGTGGTCGTGCTCAGCGTGGCAATCACCACCTCGTCGGTCGTCACCATGGCGGGGTGTGATCAGTCGGCCTCGGTCTCTTCCCGCATAGCACCGGGCCAAGCCGTCGCAACAGAGTTCGTTGCGACGTCACGCGCGGTGGCCGGCGGCCAGAGCCTGCGTCAAGTGTTGCCGGCAGGCGCCTCGACGACGTGGGCATGGACCGCCAACATGTCCGGTCGCGGCGCCCAAGGAATCGAGCGGACCACTGACGGCGGCAGTCACTGGACGGACGTCACCCCGCCCGGTCTGGACGATCAGGTCGGCGACCACTACATCAACGGCTTCTTCGCTCTCGGCGCCGATCACGCCTGGGTCGCCTACGGAGGTGTGTCCGAGGCCGACACGCAGACCATCACCGCTACCTCCGACGGCGGACGTCACTGGAAGATCGTCGGTCGTCAGCCGAACTTCGACACGTGCGACCTCGACTTCGTCACGCCTTCAGACGGCTGGTGCGCGGTGATCACCGCCTACAGGGGCTACGAAACCGTCACGCTCTACCGGACCACCGACGACGCCAAACACTGGCGAATCGTCTCTGAGACCGGAACGGGCACCAACCCTCCCGGATCGCTCCCGTTCCTCGGTGACAAGAACATCCAGTTCGTGAGGCCGAAAGTCGGCTGGACGCTCTTCGCGTACCCCACAGCCGTCCCTCCCCTCTACGAGACAACGAACGGCGGGAAGACTTGGGTCAAACGGCATGTGACGAAAGCCTCGGGCGATCTCGACCAGGGCTCGGGCTTCAGCAGCCAACCACTTCTCGAAGGTGAAGACGGGGCGGTCGGGTACACGATCGGTGGGCCGACGAAGAAGTCGGTCGTCTACGTGACCAACGATGGAGGCGCCGACTGGCGCCCGGTTACGCCACCAGGTCCGCCCGAAGGGTGGTTGGTGGACACGATCACGCCGCTGCGCTGGCGGCTGGTCAACGGCGATCGCATCCTCGCCACTGACGACGGCGGGAAGACTTGGCACACGATTACCACCAATGTCAGCTTTCAGCTCTTCTACGCCTACGACTCCCCGACGGCCCCGGTCGTCGATTTCGTGACGAGAGAGGTGGGTTGGATCGTGCTTGAAACTCCCGTCACGACGACCCTGTGGCGTACCACCGACGGGGGCAGCAAGTGGCGGCGTGTTGCTATACCTGGCACATAGCCTCACCCCATGGCCTGGCCCGTGACGCACACGCCTGACCTTCATGCACACTCACGGCACCGGACGCGGGCCGGCGGACGCTATCTCGGGCACGCGTTGCGGGTGACCGATTGAGAGACCGAACGATGCTCCTACGTTGTCCGATACGGATTCTGGCGTATTCGACACGTTGTCCCAACCAGCGCCGCCGGTTCCTTGCCGCAACCCTTCGCGTATCGAGGCGATCACTTTGTTCCCGATCACCGGATCGGCGAATAGGATCCGGTCACGGTCACTGAGGAGGGGCTCAAACGCGGCGCGCAAGGCATCGTCTCCTTGGCTGATCGCTTCGGATGATATGAACCCCGACGCAAACGTCGCTGCCGCCTCGGCTGGGTTGCCGGGGAGCAGTTCGACCGCGCGGGAGTCGATCTCCGAAAGCCCTTCAATCGCTCCCGGTACTCCCTAAACGGGCCGGCCCCGGACGCCACCCCAACTCTCGTCACCGTCCGGAGTCGGCGGCTGCAGTAGCGAGCGCAAACGGGCCGCCCCCGGAGAGACCGAGCGTTGCGAACCGCTCGACGCCCAGCTGCCCTGCGATGTTCAACGCATCGCGCCCAACGCTCAAGAGGCCGAAGAGGCAGGGCGACGAGCCTCCGCGGCCGGGACGGTCGAACGACAACAGCCTGAAGCGTTCTGCGGCCGCGATCTCGTCCCCGAACGCCAGATCCAAGCGGGAGCCCGGCGTGCCATGGAAGTACACTGGGGAACCGTTTGGGTCTCCGGCCTCACGGATCCGCACGGTCCTGTCCTCGACGATGACATCCCGCTCAGAAGTGGCCATGGCGGAGGGTAGCAAGCGCCCACCGCTCAACAGCGTGTCGTGTCGAGTGTCGGCCGTCTTGTCGCGGCGGCAGCGTCATATGTTCATGACAGACCAGGGCGTCGCCACCCTGTGGGTGCCGGAGTGTCTCCGAACGCCGGCTGAGTGACAGTCACCATCGGGTCGTGTTGGCCTCCGACCTGACAGGATAGGACGCATGGTGCACGTGACGGTGAGGCGAGTGGACTTCGGCTACTTCGTGCGGCCGGGAACCGAGACAGGCAGCGGTCAAGCTCGCGTCGAGCCGTGCCTCGGGTACCTCGTCGACCTTCCCGACGGAGCGCTCCTCGTGGACACCGGCATGGGTTCGCATCCCGACGTGGACGGCCACTACCGGCCCCGCAGACGGGCGCTGGACGCCGCGCTGTTCGAGGTTGGGGCCACGGTCAAAGACATCCGCTGGGTTACCAACTGCCACCTGCACTTCGACCATTGCGGAGGAAACCCGGCGTTCGCCGGCCGGCCGATATTCGCCCAGCGCGTCGAGCTGGAAACGGCCCGAACCACCCAGGACTACACCCTTCCCGAGCTCGTCGACCCGCCAGGCGTCACCTACGAGGTGCTCGACGGTGAAGCTGAGATCCTGCCCGGTGTCGTGGTGGTCCCAACCCCCGGCCACACAGCCGGTCACCACTCCGTGGTCGTACGGCGGCGAGATGGGACGGTGATCGTCGCCGGCCAAAGTCACGACACCGCGACCTCCTATTCAAGCGACGTACTTGGCTGGCGGGCCACTTGCGACGGACACGTCAACGAGCTCGCTGTCGCCCCGGCATGGATCTCACGATTGCAGCAGTTCGATCCAGCGCGGGTCGTCTTCGCCCATGACAACTCTGTGTGGGAGCCATAGGAAGGGTTGGCGGACCACAAATCAGGAGCGAGGATATCCCTGAATCCCGGGTGCGAGAGGGATGGGCACCGTCCCTGAACGCGGTTTGGAGGTGGTTATCAAACCGCTGTTGCGTGTCTTGAGGGGGTTGGAGTAAGGCCCTCAAGGTCGCAGAGCGCCGCGGTTCCAGATCGGGCCGATGAACAGGGAAGACGTTGTGATTTCGACAACGGAGTGGAGCTAATGAGACGTTACTCCAACCCCCCTGGCAGGGCCTCTGAACTGGGAGAACTCGTCCCAGCTGCCTTGCAGCGTAACACAACCGAAACAGAAACCAGCCCTCTCATCGACGTCAGCGGCGGCTCCGGAGGGAGGAGGTCGGGCATCTCGTGGAGGACTACGTCAACGGTGCCAGCGTCGAGGATCTGATTGTCGCCTACGGCGTCAACCGCACCACGGTCTACGCTCATCTCGATCGAGGTGGTGTCACTCGCGCCACCAGACCGCGCAAACTGTCGCACGCATATACCTCGTCCAGGAGGTCGACCATCGCACGCCACGACCTCCTGTCCGACAGCTCGTGATACCCCACCTCAGGTGGCCCTAACTGAGATGCTTTGGGGTTGGTGAAGCTGTGTTTGGCGCCGCCGTAGAGGTTCATCTGCCAGTCGACCCCAGCGGCGTGCATCTCCTCCTCGAAGGCCCCACGCTGTTCTGCAGGCATCCAAGGATCCTCGCTGCCGATGCAGACGAGTACTTTTCCTGTGATGTTGCGGGAGTCCTCCGGGTTGTGATCGGCCGAACCGGGGTGAAAACCGGTCACGGCCTTCAGGTCAGCATGATCTCTGGCTAGCTCGAGCATCATCACGGCCCCAAAGCAGTAGCCGATTGCAGCGATCTTCGCGGTGTCCACACGCGGCTCAGCCGAAAGGACGTTGAGCCCGGCCCGGCTGATGGATCTCATAAGGTTCGGATTCGTGCCCAGGTAGGTGAGCCGGGCCATCATCTCGTCGGGGTCTGTGTAAATGCGCCTACCGCCGTGATAGTCCATAGCGAAGGCGACGTATCCGAGCTCGGCCAGTCGGCGCGCCCGGTCTAGTTCATGGTCATCAAGTCCACCGGCCTCGTGAGCGACTGGTACCCCTGGTCGCTTTCTGTCACCTTCGGGCAGGACTAGTCGTCCAATCATGACCTTGCCGTCGGCCCTGTACTCCACATCTCGAGTCTGAAGCATCACCTGAATGTAAGCGCAGGGCGACCCCTGATCCAGCAGCGCAACGAGCGACAGATCGCCCGGATCCGCGCTCTTCACGGGTTGGAGTAAGCCCCTCAAGGTCATCGAGCGACCGGACAAGGAATCAGGGTGCTGAACAGCGAGAACGTTGTGAATTCGACAACGAGTGGAGGTGAGCGGACAGTTCGCGAACCGCCGTCTTACCCCCGGTGTGCAGGGGTTTCTTGATCTTGCCACGATGGCCGACTTGGTATAGATGCTATTAGAGTGCATTTCGTTATATTCTGACTTAACCCACCGGCGACCCCGGGCCTGCGTGGACAGTCGAGCAATGTGTGACTAGTATTCTGGTCATGTCAGAGACACTGCCCTTGGCGGAGATCAAAGCTCACCTCTCTGAGATCGTCGATCGGATAGAGCGCGAGCACGAGCGGATCGTGCTGACCCGGCACGGTCGGCCGGCTGCGGTGCTCATGAGCCCTGCCGACCTGGCCGCCATGGAAGACACGTTGGAGCTGCTCTCGGACCCTGCGGCGCTCCAGGAGATCCGGGCGGGTCGGGATGAGGTAGAGAAGGGACAGACAGTGAGTGCGGAAGCGCTGCGCGCCAAGTACCTCAACAAGTGACGGGCGGTGGCTACCGGCTTGTGGTGGCCGCCACCGCCGAACGCGCGCTTGCGCGACTCCCCGAGGCAGTCGCTGCCGCCATCGTCGAATTCCTGCTGGGGCCGCTCGTCGATGCTCCCCGCCGAGTCGGCCATCCCCTGCAGCGCGAGCTCGCCGGCCTGTGGTCTGCCAGGCGTGGCTCCTACCGCGTCGTGTACGAGATCGACGACGGTGCCGACGAAGTCAGCGTGCTGCGCATCGACCATCGCTCAGACGTGTATCGACCGCGCTGATGATCCGGTGCCCGCGTCGACGCCGCGAAGAACCGGAGGGCATCAACCTGTCCGGAGAACTTGGGGACAGCTCGCGGCACACGAAGTCACCGCAATGGTAGACAGCTGCCGTGGACATGCTCGTGTTGGGGGCGACTGGCCGTGCGGCCCAATCTGCCGTTCCCCTGCTCGCCCGGCAGGAGGAAATCGGAAGGATCATGATGGCCGGGCGCGATCTGGCCGCGGTCGATGCTCGGC
>Ga0187860_1001089_pt1 | contig 24715 bp, 25 predicted proteins | sample June2016WEW_10_4_FD_132981 | JGI IMG/M metagenome (GOLD analysis project Ga0187860, IMG submission 132981) | Peatland microbial communities from SPRUCE experiment site at the Marcell Experimental Forest, Minnesota, USA - June2016WEW_10_40 | ecosystem: Environmental > Terrestrial > Soil >...
GGTGACGGAAGACATCCTTTCGTTTTGCCGCCGGCGACTCTCGAGTCATAAAGTGCCGACTTCGCTGGATGTGGTTGCGGAAATCGCCCTGACGTCAAGCGGCAAGGTCCGCCATGGGTAAGATATACGATTTACGATTGACGCGTCGAAACACAAGCCGGCGCGTCAATCGTAAATCGTATATCGTATATCCTCACGCCGCGGCGCCTCGTTTCGCGCGGATTTCCAGAAAATGCCTCTGCCAATGCGCGCGCGAACCCTTTCCATGCACCTTCGCCTCGAGTGATTTCACAAACCACCACTCGCGTGGCACCTGCCAACTCGGGAGCTTCTGCAGCAGAAACTGCTTCAATTCCTCCGTGGTGCTGCTTGGATCTGCCGTCACACACGCCACAATGAGGTCGATTCGATCCGCATCCCCGCTCGGGACCCCGAATACGAGACATTCGGCGACGGCTTCATGCTCCCGCAACGCCTGTTCGATGATGGCCGGGGACACTTTGCGCCCGGCCACATTGATGTGGTCGCCGGTGCGGCCGCGCAGATGCACTTCCCCGTCCTTGATCTCGGCCAGATCACAGGTCTGAAAGTGACCCCGCCCGAGGGTATCCTCCGGCTCCGGCCAGTACGTTTCGCCCACCGCCCGACTCCGCACCAAAAGAGCCCTGTCCCGGTTCACCGACACCTTCACATTATTCAGCGGCAAGCCCACCGAGGCCTCATCCGAGCGCGGAGTGGCCGACCTATCATAGGCGATGCCGCCGCATTCTGTGGAGCCGTAGAAATTGTGGATTTTGACGCCGTGTTTCTCGAAGACATCGAGCTCCAACTGCAGTGGCAGCGGCGCGCCCGCTGAAATGGCCAGGCGCACGTTGTTCAGGATCGCGCCCGCCTTGTGCCAGGCCCTCCACAGTGCCGGCACACCGGCCAGGGTCAGATCCCAGTCCCAGTGGGCGTGCGCCGCGCCGCGCAAGACCATCGGCAACGGCGAAGGCGCCAGAAAGAGCGGGATGCCGTGGAGCAGAAGCGGCAGCACGAGATTCGAAAACCCGTAGGAATAGGCCAGCGAAATCACCCCCAGATTGGGCCAGTCCGGACGCAGCCCCATCGTCGTCACGATGTTCCCGGCATCGGCGGCCAGTTGCTGCGGCGTGAATGCGACGGTGCGCGGCACCCCCGTGGTGGCCGGCGTGGTCTTGAGATGGCAACACGGCGCGAGCGGAGGAAAAACGGTGAGCGACTGGTTGTGCGATTCGAGCGGACAAACCACCGCATGCCACCGCCAGGCCCGCAGCACCGCGAAGATGAACTCGGGAGAATGCCCTTGCGGAAAGACCAGCGCCGGGTTGCCCGGCAAAGGAGTTTCCGCCTCGCGGTTCAGTTGCGCAAAGGTCCAAGACCGCCCGGAAGCCAGGTCGCGCAATGCGACTTCATTGCGTCTGTCCTGGACGACCTTCAGCCAGCGTTCGTAAAGCATCCACCCTTTCTTATGCCAACCCCGCTTTCCCTTGCAAGCCCCATCTTGTCCACACTCTCCAACGGGGTGTGATTAAAAGTGGGTGAAAAGAAGGCGCGACTCGGGGCCAATTCATGCGGGGGTGGGGACGGCTCGTCCCCAGTGAGATTGTAAAAACTTCAGGGGGCCTGGCGACGGGCCGTCGCCACCCCGATATGGCCTCCTTCATAAATTGGTCCTGCTCCTGCTACCGCGTCTTCGCAAACATCAGGCGCCATATCCAACCGGAGCGCAAAAGGATCGAACCGAATCCGCTCTGAAGCGCCGGCGAGAACATCATCCACTGCGCCAGCCGCGCCCAGGCCAGCCGGCGCGAGAAGGCCGCGTCGCATCGGAGAGCGATCCTCCGCCGGGCTTCCGTCCAACTCAACCCGCCCCGGCTGTAGGCAGCCAGCGGGTCGGTGGCAATTTCCGCCGACTCGAATGCCATGGACATGCCATTGCCGGTGACGGGCGGCGTCATCGTCAGGGCATCGCCGATGCAGCAGTCCTGCCTGTCCGCGGCCCGTTGTGGCTTCAGGGAGAGGCCTGCGACCGAGCAGACCGAATCCGGCTCGAATCGCGCCGCCGCCAGCCGCTCGCGCAACAGCGTGCCCGCTTCGCCACGCAACCGCTCCGGTATCGCCGCCGGTTGCGGATCGCCGCGCCGCGCGCGAAACAGCCCGCACACGTTGATCTCGCCGGCATTGATCCGGTTGACTCCGACGTAGCCGCCGGTTGAAACGTGCATTTCCAGGTCGGCGGCGAGGTCCAACGGGCTGGAGCGGCACACGTGCGCCTTGAGTCCAAACCACCGCCAGCCGCTCTCCGTGGGTTGGGGCCGCCGCCCCGACGCGCGCACGATGCCTTCCCCGAATTCGCCCGACATCCATCGCCTGTCCTGCTCCAATCTGCCGCCGATCTCTTGAAAGGCCCCGGCCAGCAACGCGTCCATCGCATGCCTCGACAGGCACAGCGCCGGCGCGGGCAGCCGGCGAACCGGCGACCGGTTCGGTCCGGCGACGAACAATGCCGTCGAGGCCCGAAACGCGCCCGCCTGCTCGAATCGCGCGAGCAATCCCAGGCGTTCGATGATGGCGGGTCCGTTTCCGCTGATGAATTCCCCGCACACCCGATGCCGGGGGTAGCGGCCCGCTTCCCACACGGTGACCGGAACTCCCCGTTGCCGCAGCCCGATGCCCAGCGTCAATCCCGCCAGTCCGCCGCCGACAATCGTGATGGGTTTGACCTGTGACATTCCGTTCAAGCCTTTCGCCGCGCGACAAACAGGTGGCTGAACAAACCGGCGCGACGCTCCGTCAATTCCCAACGCCCGGCCTCCAGCCACAGCGCCGAGAGTTCGCGGCCCGCAAATCCGGCTCGGATGCTCACGAGGCCGTCGTGACGCGTGACGGGGCCGCAGCCGGCCAGCCACAGGAAACGGGCGCAAAAATGCGGCCACCATGCCCGGCGGGGTTCGAGCGCAACGACAACGGACGCCGACCGCGCCGCAAGGCGGAGCAATTCGGCAAGCGGCTCCGCCGGAAGCTGGTGGAGGAGCAAATTGCTGAGAACAATCCCGGCGCTCCTGGGCGGCGTCTGCCGCAGCCATTCAGCCGCCTCGGCCACCTCCGCCCGGATGTGCCAGCCCAAAAAACCGAAGCACTCGCGCACCTGCGGATCCACCACGTCGAGCCTGTCCACAAGCGTCGCTTCCGCCGCCGGCCACCGCTTCCGCAAACGCCGGGCGACGGTCAAAAGAAAATGCCCGTCGCCCGCGCCGAGTTCGACCATCCGGCGCTCGCTCTGCCCGTTCAGACATTGTTGCAGAATGTCGGTCATCATCCGGGGATGTCCCATCCACGCGTTGAGCCGCCGGATGTCCCGCCGCGAGCGCAGCGCCTGCCGGTCCTTCGGCGGCAATTCGTCCAGCAATTCAGGTCTGACAAGGCGTTCCATGGTGCGGGTTGCTCCGGGCCCGGGCGGGCCACGGACACGTTCATTCCACCTCGAGCAGGGCGCCGTGGCAACTGAAGCCCGCGCCGAAGGAGGACATCCACCAAAACCCGCCGGGCGCGCCCTCCGCAAGGGCCGTCTGCAGGACGAAGAAAACCGACGGGCTGCTTACGTTTCCGTATTCGCGCAGCACCGCTTCGCTCCACCGCACGTCGCGACGGGACAACTGCAGGCGTTCGCGCACGGCCAGCAGCACGTCCCGTCCGCCGGGATGAAATATCCAGCCCGCCACTCGCGACCGCGCCACGCCGGCGCGGGAAAGCGTGTCGTCGAACACGGTCCCGACGTGTTGCGCCGCCACAGATGGCACCTCGGGAGCGAGAATGTTCCGGAGCATCCCGTTCTTTTGATCGAACCGCAACAGGTCGCGATCTTCCGGCTTCAGGAGCGAGCCGCAGGTCTTCCATTCCACGCGACGACCCCCGTTTGTGGCCGGCGAGAGCACCACGGCGCCCGCCCCATCCCCAAACAGGCAGGCGCTGATCAATACGCCGATGTCGTCATCCAGGTAAAAGGCCGCGCTGCACACCTCGACACAGATGGACAGGACGCGGCGGCAGCCGCCGGAGGCCAGGAGCGCCTGCGCGGTCCGCAGATTGGGAAACGCCGCGCCGCAACCCTGGCCCACCAGATCGAGCGCCATCACGTCCGGCCGGAGGCCCAGCCGTTCGCTCGTGTAACTCGTCAGGCCCGGACACAGGTACCCCGTGCAGGTGCTGATCAGAACGGCGTCAATCTCCCGGGGATCCGTTTTGGAATCCACGAGCGCGCGTTCTGCGGCCTGCGTGGTGAGCACCGGCGCGTTCCCGACAAACCGGGCATGCAGCGCATCCGGCGTGAGGTTGAACGCCTGGTCCAGCCTCTCCAGCGCGAAGTGGCGCGTCGCAATGCCGTTGTCCGCCGTCAACACTTTTTTCAAAACGGTCTTCGACCGGCGATTCAATTTCCGAAACGGCGGAGATTCCTGGATCGCTTTCCAACATTCCCCCTGGCTGTAACGCTGCGGTGGCGCTGCCGTCCCGATTCCAATGATGAACATGAGCGGAAGGTAAAGTGTTTCCTCATCAGACGCCAGCCGTCTCCAGGGGTCAGGTCAATCCTGTCTTGCATTCCAGGAATAGGAATCTTCAAGAGACCCAATGTTCCACGACACCAGGATTGGGGCGGACAGCCTAACGGATCGCCATCTTCGCGGGATCGGATCTCCAACTTCCCGGGACCGACATGATTTGCAGCATTCCGTGCCCGAACCGTGAGGTCGTGGTCGCCCCGGAAGCCATCGCGGCGACTTTGCGGTCGAAGAAACGGTGCAAGCTCTGGACGATCCTGTTGGGCAGCTTCCGCTCCAGCTCCATGCCGCTGTGATACATGGCAAAGAGCCGGCCATCGTAGAAAAACTGAATAAGTACCATCCACGCCTTGATCAGCCTGCGCATCTCGCGCGAGTAGGAGGGCAGGTCGTCCAGGTGTTCGACGAGGATTTCCGCCGAATGCAGGGCCAGAAACACGCCCGGAGACAGCATGGGATCGACAAAGCCAAAAGCGTCGCCCGTCATCACCCAGCCCGGCCCGTGGCCGCGATCGGAAACCAGTTGGTAGTTGGTATAGGTGGCGATCTCGGTGATCCGGCGGCGTCCCTTGCCCGCGGCGGCCAGCACGGGATCACGGCTGATGGCCGCTTCCAGCCGCTCCTCGGCGGTTGTCCCGAGTTGCGCCGCGTCCTCTTTGTTCATCACCACGCCTACCGAAAGGCAGTCGCGCAGCGGGATGCGCCAGCCCCAGCCCGCCGCCAACCTGCCGATGATGACCTGCCCTCGAGGAGGTTCTTCGATGAAACCCTCGTAGTGGGCGAAGTAGGCGACATCTTTTCGCGGCCCGACTTCCGAGGGAATCTCCATCGTCCGCGCAAAGAGACGGCTGCGCCCGGTGGAATCGACCAGCAAATCCGGCTGCCGGCCGCGGAGCCACGGCGCCTGCGCCAGCGTTTCCCCGGCCAGCCGCAGACCGTCCAGGCCCACCCGCTCGATCTTCGCCCGCGCGCGGACGCGCTTCGCACCCAGCTCATCGGCGCGAGCGTCGAACAAACGGTCGAACGCCGGCCGCGGCGAATTATAGGCGTAGGTCGGCACCGTCGAGCCGGCCAACGATTGGAAACAAAATTCGACCTTCTCGTCCACGCCGAAGGTGAAACTGACGCCCGGCTTGACCTGGCAGATCGCGGCGGCGCGCTCTTCCAGTCCCAGTTTCCGCAACACGGGCACAACCGCCGGTATCAGCGATTCGCCGACGATCAGGTCCGGACGCCTGCCATCGTCGAAAATGGTTGCCTCGACCCCTTTCATCGCAAGCAACGAAGCGAGCGTCGCGCCCGCCGGGCCGCTGCCGATAATGCCGACGGTTTGGATTGGATTTCTAATGGGCAGATAATTGGTTATTTGCGGCTCCCCCATGGGAGCACAATCAGTTGTTTGGTTCGGCGACGAAAAGTACTTGCCGGGCGGATGAGGTCAAGTGCGAATCACGAGCAAAGACGCTCGCCGAGGCTAATTCATGAAGGTGGCGATATCGGGGTGGCGACGGCTCGTCGCCAGCGAGCTTGCTTGCAAGAAACTCCAGAGATCCTGGCGACGAGCCGTCGCACCTGTGATGAATCAGCCCTGGTTAATGTGAGGGACGCTTCATCTGGCGACCTCAGCCCGAACCGAACGTGCCGGGCGGCGGTCGAGTTCCCGCCACCATCTCCACCAGCGGAACGAGTCGGCCACGGGCTGGATATGGCTGGTGCGGGCGCGCCCGATGACGCGGACCGGCACAAACTCAACCGCACACCCCGCCGTGACGAAGGCCATCAATGTTTCCGATTCAACCTCGAACCGTTCCGTCTTCAGAGGCAGGGCCGCCCACGTCGCCAGGTGGAGGAGCCGATAGCCGCATTGCGTGTCGGGCAGATGCCTGCCGGAGTGCCGGGACAATCGGCGGCTCATCCAGCGGTTTACCTGCCGGCGCAGCCAGGGAATTGCCGGCGCGTCTGGCATCCGGTTGCCCACCACCAGCGATGCCCCGCTCTCCCGTGCGCACCGCAGGAATGACGGCAAATCGTCCGGAGCATGCTGGCCGTCGCCATCGAGAGTGACGGCCCATTCAAAGCCCAATTTCAGCGCCAGTGACAACCCGGTCCTGAGCGTAGTGCCTTTGCCCCGGTTCCTTTCATGGCGGACCACGACCGCCCCCGCCCCTTCGGCCAGCGCCGCCGTGTCATCCGTCGAACCATCGTCCACAACGATCACGCAGGGCAGATGTTCGCGCACCGCCGGCACCAGTGCGGCGAGGCTGGCACCCTCGTTGAAACAAGGGATCACCCCAGCGCAATTTGTCGATCCAGGCATGCGGCCATCTTGAGTTGAACCGGACCGGGAATCGAGGGAAAACCGGCCCGGGCACGCGGCCGCCACGGATTTGGAAAGCGACAAAAAAGTTGCATAATTTCTTGACGCGCCATTGATGATTGGCCATGAAGGCCTTCATCCCCCACCACAGCCTGAGCGGCGGCAAGTTCCACCACGTCGTCGTCACCTTTGACAAAGACGGCAAGGTGAAGAGCTGGTCTTCCAACACTCAAGGCGAGTAATGAAAGCCGGAGCGCGGCTGTGAGCCGCATTGCTTAATACGTCAAGAACGGCATAGCTTGTTCCATCGCCTCCTGCCGAGCGAACCTGCCGCGGGTCGCAGACCCGCAGCCCTGTTGGCGCGCGGCTCTGTGAGCCGCAGCACCTAACACATCAAGAACGGCACAGCCTGTACCTTCGCGTCCTGCCCGTCAAAGCTCCTGCGGGTCCGCGACCCGCACTCCTAACTCCGACCTTAATGGTGTCAATCCAGAACCACGAAATCCGTTTGCGATCCGCTCACCGAATGCGCAAGGGGGCGTTATCGTAATCTCAACGTAGCCCGTGAGTCGTCCTTTCATCTGAGCCGTCCAAGCGGTTAGAGCGTCCGGTGCCCTGTCTCAGGGAAGAACACCGATGAACTTGACACGATTGGTTAGGGACACATTGCCTGCGGCGTCCAACGCGAATGCTCGCACCAGATTCGTCCCGGAGATAACGGTCAGATTCGTGGCGCTCCAGTTTGTGAAGCTGTTGGCTGTTTCAGCCTCAGCCCAGCCGTTGGTGTTGATTTGAAACCAGACATCGGCCACGCCCACATTATCATGGGCTTTTCCGGTCACAGTGATGACAGAGTTGGTCCACTTCTTGTTCACTGTCGGGAACTTGATCACATTTACCGGTCTCGCCACATCCATGAAATTGGCGATGATTGTGAGATTTGAGGACATCGTGAACGTGAGTGTCCGGTTAGTGCTCATCGGCACGCCACCACTCCAGTAACCGAAGGCAAAGCCTCGGTCTGCCATTGCTTTCATTTTTATTGTTTTGATCGTGGCCATGGCGGTGGTTCTTTCGCGGTCTGGCTCAGCGAAAAAGGACTAGCCTACATTATCACCTCCAGCGGTAAGTGTTATACGAGCTGGAGTAGGTGGTGAAAGTGTTCGACACGTCGGTGACTCCTGACAATTGCTTACGCGCAACCACGGCGCCTGAGGGGTCGAGCAGAGCCACGCAAGTCACGGTCCCAACGCCTTCGAGATAGGAGTACTGGGCCTCGGCAACACCCGGCACGCCAAGGTACAGGCTGCCGACTGGCCTTCGCGAAGAGTCCAGGAACTGGACCCGGACAAGTTGGCCGCCCTGGCCATGGGTAAAGCGCTCCACGGCGTAGCCTCCCTGGGTGGCCACAGGCCGGCCGGCACAATCAAAGAAGGCGTTCTCAGTAATCCGGTTGGAGTTTTGATCCGTGGAATGGGTCGAACGATAACCGGCGAAGCCTGACTGGTTGAGGCACGGCTGATCGGCAGCATCCAAGTGCCGGACGACGGCGAGCTGGCCGGATGTGTCATACTCGAATACAACGGTGCATGCCCCCGAGAGCAACTGGCGATTCGGGTCGCGTTTCTCAACCCTGACGAGCCGCCGTTGGAGGTCTTGATAGCTATAGTCAAAGCCCGAAGGCACCATGGTTTTGGTGATGGTACCGACGTTTTGTCCGTCCCGGAGCCAGGGCTCGACGGTACGGCGCTGGGCCTGCTGCGGAACCGCGCAACCGCCGAGCAGCCCCAGAAAGTACCCACAGGCAAGCCACACGGCAGCCTCGGACAAAGGGAAGGTCCGATTCACGAAAATTCTCATTGCTGAGTGTCAGGAATGCGCGCGATGTCCCCTTCCACCTTCATGGAGACGTAGTCAGGCAGGATTGGAATCAGCGGGGTGAAATACCATTCGCCGCCGGTAGCGTGAATGGTAACATTCACGACGGCGTTTCCGGACGCAGCCCGGATCTTGGAATTGAGTTCCTCCGACAAGTCCCATTCCTTGCTGTTGAGCGGAACGGCTGTCCAGAGCATAGCGTAGTGAGCCTTTGCCAGGGTGAAATGGCTTACCAGTTCGTCGGGACGCGTCTGGTGCGGCCTCCCTTGGGGATCGAACACACAGCCGGTGCAACTCACAGGCGATTCCACCGTGCGAGCGGTGATGCGGCAACGCGCCCCGGCGCACCCGCAGAGCAACAATAAGGGAGCCATCCAAATAAGTGTTTTCATGGTTGGTAGTTTAAGGGCTGACTACTGGCGAGTTGGTTGGGACAGCGGCATGGACCTCGGCGATGTCTCCGTGAGCCTGAATCTCGGTATTTTGACTAAGCACGATCAGTCCATTAACTGCCATAAAGCTAACATCGAGTGTCAGTCCGCGGATAAGCCGATTGGGTTGCCCCCCGATTTTGTTGAAAGCATTCACCTGCGCCTGGTTTGCCGCGCGCTGGATGGTGACGGTGGTGTTTTGAGAGGTGGCCGCCACCGTCTCAGATTGGGCGACCTTCGCTGTGTAATCGTCGCCAATGTTGACGACCTGGGGCGGGAAGGCTGATTTGCCCGCCACGCAGGGGTTCTGGTTCAACAGAATAGGCTGTGGGACCCGGCGCACATCGTAGGTTACCGACTGGCAACCACACAGCCCTAGCAATGCCACGATGAGCGTCAGTTGCGGGCAGGCTATTCCGATTCCGACCACTGGGTTTCGGAGCTTCTTGAAACCAGCCAAGAAGCGTCGCATTGGATTTGTTATTTCCATAGTAATTATTCAGGGTTTCCCGGTTAAGCCTCACGGTTGCTGTGAGAGTTTTACTCCATCCCTAAGTATCTGCTCGCGGATTTGAGCGATGGCCTCGCTAAACGCTTTGTTCAGCCTTGTAGGGAGAGCCAGGCCAGCGTTCTGGTACATGTTATAGTATTTTGAAAACTTGGATTGACCATGATATGTCCCGAGGACAGTCCCATCTGGGCGTGCAATGGAAACCTCCAAGTCAACCAGCCCATCATCCCCCATTATTGGGACTCCAAAGAGCCAGATGGTGTCGATTGGTATCGTTAGCCAAAAGACTGGAGTCGTCCCGAATTTGCCGTAGAAGCGATGGATTGTGCCCTTCATGACAAGGTCCGGCTCTTTTTCAAACCGTTTCTTGACACTCTCGAAAACCTGATTATTATTGAAATCCGTTAAGACTGCGTCAGTAACATCTGCAGCCAATTCTCCCTCCAGGGTTCCCGGTTCACACGCCGACATACCAAAAGCCTCCGAAGCTTTATCGCCCTGGGGAGATTGATCGATGAACGTTTCGAGCTTGACGTTGGCCTTGATGGTCTCCGGACTTATCCCGAGCGACACAGCAGGCCTGTAATTGATCGACGCACAGCCTGTTGCCAGCAATGCAATGAAAGTAACCGCTGCCAGATAAAACAATCCTTTCGTGACGGCATTCCTCTCTGGGTTAATTATGTTAAGGGTTGTTGTATTTATCCCGTCTCTTTCCCTTTCTGTTTGTTTGTTTGGCACTTGGACTTGGATGGCTTTTATCGTGTTCATATATCTTGTAATTATTTGTATTGGAACTCTGTGGGTTATTCCGAATCCACCATTTTGTTACTGCGGCACCGCCGCGCCCAACGCGCTCGGACGATAGAACAAAATACGACCGTTGCCTTCTGCCGGAGGAGAAACGGTGGGACGATAATCGGAGAATTTCGGGCCGGAGGCGCAACCTACCGCAAAGATGTCCGGTCCAACGGAAACCGCAAATGCTTCCAAAACGTTTTTTGCTTTAATGGTTTTTGGTTTGGTCATAGAAACATCATTGCACCAACCGGTAAAAGTTCTGTGCGCCGGAGATGGGATTGGTCACGGTGTTCTGCCCGTTGACGACGACCGGTACTGAAGAAACGGTGCTCCAGTTTGTTGAGACAAGGTTCGTGGTAGATTGCAAAGTGAACCCAGTGTAACTGGCCAGCCAAGTCCAAGTCATAATAATGTTTGTTCCGGATGGATTTATTATCATGCATGGAGGGAAAGCGGATAATGTGTAAGGATAAACTTGAACATTATCCACATACCAGCCTGGGTCAGTCGAACCGTAATAATTAACATACACGGCGTGAAAGGCCAGTTGCACCGTCTGTCCTCCAAAACTGGTTAGATCAATAAATGGCTCCGACCAGTTCTCACTGTCACCCGTATATTGCGGAGACAACGCCTGCCAGGCATTTGTTCCGACTCGGATTTCCACTACACCGTAATCGCAGCCATCATTACAAGCAAAACTATACCAATGCCAAAAGCGAAGATAAGGGCTTGAAGAAGCGGGCGGAAGAATAAAAGCAGGAGAAATAAACCGGGAATTCATGCCAACCGGGTAGTTGGCATTTAACAAAGTCACTGCACAGTTGGTCCCTACATACGCCTGAGCGCCAAGTGAATTTGTTGGAGCACCGCCACTCTTTTTTGGTGATCCCACCTGCCAAGTTCCTTGTTCCGCATACCAGTCGCCAATTCCCGTCTCAAACCCTTCGGGATTATTAAAGACTGGGGTTCCAGTTATGACCGAAATGTCATCCACATACCAGCCCGGGTCTGTCGAACCGTAATAATTAACATACACGGCGTGAAAGGCCAGTTGCACCGTCTGTCCGGCAAAAGCGCTCAAGTCAACAGACTCATACGTCCAGTCTCCGCTGAAGCTTGTGTATTGCGAAGACACCGCCTGCCATGCACCTGTTCCGACCCGGATCTCCACTACACCGTAATCGCAGCCATCATTACAAGCAAAACTATACCAATGCCAAAAACGCAGGCGCGGATACTGGTTGGCGGCAGGAACGGTAAATGTTTGGATGCGTATCAGCCTTGAGTTCATGCCAACCGGGTAATTTTCCGTCAATCCAGTCGTGGCACAATATGGGCACGAGTGGGTGCGGTAGCCGCAAGAATTTGTTGCCGGCCCGATTGTCGGCGATCCTATTTGCCAGACGCCTGCGTCGGCATACCACCGATTATTGCCATTGCCGTCGTCAAAAGTTTCTGACCAAAGGACGGTTTGCGCGCGCGACACGCCAAGAATTGACAAACAGGCGGTGATCACGGCTAACAGGAGTATTCGAGTGTTCGTTTTCATATTATTGTTCGGTTTTTTGTTATTGATTGGTTTGATTGCAAATTTCTATTTCACCACACCACCGGGATGCTCACCCATCGCTCCATCGACCGACACAGGCATCGGCTTCCGGATAGATGGCTTTGTATTTTTAGAAGGCGCTTTGTCCGTTGTGCAACGCTTGCGCTTTGGGTGAGGGTTCTGATCGTCACCTGTTCCCACAGGGCTGATACGAACTTAGCTTCAGGAAACGCGGGCGGCATCAATATAAAAAAGGGGTTCATTCTGCAATTCAGTAACGGCGGAGATAGGCTTTTTTGCTGCAGTGATCGGGGCCTTCAAAAATGCTTTGCCCCATGAGTACTTCTGAATCCCGCAGGCCGCCGATTCTGCCGCTGACCCGTCCGGCCATTTGTTCAGGATGCTGGCGCGGCAGGGACATTTGAAGACCGAGAAAAGGCCACGGCTGAACCAATGCAGCATCGGAATTCGAGCATTTACCAAGCGGGCGGGAACATCCCACTGTGTATTGTCCCCGCCCGCTTTCCCCGGACCGGCTGTCCCCACACCCCTCCTCCCACCAGCCAAATTGCTCAAGCCGGGAGTTTTGCACCGTTTGAGGCTCAAACTAAAAGTATTCGATGCCAGACTGTTTGCCCACCCGTGCATAGAGGGTATTTTTTCACTTTGCCGGGAGCTGTCTCTGGCAAATACCTGCCCGCACGACTGATAGATGATCGGGCTCACAATTTCTCGAGTAACTGGCACCAACAGCACCAACAGCACCAACCAATGACTCGAAAAATCCCGGCGGCAGGTTACTCGGCAGATGGAAAAATCTTTAAACCCTAAAATTGAAGCGGACGAAATCTATTGAAACTCAGGGTGCGACTGGTTGTCGTTGTTCCATAGGCATTTGCTGGCGTCGGAGGTGTCCAGCCAGAAGGATTGCGCGGCATACTGCACATGGTCATCGCAAAAGAGCATGTTGGCGCCGTTGGCGTGTTTATTATTGACCCCAGGATACCCCTGTGGCCGCAAAATGAACGGGAAGACGGTGTAAAGCGGGTCGGCGGGGGATAGCGTTGCCGACACCAGGGGCGGGGGCAAAAAGGTCTTTCCGTCGCCCAAGGCGATCATCTGGCTCGGTACCCTCACCCAATTTTCTCGTGCCGCCACGTAATTCCCGACGCCGGGGCCCGTCCAGACAAAGTTCCCGCCCAAGCCGGGATTCTGCGGCGGAGGATTGATTCGCATCGCGCCAGAAGCGTTGTAGCCGTAATGAGGGAAAATTTCCAGGTTGGCGGGAAAGTATTCCAGAAATTCATCGGATGCCGTCATCAGTTGCGGGCAGTATAATACATCATCGGTCGAAGCCGGCCATAGTGCGCGCTGCCAGTTCCCCAGGCCTTCCCCGTTCATGGCGAGGGGATAACACCCGTTTTCGTCCACATAAACCTGGAGAGCGAGACCCAGTTGACGAAGGTTTGATACGCAGTTAATACTGCGAGCACGCTTTTGAGCGGAACTCAACACCGGCAACAGCATCGCAGCCAGCAGCGCGATAATGCTGATGACAACCAGCAATTCGATGAGGGTGAAAGCGCCCAAAAGCCTGAACTCTCGCCAGCCGGTGAAAGACCCTGCCCCTGGCGATTTGGGCCATCCCACCTGACAAAAAGCGTGCAACCGATGGGGGATGGCTGGGTGCATTTGGTGGTCTATGCCTGGTCGCCCACGCCCGGTTTTAAACAACAGTTTCAAGGTATGCCAACAACGCGATAGAACCGCTGCGTTGTGGATAAAGTGTCCGACCAGGAATTAGTGGTTGTCAAGCCCAACAACTGCCAGTTCGTGCCGCCCAGTGAACCGATGGCTTGAACCTGATAGCTGGATGAGTTGGGAAACGTGTCCCAGTTCAACAGGGCCGATCCGCTCTGCAAATGGATGTACAGGCTTGGACTGGCGACAGGAAAGTAACTGGCATGAAACATCCGCTCCACCGAGTTGGTGAAGGGCATGGAACCCGGGTCGAGAATATTGTTGCCATACTGGAGAACTTGCACGGCCACGCCCAGGCCGGGAACCAGCCAGTAATAATACTGATTGGTAACTATTTCTATTTCCTCGGGAGAACCATCCAAAGTACCAATGTAACCATGGACCTCATGAACACGCAACGCCGGAACCGCGCCGATAACGGGCAGGACCAAGGTTCCATACGCATCCACGTTTGCCGTGGCCGAGAATTGGTAATCAATTGGAACGGGTCCAAAAATCGTATAAATCGTACTGTCCCAGGAAGTTGTGCGGGTCCAGGTTTGGCCATTGGTAACGGTGGCGGGCACGTCCAGGGTGGGCGGGCTAAACATCTGATAACCGTCGGCATCCGTATTTGTGACATAAGAGCCGTAATAGATACGGCCTTGATTGGTGATGCTGTAATAGCGCCAGGCATTCTGATTTGTGCTTTCCATGGTTTCCATGGTGTCCTGTTCCGCGTACAGGGCATTCGTGAAACTGCCGCCGCCCATGCCATCTGCCGGATCTATAATGTCCGTGCGCAGCACGGTTTCGTAGTCTTGTTGTGGCTGGGAAAAATCCCAGTATTGCGCCCCATTGGTGAGCGCCAGCATGGCCGCGACGCTAAGGTTGTTGGTGCTGAAGTACGAGCAGTTGTATTGTCCAACCTGGCTGGGCAGACTGGATACGTTGAAGGTGGGCTGGGCGGCAGCGGACAAACCGAACAGAATAACAAAACAAACAAAGAGGTGTTTTTTCATACAAGGTGAATGCTCAAAGATTGATGGATAAATCTCATCAGGTTAAGGGGTTGGCTTGCGTGAAATCTCATTGGTTTCAAAAAGCGTCTTCAGTCCGAACAGGGCAGTTTGCCGTTGTGCCAGCGCCCAAGGGTCGTTGGGTCGGTCAGCCAACAATTGATTAACCTTTTCCAGGGCCGGCCCGAACGCTCCGAGCGCCAGTTCCGCCTGAATGCGGCTGCGCCGGGTGGCCGGGTTGTCCGGCTGGCACTTTTCCAGCAGGCTGACCAGTTGCAACGCCAGATCTTTGTCCCCGAGTTCCATGGCGAATTGGAAATAGGCATGGTACTCGGCTGGCGAAGTCGCTTGCGCCGCCACGGCCTGGCGAATGTTGGCGAGACAGTTGGTGCAGGCGGCCAGGGAATTCGTCTCCCGCCGGGTGGCCAGTTCAAACTCGGTGCGGGTCGCCAGATAACGGGCCAGCCGGCCCATTTGCGGCATCATGGAGGGGGAATCGGCGCCCATTTGATACAACCGGGCTTGCATTTGCAGAACGGCGGGCAATGGGGGGCCGGTTTTGGGTTGTTGGTTCTCCAGCAACATGCCCCCCAGCACGGGCACCAGCGCCTCCGGATGATGCCGCCAGCCGGATTCGATTTCCTGAACCGCGACCACTGGATTGCCCAAGTAGGGCTGTAGCAGCCTTCGCAAACCGTCGCTCGCGGCCAACATACCCTGCTGGAGACACGGCAGCCGGGGTATCCGCAGGCTGCCCGGACGATTGGGCATCCCCGTGAAATCACCGGGCATAAGCATGGCTCCGGCGGAAAACGGGTCGGTCCGCAGCTTGTCCAGCGGCGTCCGGGCGGGGGGTTGCTGACACAGCAGGGTGTCAACATCATAAAATTTGGCAGCCGCAGCGTATGCATGGCAAGCCAGGTTCACTTGTTCCCAGACATTGGAATTCACCTGATCGCGCAGCATCGCCAGTTGGGTCTGGGTGCCGGCCAGGTCTCCCGCCATCGCCGACTCGGCGGCGGCAATGAAACCGGGGGAGGGATCATCCGGATAGAGAATTTTGAAGACGGCCAGGTGATTGGCCAGTTCCTGGTGACGCCCCAGCAGAAATTCGAGGCTCAGGCTGTGGACGTGAGCCCCGTGATGATAGGGATCATACCGCAATGCGTGGTGAAACAGTTCCAAGGCTTCGGGCGTTGACTCCGCAAGCAGGCCGTTCGCAAACGACTGATCGGCGGCGGTCAACCCTGCCGCCAAGGCCTCGTGGATATGCTGCACACCTTGAACGGCGGTGGGGCGGTCAAACAATTCGTGTTCCCCCAGACGCAGTAGAACCGCGCCGCGCTGGCTGCCCAGATCGGAACGCCGGGACAGTTTTTGCAAGGCGGCGCGGGATTTTTCCGGTTCCGACAGGATGGTCCAGGCCTCGGCCTGTTGCAATTGTAGATAGACCGGGTCGCCATAACCAGCGACTTCAGCCTCGTGCCATAATTTTAATGCGTCGCGCCAATGACCGTTGCGGGCTGCCAGTTCAGCATTACGCACAGTTGTCATCTGGCGGGCAAAGTCCCGCTGCGACTTGAAACCGTGCGCCACCGACAACGCCACGGAAATGATTATCAACGCGGCGCTGCCGGTCAGAACGTAGGCGACATTGCGTTGCGACCATTTTTGAAGCTTCAGGAAAATCGTCGGCTTGCGGGCGCGCACCGGGCGGACCTGCAGGGCTGCGCGGATGTCTTCGGCCAGTTCCTCCATCGTGAGGTAACGGCTGCTTTTGTCATGTGCCATGGCCTTCTCACAGATGGCGGCAAGATCGCGGGAGACGTGGCGATTGACGGAGCGAACCGGTTCCGGTGGCCCCTGCAAAATCAAACGTCGCAATTCCTTCTGCTCCGGCAGGCTGCCGTCCGGTTGGGCATAAGCAAGGCGCCCCGTCAGAAGATAATAAAGCATCACCCCCAAGGAATAAATGTCGGTTGCCGGTCCAAGCTCCTGGAGCTTTCCCGCGATGATTTCCGGCGGCACGAACAACAGGGTTCCCGGGTATCCGGAATTGGCTGTTGCCAAAGGCGATTGCGGTTCCACCCACATTGCCCGTCCCCGGTCGGTCTCGATGGCCTGCCAGTTCAAGGGCACCAACGCTTCCTCAAAATTATTCTTCGCTGCTTCCAAAACATGGGCCGAACCCCAGTCAATGACCCGAACGTCACCAAACGCGCCGATGAGTATGTTGGAAGGTTTTAAGTCTCGATGGATTACCCCTCGACTATGCGCATGGCTCATGACGTCACAGATTCGCAACATCAATTCCAAGGCTCGATTGACATTCCATTCCGAAGGCGTTGGTTCGTGGATCTGTCTCCACACACCTTCCAGGGTTGTTCCAGGAAGAAGCTGAGTGGTATAATAAGGCCGGCCATCGGGGTCGAGTCCCACATCAAAAATTGGCAGGATGCCGGGATGTTCCAACTGGCTGGCGATTTGGGCTTCCGCCAGGAAACGATACACGGCGGACTGCGAAGTGACGGTTTTTTCCGACATGCGCTTCATCGCCGCACAGCGCCGAAACTCAAAATCCCAGACCCTCCAGATGTCGCCTTGTCCGCCGCCTGCCAGTTTCTCCAGGATTTCATATTTTTTGAAAAAATCCCGCCGCCTAAACAACCTGGAGACAGCAATAAAATCTCTGCTTTTGTTTTGCGTGGCTTCTTTTGAGCGCGTGGAGGACGTGTCCGGGTGTGCGCGAAGCGCCGTCCCGAAAAGGCACTCGGGACAAATGGCAAAAGGGTGATCATCACCCATCTGACTGCCGCAAGTGTCGCAATGTTTCATCAAGACATTTCCGGGTTTGTCAGGGCTTCGACCAGCCGACAAAACACACCCGCACTTCTTGATTCGGCAAACAGATGCGCCAGGTTACTCTGCACTCTGCGCAAACAAAGACATCAGGTATTTGATTTCAGAGCGAATTTCGTCTTCATCCGGCCCGACCAGTTTGCAAACTTCGTCCCATAAATCGCCGACGAGCCGCCCCCGGAAGCGATGATGCGCCTGTTTGAATGTTTCCTCTTTCATCCCCAGCTCGATTGCCGCCTCCGCCTGGGTGATTTCACGCCGCAAATGCGCCATGTGGAATTTTGAATGCTTGGAATGGTTCGCTGCTCTCCGGATGACTTCCAGGGCAAACACGCGGTCAAATTCACGGCCAAAAGCCTCATACGCCCCCGGAATAATTTCATCGGCGTGTAAATCGGGATCCGACAATGAAACATGCGCCGTCCGACCGCCAGTCGTGACCGCCTTCTCCTTTCTCCACTGGTCTTGAAGAAATCGCCACAAAACATGGCTGAGAAAACCACGGAACCGGCATGATTCAATCCGTCGTGCCGTGTGCAGAAAACCGTCCCGGTCATCCCACCGTTTAAGAATCTTTTCGGTGAAAAACATCTGGGTGTAATCTTCGGCCCGGTCAGGATTTACACCCCTGCGCAGGAAGAAATTGCGAATGGCCGGACGATATTGCTCACAAAAAGTCTGGAGCGCATCAGTGGCGGCAGCGCCGTCTTCCCGTTGGATGACATCAAGGACCAAAGTCCATTGTGTCGTTGGAAAGCACTTGGACGCTTGGGAATGGTTATCCTCACCCATAAAATCACTTCCATTTTGGGTTCGCGTAAGAGGAATACATCAGAGTGTGACGATTCACAAGTTAGAAACCAGCCCTAGTTGTGAGACCGTTGTGGAAAACTTTGACGCACACGTTCCAACCCGAATGGGCGAGTCCCATTGTGAGGCAGGCTGGGCTGACCTTGGTCCACGGAGGCTTGTCGTTCCTCCAAGTATGCCACCCGTCGCGTCATTCAGTCCAACTAGGCCGCCGGAAGGCGATGCTCAAAATTCTTGCATGCCGCGCCAAAAGTGACTCTTGCCTGAACGGCGGCCGAGAACTGCCATGCAAAAATGTGTCGGAAGTTCTTGACCCTGACGGCAGGCTGCGTCATTTTCCAAGCAAGAATCACCTCTGGACGGCAAACAAACATTGACAATACAACCATGAAAAGAACGTTCGTTGTTAGTCTCCTCGCTTCGGCCGCGCTGCTTGGCGCCTCCGGCTGCGCCTCAGACCAGGGACAAAAACCCGAAGAGACAAAGAAACCTGAAGAGGCCAAGAAGCCCGAAAAGCCCAAGGACAACCGTCCCATCGACCAGCGTTTGAGTGTCGGCATGACGATGGATCAGGTGCGCGATGCCGTCGGCAATCCCAAGGGCACGGCCGTCAGCAGCGACGGAGAGCAAACCTGGACCTATAGCGACACCGAGAAGGCCTTCATCCCCTACTACAGCCTGAGCGGCGGCAAGTTCCACCACGTCGTCGTCACCTTTGACAAAGACGGCAAGGTCAAGAGCTGGTCTTCCAACACTCAAGGCGGGTACTGAAAGCAGGAGCGAGGCTCGGTGAGCCGCAGCAACGCAGGAACATCCACACGCACGGCATGCTCCACTCGCCCATTGCCTTGCCAACCTTGCTGCGGGTCATAGACCCGCGCGCCGGACCGCCGCTCTCCGGACCGCGGCTCTGTGAGCCGCAGCAACACTGAACATCCACACGCATGGCATGCTCCACTCGCCCGTTGCCCTGCCAACCCTGCTGCGGGTCATAGACCCGCGCGCCCGGACCGCGGCTCTGTGAGCCGCAGAACCTAAAACGTCAAAACGGCGTAGCCTGTACCTTCGCGTCCTGCCCGTCAAAGCTCCTGCGGGTCGCAGATCCTCACTCCTGAATCCTGCGTCAATCGCCAGAATTACCCTGTCCGGATTTACACTTCATCTGCGCAAGAGTTTTCGACTCCCAAACGGAGTGCTGAAAAGCTGAGCTGCCCCCCCCGAAGATTCTCCCGTCAACAGGTTTTGCGTTGCTCCTCTCCTGTGCGCCTTTTATGCTCTGCCCTGGCTAAGCCATGCGATTTGACCTCGATACCCGGAACCGGAACGTCCAGCAGTGTGTTCAAAACCGCCCTGGCCAACCCTCCGGCAAAGACCTTTGGCGCGGCGGTTCCGCGGGCGGCGGTTCCTGACCGTTATGATTGAAGTTTTGAATTGCGGAATACCCGTTTGAGCCAGCCCGTCCCGGCGATCCACCTCTCATGCTCTTTCCCCTCTTGCCGCCGCGAACCACACCCCCGCGGGTGGTCATCACCGGAGCGGGCATTGTCACGGCCTTGGGCATCGGGTGGAAGCCAAACGCAGGCGGATTCCGCACGGGCCGCGCCGCGTTCCGGCCTGTGTCGCTTTTCGATGTCAGCCGCCAGCGGGCAAAGACGGCGGCGGAGGTCGATCTGCCGGCCACGCTGCCGCCAAATGCCCTGAGCTCGCGCCAGATTGCCCGCCTGGATCGGGCCGCGGTGCTGCTGCTGCTGGCGGCGCATGAGGCATGGCAGCAAGCAGGCTGGCAAACGGCGGAGAATCTGCCGCTCGTGCTGGGCACGACAGCGGGTGGCATGGAGCTCGGTGAAGCCTATTTTCGCCAGGCGGTGCGAATGCCGCGCCGACATCGCAGGCAACCCACGCGTGCCATCCACTACCAGGCCCAGGTCCAGGCGAGAATGGTTCTGGATGCCCTGGGTTTCAGCGGCCCCATCACGGTCATCTCAAACGCCTGCGCCTCCGGAAGCAATGCCGTCGGCCATGCCTGGGATCTGATTCGTTCCGACCAGGCCGACTGCGCCATCGCCGGCGGTTATGACGGGCTCAGCCAGATGGTGTTTTCAGGGTTCGATGCCTTGCAGGCGCTCTCGCCGACGATTTGCCGTCCGTTCGATGCGCGCCGGGACGGCCTGGCGCTCGGCGAAGGCGCGGCGGTCGTCGCCCTGGAAACCCTCGAGCGAGCGCGCCGGCGCGGCGCGCTGATCCTGGGAGAACTCATCGGCTACGGAACGTCCATCGACCACCATCATCTCACCCAACCCCACCCGCGCGGGGATACGGCGCTGGCGGTCATGAACCTGGCCTGCGCGGCCGCCGGGGTGGCGCCGGAGGACATCGACTACATCAACGCCCACGGCACGGGCACGATCCTCAACGACAGCTCGGAAGCGGCGGCCATCAGCGAATGGGCCGGCCGCCGCGCCCCTACGTTGCCGGTCAGTTCCACCAAGGCCAGCATCGGACACCTGCTGGGTGCCGCCGGGGCGGTCGAGGCAGTCATTTGCCTGATGGCCCTGCGCGAACAATGGCTGCCGCCGCAAGCCGCGTTTGATTCTCCCGATCCCGCGTGCCACTTCCCCATCGTGCACGAACCCCGCGACGCGCGGGTCAATGCCGTTCTGTCCAACTCTTTCGGTTTTGGCGGTGTCAATGCAACTCTGATCCTGAGGAGGTGGACATGAGGCGGATCTTCGTGGCGGGTTTGGGCGCCGTCTCGCCCGCCGGTTGGAATGTCGCCGTCCTGCGCGAGGCGCTGGGCAGGGGCGAACCCCTGCCGATCCAGCCCGTGGACCGGCCCGGCTGGGAGAAACCGCTCCGCACCCGCGCGGTGCCGGCTCCCGCCGCGCGCCCCGCGTTTCTCGCGCACCCGCGACTGCGGCGGACGAGTCCGATCACACACTATGCCGCCGCCGCCGCGCTCGAGGCCGTGGCCCGGCTGCAAACGGTTCCCGGGGCGATGCGACGGCTGGGTCTTGTCGTCTGCCTTCAGGCCGGGTGCGTGAATTACTCCTGCCGGTTTTTTGATGAAACGCTCAAGGACCCGGCAACCGCCAGTCCGCTCCTGTTTCCAGAAACCGTCTATGCCGCCCCTGCCAGTCACGTCGCCGCGCTCCTGGAAAACGTCACGCTCGCGTACAGTCTTGTGGGCGATCCCGCCTCGCTTTTGCAGGGATTATCCCTCGGCGTCCAATGGCTCGAACAGGATCGTGTGGACGCATGCCTCATCATCGGGGTTGAAGAAACCAACTGGATTCTCGCGGATGCGCTCTGGCATCTGGATCGCACTGCGGCCATCAGCAGCGGGGCCGGCGCCCTCTGCGTATGCCGTGACCCGGCCCTGTCGGCCGGCGTCGAACTGGCCGCCATCACCGATCCCCACACCTACTCCGCGAGCAACAGCCGCCGCCGCGCCGCCAAAGCCATGCGCGATCAATTGCCCGGGTGTTCCCCCGCGGAATTGCTCTGCGACGGCCTCGGGGAGAATCCGCGCCTGGACGCGGCGGAACGCGAGGCGTGGAACGATTGGAGCGGACCGCGCCTGAGTCCCAAACGAATCCTGGGCGAAGGACTCATGGCGTCCGCCGCGTGGCAGTGCGTTTTGGCCTGCGATGCGGTGGCGAGCCGGCGATTCACCGCGGCCAATGTCAGCCTGGTCGGCTCCAATCAGCAGGCGATTGGAGCGCGTTTCACGAGCGCTGAACCCGGCATTTCCCATTTGTCGGCGCGCGAGTCCGCGTGCAACATCCCGACATGAGCTTGCGGGTCATTCTGATCACAGGAGCCAACGGCGGTCTGGGCCGGGCCATCGCGCGCTCCTTCCTCGACGAGTCGCCCGCCAACGTCGTCTGGCTCGGGGTCCATACCCGCCGAGACCAGGCCGACAAACTCGCGCTCGAAAATCCCTCGAGATGCTTCTGCCTCTCGCTGGACGTCGGCTCTTCCGAATCCTGGAAACAGGCGGTCGGCGAAATCATCGCGCGCCATAGCCGCATTGACGTGCTGGTCAACAACGCCGGCAGCCACGAGGATGCTTTGCTGGCCGCCATGCCGCGGGACTCCTGGCGCCGGGTCCTCTCGACGAACCTGGACGGCGTTTTCCACGGCTGCCAGGCTGTGATGCCGGCCATGATCGGCCAGCGCGCCGGCCGAATCGTCAATCTGTCGTCCTTGAGCGCCCTGCTGGCTCCGGCTGGTCAGACCAATTACGCCGCCGCCAAGGCCGGAGTCGTCGCCCTCACCCAGTCACTCGCCAAGGAAGTCGCACGCATCGGCATCACGGTCAACGCGGTCTGCCCCGGCTTCGTGGAGACAGAAGCGCTGGCTCATCTCGCCGGCGAGGAGCGGAAGACCGCTCAGATGCGGATCCCCATGCGCCGGTTTGGCACGCCGGGGGAAGTGGCTGCCGCGGTGCGCTTTCTGGCGTCGCCCGAAGCGAGCTACATCACCGGCTCCATCCTTAAAGTGGACGGGGGAATCCTATGACAGGGGATACGACGGCCACGATGGGAGTGGAAGATGACGCCCGCGCGACGCGGGCCAGGGCCGCGACGGCCACCCCGGCCGACCCCGGCAAGGTCCTCATCATCGGCGGCGGCATCGCCGGCCTTGCCTGCGGCTGTTACCTCCAGATGAACGGACTCCAGACCGAGATTCTGGAGGCAGGCCTGTTGCCGGGCGGATTGTGCACGGCCTGGCACCGGGGACCTTATGTCTTCGACGGCTGCCTGCGCTGGTTGCTCGGCACCGACCCGTCCTCCGCCTTTTACCAGGTCTGGACCGAACTGGGCGCAATCGCCGGCCGGGAAATCATCTCCCACGACGAAGTGATGCGGATCGAGGGCGCGAACGGCGAAGTCCTGTCCGTGCCCGCGGACCTGGACGCGCTTTCGCGCGAGTTCAAGCGCGTCGCGCCCGAGGACGGGGCGCTCATCGATCAGCTCGTGCGCGCCGCGCGGCGTTGCGCTCCCCTGGAACCGCCCCTGGAGAACCCGCTGGAATTAATGACGCACTTCGAGAAGATGAAAACGGGCCTCCGTTACCTCCCGATGCTGCCCGTCATTCTCAGATGGAAGGGCCTTCCGATCACATCCTATGTCGCCCGCTACCGGAACCGTTTCCTGCGCGAAGCGCTCCTGGTCATCGCCGGCGACAAGCGCATGTCGGCCCTCGTGCTCGTCATGGTGCTGGGATTGAAATCCCGCAAGAACACCGCCTTCGTCGCCGGCGGCTCGTGGGCCTTCGCTCAGGCCATCGCCGGCCGCTACGCCCGCCTCGGCGGCATCGTGCGCTACAAGACCCGGGTGGTTTCGGTGACGGTCGAAAACAACCAGGCCACCGGCGTGCAGTGCGCCGATGGAGCCGTCCTGCGGGCGTCAACCGTCGTTTCCTGCGCGGACGGCCACACCACGATTTTCAAGATGCTGAACGGGCGGTTCGTTGACAAAAAAATCCTGACCCTGTACCAGAGCTGCGATCTGTTTCCGGCCATCCTTCAGGTCTCCCTCGGGATCGACACGATCCTCGCGAATGCGCCCCACACGCTCAATCTGCCGATTCCCAGCCCGCTCAGCGTGGACGACACCACGCGGCACGACCGGCTGGAAGTCGAGGTGTTTGGTTCCGAATCGGCGCTCTGCCCGGAGGGAAAAACCGTCATCACGGTCCGGCTGCCGACGCTCTACGAATTCTGGGTCCGCCTCAAAAAGGAAGATCCCCAGCGCTACAGGGCCCATAAAAGAAGGATCGTCAAGGAGATCATCACCCTTCTCGAGCATCGGTTTCCGGGCCTGGCCGGGCATATCGAACTGGCCGACATCGCGACGCCCGCCACGTTCGTGCGTTACACCGGCAACTGGCAGGGCAGCTACGAAGGCTGGCTTCCGACGCCGCACATCCTGGGCCGGCGCATCTCCTGCACGCTGCCGGGTCTGAAGGATTTCTACATGGCCGGCCACTGGGTAGTCGTCGGCGGGGGGCTGCCGTCGGCCGCGCTCTCCGGCCGGTATGTGGCGCAAATGATCTGCGCCCGCCACGGGAAGACGTTTGCAGCCTCCGGTCCTTAGTACATTAAAACATAAATACGATGACGTATTTACTTGCGGCATTTGCGTGATTTTGGGATGAATGCTCTTGCTCATGCGAGCGAGAGTATGTCAAGAATAAGTCCATATTCCATTCA
>Ga0187860_1001096_pt1 | contig 24652 bp, 20 predicted proteins | sample June2016WEW_10_4_FD_132981 | JGI IMG/M metagenome (GOLD analysis project Ga0187860, IMG submission 132981) | Peatland microbial communities from SPRUCE experiment site at the Marcell Experimental Forest, Minnesota, USA - June2016WEW_10_40 | ecosystem: Environmental > Terrestrial > Soil >...
AGCGCACTGCGTCCAGATCTTCATTGCGCAACACGAGCACGCTGTTGTTTGCTTTGGCGCGCTGCTGCGCCACCCAGAACGTTCGCGCATGGCCCAGGTGAAGATAACCCGTGGGCGATGGGGCAAGCCGGCCGCGATAGGTCCCGGCTGATCCTGTGTTCGCATGCACGAAAGTCCTGGGCGGGTGAAGCTCCGGTGGCCGCTGCGTCCGCGGATTGTTACGGGATGTTCTCGATTTGGATTCGTTTCTCGTCGCTGACCCCGAGTTCCAGCAGGGAAGCGTTGGCATACAATTCCCGGTTCGTCCTGGCCGTGGGGACTTTGGCCAACTGGCGCTGCCGGTCCAATTCATCCAGCGACAGCACGTCAAGGGCAACCGGATCACGGCTGAATCGAAGCTCGTTCAGCACCGCCGAGTAATGCAGCAGGCTGCGCTCCTCGCCTTCATACTGGCAGATCAACGCGTCCACGATATTCAACACGACCCGGTCGCTCAGCGATGACAAGGCATAGATTTCGGGCACCGCCGTCGCCAGCCGATCCGGTTCAGATTCAAATCGAACGGTGTTGTCCACGCTCCCGAGCGCGAGACTGAAGAGATTCCCGCAAACGCCCGCCTCGTTGTGGTTCATGAGCGGGGTGATGTTGATGATTTTGGTCATTTCGCGGCTCACGAGTCTTGAGACGAACGATTTCCGGCCGACGCCTTCGCCCTTCTTGCCGAATTCGTAGTCACCCCACACGAGGTTGCCGAGCAAAGGCATCGCGTAGAAGTTGGTCTCATCGTAACCCGACTCCGCGCTGCCCGCGACACGCACTCCGTAGCGTTTTCTCAGGTCGAAGAAACCGGCCAGCCGCAGGTCGGACTGGTATTTGTCCCAAATGACGATCTGGTCCGGGCGCAGTCCGGCCGAGAGCAATCCTTGGACAACGGCCGCCGCGACCGCGGTGCGCGTCCCGCTGTTCGGGCCGGGTTCTGAAAAGACCTTGATCCCGACGACGTCCTGCGTGGAAACGAGGCTCAGCCACGCTGCCGTGACCGTGCCCTTCCTGGTCAGGTTTGTGATGGCCCGATCCACCATGGCCTGGATGATGTCGGGGCGCGGTTTGAAGGCATCCGTGGCTTCCGGGTCTTGAATGATGATGACCCGAGCCCGCGCTTCGATGCCATGGGCCGTGGAATAGTCCGCGGCAGGGAGATGGATCGCGGCCGCCAGCAGGGCGCACGCAATCAACACCGGCAACAGCCGGCGTAAAGCCTGGTTTTCAGTCTGTGCGTTTCTTGACACGTCAAAGCCTGAATGCTACCACCAACCCCGATGCTGACCATCAAAAACCGGCTGGGGAAAAAGATGCTGCTGGTTCTGGCCCTTGCTGCTCTTCTCGGAGGCTGTTCGCCGCCCGGCCCGCGCGCGCTGTTACGCGGGAAAAAGCTGATGGACCAGGGCCATTATCCCGAGGCGGTCGAAGAGTTGAAAACCGCGGCTTCTCTCCTGAGCACCAATGCCCAGGCGTGGAATTATCTCGGCCTGGCCTGTCATTACGCAGGTCAGATCACCAACGCCGTCGCGGGATACCAACGCGCCCTCGCGCTGGACCATGACCTCGTGGAAGCGCATTACAATCTGGGCTGCCTCTGGCTCGAGCAAGGCCGATTGGACCCGGCCAAGTCCGAATTGACGACCTACACCTCGCTCCGGAGAGGTTCGGCAGACGGCTGGCTTAAACTGGGAACGGCCGAACTGCGCATCTCGAGACAGGGGGGCGCGGCCCGGGCGATCGAGCTGGCGGCGGCGGAACAAAGTTACAGTCAGGCCCTCCGTCTCGCTCCTCAAAATCCCGAGGCCTTCAATGGATTGGGCCTAATCCAATTGCAGCGCAATCGCCCCCGGGAGGCGGCGCTCTATTTCAGCCACGCTTTAAAGCAGCAGCCGGATTACGCTCCCGCCGTTCTGAATCTGGCCGTTGTGACCCAAGTTTATCTCAATAATCCTCCGCTCGCGCTCCAGAAATATCGGGAATACCTCGCCCTCCCAAACCGCACGGGGCACGAGGAGTCGGTTCAGGCGGCTGAGCGCCAACTGGAGCTGGATCTGAATCCGCCGCGCGCCGCCGCCCGAGCCGTTTCACTGCCGCCCCCGGCCCGGGCGAATCCGCCCGCAATCCCAACCACAACACCAGCCCATCCCGAGAATTCGTCCGGAACCGCACCTGCGACGAACGAGGCCAAACCGGCACCCCGCGCGGCATCGCAGGATCAGAATGTCGAAGTGACCCGGTTGTCGTCCGAACCGGAGCCTAAAGCGGCGCGGGACATCACCTCATCCTCCCAGTCTTCGTCCACCTCGCAGACCAAATCCACGACCGTATCCTCCAGGAAGGAGAAGGCGGAAAAGCGGGGCTTCTTCTCTCGCATCAACCCGTTGAACGTGCTGCACCGAAGCCTCAATACGAACCAGACCGTGTCAGCGACTCCGCCCGCCATCGCTGCTGACCGGGGTGCCCCCCCTGGCGCTTCCCCCGAAACCGCGCCGCCGGGATCGGTTCGCTACAATTATCTCTCGCCGCGGAAACCGGCGAGCGGCGACCCGTCGGCCGCGGAGAGCGCCTTTGCGGCGGGGGTGCGGGCGCAGGGGGCGGATCATCTGCCCGAGGCCATTCAGGATTATCGCCGGGCGACCCGGTTGGATCCTGCCGATTACGACGCCTATTACAATTTGGGGTTGGCCTTGATGGCGCAAGGCAACGTGTCACAGGCGCTCGGAGCCTACGAGAGCGCCCTGGCGATCCGGCCCGAATCTCCTGACGCGCGCTACAATTTTGCGCTGGCGCTCAAAAAGGCCAATTGTCTCCTGGACGCTGTGAATGAGCTGCAAAAGCTTCTGTCCATCTATCCCAACGAACCTCGCGCGCACCTCGTGCTGGGCAATATTTACGCGCAACAGTTGCACCAGCCCCCCAAGGCGCGCCAGCATTACCAGAAAGTCCTGGAAGCGGACCCGCACAGCCCCCAGGCAGCCACCATCCGATACTGGTTGATCGACAATCCCCCCTGATTTCTGGCACAGATCTCGCTGTCAAAGTCCTTTATGGCCAGGGCCATCAATCGCATTGAGGCCGGCCGACAGGACAAAAATGACGTTCGACAAGATGCCGTTTAACTGGTTTGACCTGCTGATCGTGGTCGCCTTGTTGGTGGGTGTGCAACGCGGCCGCAAGCACGGCATGTCAGAAGAACTGCTGCTGCTGCTGAAGTGGCTGGCCCTCATGTTCGGTTGCGCCTATCTTTACGAACCAATAGGGAGCGTCATCGCCACGTCCTCGTCCGTCTTCAGCCTGCTCAACGGTAACCTCATCGCCTACGTCGGCATCGCCCTGGTGATCGCCGCCTTCTTTGCGCTGATCAAGAAGATGACCGGTGAGAAGGTGGTCAGCAGCGAGGTTTTTGGAGGCAGTGAATTTTATCTGGGCATACTCGCCGGAATGGTCCGGTTCTCCTGCATGGTCATCATGGGGATGGCTCTGCTGAACGCGCGCAGTTTCAACCAGGCCGAAATCCGGGCCGACATCAACTACCAGAACGACATTTACGGGAGCACCTACTTCCCGAAGCTCTACAACGTGCAATCGCAGGTGTTCGAGCATTCGCTGGCGGGTCCCTGGATCAAAGACAACCTGAGCTTCCTCCTGATCAAATCCGCCCTTCCCGACAGAAAAGAATTGAAACGGCGCGAAGTTCAATTGTAATAGTCGCGCGGCGCGGATCATCGGCGCCGAACGATTCATTACATGCCCGGCTTGTTTTCTTCCGGCACACTCGAACAGATTCGCGCAGCCAGCGACATCGTGGACGTGATCGGCTCCTCGCTGCCGCTCAAACGCGCGGGCGCCAATTTCGTCGCGCTCTGCCCGTTTCACAAGGAGAAGACCCCCAGCTTCAACGTCAATCCTCACCGTCAGATTTTCCATTGCTTTGGCTGCCATAAGGGCGGCGACGTGTTCAAATTCATCGAGTACTACGAAAACGTCTCGTTCCCGGAAGCCGTCAAACGCCTGGCCGACCGCGCCAAAATTCCGCTGGAGCAGGAGTCCGGGCCCGGCGGACAGCAGACGCGGCACCTCAAGGAAACCCTCCTGCAAATCCACGAACAGATCGCCCAGCGCTGGCAGAATGCGCTCGCCGGCGAAGCCGGCGCCCAGATCGCCCGCGATTACCTTTCCCAGCGCGGGGTGAGTGCCGACGCCGTCAAATTGTTCCGCCTCGGTTACGCGCCCGATCTTTGGGACGACACGGTGAATTGGGCCAGGAGCAAGGGGCACGAACTGGCGCTGGTGGAAAAGGCCGGACTCATTCTGCGGAAGGAAGGCGCCGACCATTACTACGACCGTTTTCGCGGCCGCCTGATGTTTCCGATCTGCGACGAGCAGGGCAGGGTGGTCGGCTTCAGCGGCCGGGCGCTGGCGGGCGATGAGCAAACCGCCAAATACGTCAACTCGCCCGAAACCCCCATTTTCACCAAGAGCCGGATCTTCTTCGGGCTCGACAAATCGAAACGATCTCTTCTCGACGCCGGCTGCGCGGTGGTGTGCGAAGGCCAGCTTGATTTGATCGCGTGCTTCATGGGCGGCGTTCAGAACGTGGTGGCGCCGCAGGGCACCGCATTTACCGCCGACCACGCGCGCATCCTCAAACGTTATGTGGAGGAAGTGGTGTTGTGCTTCGATTCCGACGAGGCGGGCCAGAATGCCGCGGTGCGCTCGCTGGATCATCTCCTGGCCTCCGGCCTCGCCGTCCGCGTGGCGGTCGTCCCGGCTCCGCACGACCCGGACAGTTTCATCAAGGCCCATGGCAGCGAGGCGTTCCGCAAACTCGTTGACCAGGCGGAGGGATTCTTCGACTTCTACCTTCACCGATTGTGCTCGACGAACGATGCCGCGACCGACAGAGGGCGCCAGGCCATCCTGCGCGGCATGGCGGAAGCCGTCCGGAAAACTGGCAGTCCCGTGCTCGTGGATAAATACGCGCAGAAAACCGCGCTGCGACTGGGAGTATCCTCCGACGCCGTGCGCGCCGAGTTCAAGAATGCGTTCCGAAACAAAGCGCCTGCGGCCGATCCTGCCGGCGACGAGCAACCGGGTCCGGAGCCGCAGCGCCCTTCGCCGCACGAATACTGGGTGCTCAAATTGCTGTTCCTGCACGAGGAACTCGTGGAATGGTGCGCCGCGCACCTGGACCCGGACTGGATCCAGCATCCGATCATCCGACAGGTGGTTTTAAAGCGGATCGAGGCCCATCGAACGCAGGCATGGAAAAACCTTGGAACCTTTCTGGACGGTTGCGAAGTGCCGGAAATGCAACATTTGATCACGGAAGCCGCCGCCGAAGAACGTCCCATCCCTCATCCGCCTCAACAACTCGCCGATGTCACGCTCAAATTGCGCAACCAATTCATCGACCGGCGGCTCCATGAATTGATCCAGCTCGCAAACCAGCCCGGGACCGACGACGCAACGCGCGTCGAAATGCTGCGGCGACAGCAGGATCTCAGGGGATTGAAACGGCAGCCGCTTCAGAAACCTTTGTAGCCGCCAATGTGAGTTGGCGAATCTGCCCCGCGGTAATGGTGTCCGCCAATTCACATTGGCGGCTACGTCACTAGGATCCCTACTTCGCGCCCTGGTCGATCCACGCGCGGATCAACCCGATCTGCTCGCTCGTCAGCGACGGGATGTTCAACTTGTTGGCGGGCGGCGGCATCCAATCATCCTTATCCCCGAGGTGCGCGACGTTGATGACCAGCAGGCTCTTCGAGCTGACACCCGGTTGGATGACTTTGCCGTCGTGCCCGTCGTTGAGGACTCCCGCCAGGCTGTCCAATCGCAGTTTCGCCTTCGGTTTCTGGCCGCTGTGGCACTTGACGCACGACTTGTCCAGAATGGGTTTGATGTCCGCCTGGTAGGTCAAATCCTTCAGCATCGAGGGCGGCGGAAGTTTGCTCACGTCCACGTCCCTGGCAATGCCGATCAGAGCCAGGCTCATGCCGCCAAGGATCCCGAGTTTGGTTTGAACACGCATAGTTTGGTTTGCGCAGAGTGTCCGACAAGAGACTTCGAACGTCAAGGTTTCACGACCTCATTTTGTTTCATGCTTGCATCGGATGATAAGGTTGCCATTTACTAACGGCAGCGAACCGAGCGAGGCCTTATGATATGATTATCTACGCATTGTGTCTGGTTGTCGGAATCCTGTTCACCTTCGGCAGCGCCATCGCGGGACATTTCTTCGGGGGCCACGATTCGGGCGTTGGAACGGGAGGTCATGCGGAGGCCGGGTTCGACCACAGCGGCATGCCGGGGATCTCCTTTTTCAGCCCGACTGTTCTGGCTAGTTTCGTGACGGCATTTGGGGCGTTCGGGCTGGTCTTCAGCCGGATCGACGCGACCCGGAGCCCGTGGGTCAGCGCACCCCTGGCGCTCGTCGGCGGCGGCCTCATCGCCGGCGCCGTTTTCTGGCTCTTCAACACCCTGTTCAACAAAACCCAGAGCTCCAGCGAGTCGCACGTCGCCTCGCTGGTCGGCCAAACCGCCTCGATCCTCACCCCGATTCCCCGAGACGGGGTGGGGGAAATTGCCTATGTGCAGGGCGGCTCCCGCTACACCGCACCGGCACGGTCCGAAAAGGGCGTGCCGGTCGCCGCTGGCCAGACTGTGACGATCACGCGCGTGGTGGGAACCCAGTTTTACGTGCAGGCAACACAAGAATAGTGCGCAGCATCAACCCAACAACCCCATTCCTCAATGAATCCCTATCCGATCCTCGCCGTCGCCGGAGACATTCCCTGGATGACCATCATCGCGAGCGCAGTGGCTCTCATGCTGGTCTTCTTCATCTTCGCCGGCATCTGGGCCAGCCGCTACACGAAAGTGGGGCCCAACCAGGTCCTCGTCATCTCCGGACGCAAACACCACATTGTGGATCCGGACGGGCAGGCGCGCGACGTCGGCTTCCGCGTCGTCAAGGGCGGCGGCGTCTTCGTCTGGCCGGTGTTCGAGAAGGTCGATATTCTTTCGCTCGAGCTGCTCACCATCGACGTGCAGACGCCCGAAGTTTACACCAGCAAAGGAGTGCCGGTGCGCGTGGACGGGGTGGCCCAGGTGAAGGTCAAGGGCGATGATATTTCCATCGCCACCGCCGCGGAGCAATTCCTCAGCAAAGGGGTTGACGACATCAAAAATATCGCCATGCAGACGCTGGAAGGCCACCTGCGCGCCATCCTCGGCACCATGACGGTGGAGGACATCTACCAGAACCGCGACGCCTTTGCCTCCAAGGTCCAGGAAGTGGCGGCAGGCGACATGGCCAACATGGGCCTGCAGATCGTCAGCTTCACGATCCGCGACATCCGCGACAGCCAGGGCTACCTCGATGCGTTGGGCAAACCGCGCATCGCACAGGTCAAGCGCGATGCCGTCATCGCCCAGGCCGAAGCCGACCGTGACGCCATGATTCGCTCCTCCCAGGCCACGCAGGCGGGGCAGGAAGCCAAATTTGTCGCGGATACCAAAATCGCCGAGGCCCAGCGCGACTACCAATCGAACGTGGCGCAATACCAGGCCGCGGTGAACCAGAAGAAGGCCGAAGCCGACCTCGCGTACGACCTGCAGAAATTCAAGACCGGCCAGTTGGTGAAAGCCGAGGAAGTGCAGGTGCAGATCATCGAAAAGCAGAAGCAGATCGAACTGCAACAGCAGGAAATTCTGCGCAGGCAACGCGAGCTCGAAGCGAACGTCCAGAAACCGGCCGATGCGGAACGCTACAAAGTCGAGACGCTGGCCAACGCCACGAAATTCCAGCTCGAAACCGAAGCCGCCGGAGCCGCGTCCGCCGCAAAAGCCAAGGGTTTTGCCAACGCCGATGTGGCCAAGGCCACGGGCATCGCCGAGGCCGAAGCGAACAAGGCTCGGGGCCTGGCCGAGGCGGCGGTGATCGAGGCGCAAGGCAAGGCGACGGCCTCCGCCATGCAGCAAAAGGCCGAGTCGTTCAAGCAATACAACGAAGCCGCCGTCATCGAAATGATCGTGCGGGTGCTTCCGGAAGTGGCCGGCAAGATCAGCGAACCGCTCGCCAAGACGGAGAAGATCGTGATCATCAACAGCGGCAACGGTCCGGGCGGCGGCGCCAGCAAGCTGACCGGCGACGTGACGCAGATCATCAGCCAGTTGCCGCCGGTGATCGAGAGCCTGACCGGCGTCAAATTCCAGACGCTGCTGGAACAGGTGCCGGCGATCAAGAAGGCGATGGGGAAAGACGACGCCACCAAGAAATAAATCAACGAGAGGAGACTCCTATGTTTGCGATCATCGCGATGGGCGGACTGGCATTCATTCTGGCGCTGCTGGTTCTGGCGCCGCTGGCATTGTTGCTGATGGTATTCTGGATCTGGATGCTGGTTGACGCGATCCAGAACAAAGGACTCGGCGATGGGGAAAAAGTCGGCTGGGTGCTGGCGATAGTGTTCTTTCACTTCCTGGGGGCGCTGCTTTACTTCCTCATCGGGCATCCGAAGCGGAAACCGCCTTTGGCCGCGACCTGAACGGAACGCGAGAACTGCGGGCAGTCACATTGAATCTCATGCGCCTGTTTGAAGCCATCATCGACGCCAATCACCGGGCGATCGCAGGGGATGCCACCGCCGGTGTCCACATCGCGGATTTTGAGAACGATCTGCCGGTGATTGCATTGACGTGCGTGGACCCGCGGTTGAACGCCCTGTTTCCGAACGTGCTCGGTTTGCCGGATGACCAATTCATCTGGTTGCGGACCGCGGGCAACATCATCACCGGCCCGTTGAGCAGCACCCTGCGCTCGCTGGCCCTGGCCTGCTCGGTCAAGGGCGGAAAGGAAATCGCCGTGATCGGGCACACGGATTGCCAGGTGTGCAAGACGAGCACGACCCAGTTGCTCGACCGGTTGAAAGGGCTCGGCATCGACCGCCATTTGCTGCCTGAAAACCTCAACGAGTTTTTCGGCCTGTTCTCGAGCGAACGGCAGAACGTCATCAAGGGCTGCGACATCGTCCGCCACAGTCCCCTCATCGGTCCAAAAATCCCCGTTCACGGCCTCCTCGCTGACGTCGGGACCGGAAGCCTCGAATGGATTGTCAACGGGTATCAGAACTGGGAAACCCTGGGAGATCGATGGAATGAAGTTGCGAAATCGGCCGGTCAGACAGTCGATGCGCTGAAGTCGCTCGCCGAGTTCAAGATCGGCGAGACGGTCACTCAAGCCGGGGATTGGCTTGGCAAAAAGATCCAGTCAATGGAAATCAAAACGCCTGCGGCATCAGTTCCACCACCCACAGCGCCTCCATCGCCGATCACCCCGCCAGGCCCTCCGCCGGTGCCGCCGAGAATTCCCCTGCCTCCGTCGGTTCGGGCGCGGCTGAAAAAGCCCTGGGCGGGGAAGTAGTTCTTATCGGGGTGGCGACGGCTCGTCGCCAGGACATATGGAGTAGTGCAACCCTGCTGGCGACGGGCCATCGCCACCCCTCACGTCGCCCCAAACAATCGCCGGTGTTCCTGGATCGCATACCGGTCCGTCATGCCGGCGAGGTAATCGCAAATGGCCCGGCTCAAACCGTCTTTCCGGACCCGTTTGCGGCTCAGGGTTCCAAGCCGTGAAGGCACTTTCAGATAATAATCAAATAAATCCTCGAGCATCCGCACGGCACGCATGTTCGGCTCCTGGACCAGCGGGTTGAAGTAAAGGTTGGTGTAAAGGTATCGCCGTAATTCGAGGTTCAGGTCGCGGCGTTCCGGGCTGTAACGCACCAGCGGACGCGCCTGCCGGCGCACATCCGCAACGCTCTTCACACCCGCCTCGCCGATCAGTTTTTCCGTGATGATGACGACGTCCTTGACCTGCATGTCGATGATGCAGCGGATGATGAAATAGCGGCGGCACTCGTCCGGCAGCGCGCCGAATTCCCGTTCCACCCTCCGCGCCGCGTGACGCCAGATCCGCACTTCGCGATTCAACTGCTTTTCCGAGAGCAAACCTGCATCCAGCCCGTCATCCAGGTCGTGGCTGTAGTAGGTGATTTCGTCCGCGAGATTTGCAACCTGGGCCTCGAGGGACGCGGATCGTTCGCCGAAGCCCCTGCGTCCGGCGGGGCGGTCGTACGCCGTGCGGTGTTTCAGGAGTCCCTCGCGGACTTCCCACGTCAGGTTCAAGCCGCGAAAGCGGGGGTACTTTTGCTCGAGTTGCTCCACCACCCGCAAGCTCTGCCGGTTGTGCTCGAAGCCGCCGTGCTTTTTCATCAGGCGGTTCAGCGCCGATTCACCCCGGTGCCCGAACGGTGAATGGCCGAGGTCGTGGGCCAGGGCGATGGTTTCCGCAAGGTCTTCGTTCAGCTTGAGCGCGCGGGCGATGTTCCGCGAGATGGCCGCCACTTCCATCGTGTGGGTCAGGCGCGTTCGCAAATGATCGCCCGTTCCGTTCAGAAACACCTGGGTCTTGTATTCGAGGCGCCGGAACGCGCGCGAGTGAATCACCCGGTCGCGATCGCGCTGATACTCGGTGCGCCAATCGGGAGGAGGCTCGGAATGCCGCCGTCCCCGGCTGTCGGCGCTGAATTGGGCGTAGGAAGCCAGGCAGAGCGCTTCGAGTTGCTCCAGTTCAAGCCGGGTGCGGGGCATGACAGAACAGTCGGATCAATTCCTCAGTAAATGTTGGATGCTGATTCCGCGGAGTGCGAAAAGACGGCGGATGGTCTCCTCGATCAGGTTGTTCGGACAGGAAGCGCCGGCGGTGATGCCGACGGTGATTTTGCCCGACGGCAGCCAGTCCGGGGTCGCCACCTCCGTCTGCCGATCCTGCTTGTAATGGACGATCTTGTTCGACTCCATTTTCGCGGCGTTCTTGATGAAATACGTGGGCAGCTTGGCTTCACCCATTTCCGCCAGGTGCGATGTATTGGACGAATTGTAGCCGCCGACCACCAAAAGAAAATCGAGCGGATCGCGCAACAGTTTTTCGAGCGCGTCCTGCCGGTCCTGGGTCGCGCCGCAAATGGTGTCGAAAAACCTGAAGTGCTCGTCAATTTTGTCGATCCCGAATTTCTGGATCATCGCGTTCTTGATCCGGCGCTGGACTTCCTCGGTTTCACCCCGAAGCATCGTGGTTTGATTGGCCACCCCCACGGCCTGCAAATGGGAATCCGGGTCGAAGCCGACGGAATAGGCGCCTTTGAAGTTTTCCAGGAACTCCTGTTTGTTGCCCCCATGCAGAATGTAGCCGCACACGTCATCTGTTTCCTCGAGGTTGAAGACGACGAGGTAATGTCCGCTGCCGTAGGCTCTGGCCTGCGACGTCGTGGCTTTGGTCTCCTCATGTTTGGCTTTGCCATGGATGATGCTGGTGACGGAATCCTTCGAGTACTGCCGGACCCGTTTCCACACGCTCATCACGTCGCCGCAGGTGGTGTCCACGAGAATACAACCCTTTTCTTCAAGCCGTTTCCGCGTGCCCACTTCGGTGCCAAATGCAGGAATCATCACCACATCACCCGCGTTGAGCCTCGCGATATCCGCCTCGGTCGGCTTGGGTGAAATGATTTGAATGCCCTGGTTGCTGATCTGGTCGTTGACTTCGGGATTGTGAATGATTTCACCCAGCAAATAGATCGGCGTGCTGGGAGAAACCTCGGAAAAGTATTTTTTCGCGGCGTAAGCCAGGTCGATCGCGCGCTCGACGCCGTAGCAAAAGCCAAATTCCTTGGCAAGCTTGATGGTCAGGTCCCCCGCCGAAAGCACGCCGCCGTTGGCGCGGATGCGCTCGACCAGTTCGCTGCGGTAGTGCGACAGCACCTGGGCCTGGACGGCTTCCATGATGTCCGGCCGGCGCAGGTTGATCTTTTGGGATGCAGCGGGGGCTTGGGTTGACATGAGCCAAATCTATCACGGGGATGCGAAGCGTCTAGCACGATTTGGGTTGCGTTGTGGAGAAATGCTGCAATGATTGAAGCGTCAATCGGAGCGTAGCTCAGCCTGGCTAGAGCACTTGGTTTGGGACCAAGACGTCGCAGGTTCAAATCCTGTCGCTCCGACCATTTTTCCTCTTTTGACTCCCCGTGACTTGAGGTGCCAAAACGCGACTTTGACGTTATGAATGAAGGAGATTCCTCGCATTGTGTCAAAAAATGCTCGTTCCGCGTAAAGACTTGCTCCTGCCAAAATACTCGTTTTTTGGCGGTAATAGGTGGATTTATCCGGCTTTGCCTTTTGGAAATAATGTTTGCAAACCGCGATTACAGCGCGAGTATGGTTTTTCATGTTTCGATGGATTGGGAAGTTTGAGCGCCGATCCCACACACTTCTGGCTGTGGTTGCGCTGGCAATTGTTGCCCTCATTGGGGTTGTGGATTACCTCACCGGCTTTGAGACTTCCTTTTCGGTCTTTTATCTGCTCGCCATCGGGCTGGCTGCATGGTTTGTGGGCAGGGGCTTTGCCATTTTTATTTCAATTTTGAGCGTGACGGTATCGCTGGCTGGCGATTTGGCGAGAGGCGCGCGATTTTCGAATCCATTGATTCCCCTCTGGAACGCCGTTGTTCTCCTGATGTTTTATCTCGTGGTCGTCTGGCTGTTGGCCAGCTTGCGATCGCTCTATCGCAACCTGGAAGGTCAGGTGCGACAGCGGACCAGCGCGCTCACCGAGGAAATCGCCGAGCGCGAACGGCTGGAACGCGAGCTGCTCGAAATCAGCGAACGCGAACAGCGCCGCATTGGCCAGGACTTGCACGACAGTTTGTGCCAGCACCTTACCGGCGCGACGCTGGCGGGGCAGGTGTTGGAGGAAAAATTGGCGGCGCTCAATCTGCCGGTGGCGGCCGACGCCGGCAAAATTGTCGAGTTGGTGGAGGAAGGCATTGATCTCTCTCGCAAACTCGCCAAAGGGTTGTATCCGGTGGAAATGGAAGCCGATGGGTTGATGCTGGCGCTGGAGGAATACGTCGCCACCACCAGCGAACTGTTCAAGGTCGCCTGCCGCTTTGAATGCGATTTGCCCGTGCTGATTCACGACCCCGCCACCGCAGGACACCTGTATCGGATTGCCCAGGAGGCGGTCGGCAACGCCATTAAACACGGCAAGGCCGAAAACATTTTAATCCGTCTTGATGCCAGCGAAAAAGCCACGGTGTTGTCTGTGAAAGACGACGGCGTCGGCCTGCCCGAACCGCTGCCGAAGAATCGTGGCATGGGATTGCGGATTATGGCGCATCGCTCCGGTATGATTGGCGGCGTGTTCAACGCGCGCCGCGACGAGACGGGCGGCACACTGGTCATTTGCGAACTGCGCGCCAAGCCCGATTCCGAAAAATTCCGCCGTGAATAAGCCGAAAGTAAAAATCTTTCTCGTGGACGACCATCCGCTGGTGCGCGAATGGCTGACCAACCTGATTCATCAACAACCCGATCTCGTCGTTTGCGGTGAGTCCGAGGACGCGCCCCACGCGTTGCAGGAAATCGCCGCTGCCAGGCCCGACGTGGCGATTGTGGATATTTCGCTCAAGCACGGTTCGGGAATTGAACTGATCAAAAACCTCAAGGCGTCGCATCCCGGCGTCGCCGTCATTGTTCTCTCGATGCACGACGAGCGGCTTTACGCGGAGCGGGCGTTGCGGGCTGGAGCGCGCGGTTACATCATGAAACGCGAGACCGCCAAAAAAGTGATCGCGGCAATCCGGCAGGTGTTGGACGGGAAAATTTACATGAGCGAAAGTCTGGCGGCGGTATTCGCGGAAAAATTCGTGGATGGCCGGCTGCCCGCCAGCGGCTCGCTGGTGGAACAATTGAGCGACCGCGAACTCGAAACTTTTCAATTGTTGGGTAAGGGCTACGAAACGCGGCAGGTCGCCGAAATGATGAATGTGAGCATGAAAACCGTTCAAGCCCACTGCGCGCACATCAAGGAAAAACTCAAGCTGACGAACGCCGCCGAACTGCTGCGCGAAGCCGTTCGCTGGCAGGAAAATTATCCGACGAGTTGACCTGACGGGACTTCACTTTTTCGGTCCGGATGATGCGTTAGTCTGGGTCATTACCCTACAAAAGCAATCAGGCCACACCCGATACGAGAATTATCCCTCGCCCGATAGACGGGAACTTGCCAGTCACTAAGCTACAAACCGGTAAACGAAGGCCTGACGAATCGCTCGTTTCATTTTATGCGAATGCATTACCGGTTTGAGGCCATCCACCGGGTTGGCCACCCCGGTTGTCGCGCGCCCCAGGTGACGCAAAATCAAAATTGATTTCATTTTACGATGAAAAATCCATTACAGCTTGACAGGAGAGTTGCCGCAGTGGTTGTAACGGTTGCAGCGATTGTTTTCGCAACCTTCCTTCTGAAATCCGGTTCTGCCCAGCCTGCGAACACGAGCCCGCCACAGGGCACAGTTTCTGCCTCCAACGCTCCTCAACCCGAAGCAACAGTGGATTTGGCCCCAAGCCAACTGAACGCGATCAAAATTGAGCCAGTGGGAACTTATCTTTTTCCAGTTGAGAAAGAGGCGGGGGGAAACATCAGCTTCGATGAGGACCCGGCGACCGTCCAGGCCGAATCAACTTTGATTGCGGCGGCAGCGGCCAATGTTCTCTACAGCAACGAACTCGTGCGCGCCACGGCCCTTTACGGAAGCAACGGAGTTGCCCAACGCGAGTTGGAACAGGCGACTTCGGATCAACAAACCGCCGCCGCCGCGCTCAAGGCCGCGCGGGATGCCGTCCGCGCCCTCGGCAAGACGGATAACAGCATTGATCAGATGATCGCCGCCGGCAAGATTGATTCCGAACCGGACACGCGCAAAAGGGCCGTGGCCAATGTCATTGAAAGCGACATCCCGCTGATTCAAGTGGGACAGCCAATCGCCGTCAAGGTCACGGCCTTTCCTGACCGCGTATTTGAAGGCAAAATTTCCAAAATCTTTGCGACGGTTGACCCCAATATCCATCGGGTGGAGGTCCGTTGCGAGGTGAACGATCCCAAGGATGAACTACGTGTTGGAATGCTCGCCAACTTCGTAATTCGCATCCAAGACTCGGTTGAAGCAACCGCCATCCCCGTCAACGGCGTGGTGCGCGAAGGCGATGGCACGATGACGGCTTGGGTGACAACCGACCGCCATCGCTTCGAGCAAAGAATCATCAAGACGGGGCTGCGAACAGACGGCTGGATTCAGATTCTCGATGGTTTGCAACGCGGCGAACTGGTCGTCACGGACGGGGCTATCTTCCTTGACAATGTGCTGCAAGCGCCGCCAACGGATTAAACCGTTAATTCGTTGAATCGTTGAGCCGTAAAATCGGTCAGCGATGCAACGATTCAACAATTCCATGTTCAAATCCATCATCGCCTTTTGCCTGACCCGCCGCGCGATCATCGTGTTCGGTTTGCTGCTGTTCGCTGGCGCCGGGTTCCTGGCTTATCGGGAGCTGAACATCGAGGCGTATCCGAATCCCGCGCCGGTCATTCTGGAAATCACCGCGCAGGCACCGGGCCTGTCCGCCGAGGAAATCGAGCGTTATTACACGCGCCCGATGGAAATTGGACTTTACACGACGCCCGGCATCGCCGTCATCCGCTCCACTTCGTTCTACGGCCTGGCATTTGTCCGCGTCGTGTTCAAGTATGGCGTGGACTACAGCTTTGCCTACAGCCAGGCGGTCATCGCGTTGCAACAGAACGTCACCCTGCCCGGCAACCTCGTGCCCAATGTTCAGCAAAACAGCGGGACCGGAGAAATCTACCGTTACCAGGTCATCGGCCCGAAACATTTCGGCGTCGTCAATCTCCGCACGGTCAGCGATTGGATCGTGGCGCGGCGGCTCCTCACCATTCCCGGCATCGTTCAAATCAATCCGTGGGGCGGCCCGACCAAGGAATTTGACGTCGAGGCGGACCCGCACAAATTGGAATTCTACGGCGTCACGGTGCCGCAAATCATCACCGCGCTGGGCAACGCCAACGTCAACGTCGGCGGCCGAGAAATCCAGATCGGCCAGCAGTCCATCAACATCCGAGGCGTCGGTTTGATTGATGACGGCGGCGATGATGATTTAACTCAGGGCTACAAGGTCAATGACATCGAAAACGTGGTCTTGACCCAAAACAACGGCGTTCCCGTGCTGGTGAAGGACGTGGCGAAGGTGAAGGTGGGCTACCGGCCGCGGCTCGGTGTTTGGGGCCGCGACCAGGACGACGACGCGGTGGCGGGAATCGTGGTGATGAACCAGAGCACGCTGCACGCCCATGACATGATTCCCAAGGTTGAGCAGGCGATTGACCACCTCAACCACGACGGCAGCCTGCCGCCGGGCGTCAAGGTGACTTCCTTTTATGATCGCCGGGCGCTGATCAACGTCACCACCCACACCGTGGTTCATAATTTGATTTTCGGCTGCCTGCTGGTTTTCCTGATTCAATGGATTTTCCTCGGCAATCTGCGGAGCGCGCTCATCGTCGGAATCAACATCCCATTCGCGCTGTTCTTCGCCATTATCATCCTGGTGATGCGGGACGAAAGCGCCAACCTGCTGTCCGTCGGTGCGGTGGATTTCGGCATCATCGTGGATTCGGCGGTGATCCTCGTGGAAAATATTTTCCGGAATTTCCAACGGGACCCGGAGGAACGGCAGGGACTGCTGCGGCGTCTGGCGGACGGTTTTTACGGGCCGGACCCGACGACCATCCCGTCGCACGCCGTGCCGGTTGATGGCTGGACGGAACGTTTGCGGCTGATTTTGATCAGCGCGCTGCAAGTGGACAAGGCGGTGCTGTTCGCGGCGCTCATCACCGTGGCCGGTTTCGTGCCGCTGTTCACCATGCAGGGAGTCGAGGGGGCAATCTTTGGCCCGATGGCGCGGACTTACGGTTATGCGCTGGCGGGCGCCTTGCTCGCGACCTTCACCATCACGCCGGTGCTCGCCTCCTTTCTGCTGCCCAAGCATGTAAAGGAAACCGAAACCATCGTTGTCCGCACTTTGCACCGCGTCTTCAATCCCGCGCTGCGGTTCGCGTTGGATCGCCGTGCCATCGCGGTCGGGATCGGCATCGCCTTTCTCGCCGTGACGGCGTTCCTGGGGTCGCGGCTCGGCAGTGAATTTCTCCCGAAGCTGGAAGAAGGCAATTTTTGGATTCGCTGCTCGATGCCGATGACACTCTCATTGCAAGACGGCGAGGCGGCGACCAGAAAATTACGCATGATTCTCCTGAAATATCCGGAAGTCATCACGGTAACATCCCAGCATGGCCGGCCCGACGACGGCAGCGACGCCTCGCCGTTTTCCAACGTCGAGCTGTTCGCGCCGCTCAAGCCAATGGACCAATGGCCGAAAGGCGTGACCAAGGCGAAACTGACCGAGCAGATCAACGCCGACTTTCAGCGCGAATTGGCGGGAGTCACCTTCAACTTTTCTCAATACATCGAGGACAACATCGAGGAGGCGATTTCGGGCGTCAAAGCCGTCAACTCCATCAAGATCGTCGGCCCCGATCTCGAAACCCTGACGAAGCTAGCCACGGAAGTCCGGGATCAAATGAGTCAGGTTCGCGGCATTACCGACTTGGGCATTTTCCCGGTCCTGGGGCAACCGAATCTGAACATCAAGGTGGACCGCGCCAAAGCCGCACGCTACGGCCTCAATACCGGCGACATCAATTCCGTCATTCAAGCCGCGCTGGGCGGAGCGGTGGCAACCTCGGTCTTGGAGGGCGAGCGGCAGTTCGACCTGGTCGTTCGTTACACACCGGAATACCGCGACACGCTTGAGAAGATCGGCAACATCAAGGTGGCCTATGCGACCAGCACCGGCGTCAATGCATACATTCCGTTAAGCGAACTGGCGGCCATCACCTTGGATAACGGCGCGGCCTGGATTTATCACGAAAATGTGCAACGATTCATCCCGGTCAAGTTCAGCGTGCGTGGCCGCGACCTGGGGAGCACTGTTGCCGAGGCGCAGGCGCGCATCGCGAAAAATATCAAACTTCCCACCGGCTATCGCATGATCTGGGCCGGCGAGTTCGGAGCGCTTCAGGCCGCCAAGGAGCGCCTAGAGATCATCGTGCCGGTCAGCCTCGTGCTCATCTTGGTGTTGCTTTATGCCCTGTTCAATTCGCTGCTGGAGTGCCTGCTGACGCTTTCCGGAATTCCTTTTGCCATCGCCGGCGGTGTGCTGGCGCTCTATCTCTCCGGTTTGAATTTCAGCATCTCCGCCGCCATCGGATTCGTTTCGTTGTTTGGCGTGTCGGTGATGAACGGCATTTTGTTAATGACCTATTACAACCAGGCAACTCTTCGCGGCCTGGCGCCGATGGACGCGATGTTCCACGCCGCCACCACTCGCATGAGGCCGCTGTTGATGACCAGCCTCTCGGCGTGCATCGGACTGTTGCCGGCGGCGATTTCCACGGGCATCGGCAGCCAGGTGCAGCGTCCACTGGCGACCGTGATTGTGGGCGGGATGTTGATCGGCCCGGTCTTGCTGCTCATCGTCGTGCCGGCGCTGCAAATGATATTTCTTGGCCGTGACAACGAACCGGCACCCAAGCCTGAATCAAAATGAAAACGCATTTTTTCTTTATGATGATTGGCTGTGCGATGCTGCTGCGCGGCGTCAGCTATGCCGACCCGTTCGGTCCGGCATCCGCGCCGCCTTCGGGAAGTTCCGCGAACACAGCGAGCGATCATTCGCGCGACGTGAATCACACTCCCCCGGTTGATGACGGCAAACCGCTGACGGACGGGAAGTCGCCGCACGGAAACCAAGACGACCGCCGCGTTGCCGGCAACAGCAACGATAGCGGCTCAACCAGCGGAACGAGGCAGGTTTTCCAACAAGCCCTGAATCGGCAGGAACATTTGGACAAAACACAGGTAAACGACCACTCTGCGAAAAGCCTGCCCGCCAATGCCGCGGGAGTTCGCCAGCCGGTTTCAATCCAATCCGTTGGGTCTGCAAAGGCCGCACTGGCCCAGAACAAAACGGACAACATCCGCGGTCTGACTGTTCGGCCGCCAAGCGTCATTCAACCTGCCGGGCTGTTGCTCAAGGAATTGCATAATCGTGGTCCGGCCACGGCAGTCATTAGCGGAACGGCGAACGCAAAAAACGGCATGACCGCAGCCATCAACGGAACCGGCATGAACCGCAAACCTTGAAAACGGATTCGTATGATTCTCACCCGTAAATCGCCCATCATCCGCTTGGTCGGCGTCTCAGCTTTGCTGCTGATCGCTGGCTGCGCGGTAGGGCCGAACTTCAAAAAGCCGGCGGCTCCGCAAGTCGGTGGTTATACCGCCACGCTGCCCTCGACCACCACCACCGTCACAAACGTCCCCGGTGGCGAGGCGCAACACTTTGTGAAAGGGCTCGACATTCCAGCCGAGTGGTGGACGTTGTTTCACTCCAAACCGCTAAACGATTTGATCGAGCGCTCGCTCACAAACAACCCCGACCTCAAGGCGGCACAGGCGGCATTATTGGTGGCAAGAGAAAATGTCCTGGCTCAACAGGGCGTTTACCTTCCAAGTGTCGCGGGTAGTTTCTCGGCAAGCCGCCAGAAGCAATCGGAGGCGCTCGCGCCCGTGCCCAACTACCCCGTCGTGTCCAGCGAGTTTCAGTATAATCTTTTCACCCCACAGCTCAGCGTGTCGTATGTGCCGGACGTATTCGGCCTGAACCGGCGGACCGTGGAGTCTTTGAAAGCGCAGGAAAATCAGGTGCGTTTCCAATTGATCGCGACGCATATCACCTTAAGCGCAAATGTTGTTGCCGCGGCGATCCAGGAGGCGTCCTTGCGGGCGCAGATTGACGCGACCCGCCAGATCATCGCCATCAACACCAACCTGCTTCAAATCCTGCGCGCCCAATTTGCGAAAGGTTATGCCAGCCGGCTCAATGTCGCCGCGCAGGAATCACAGCTCGCGCAAGTCGCTGCCACCCTGCCGCCGCTGCTGACACAATTGGCTCAACGGCACGACCTCCTGGCGGTTCTGGCCGGCGGGTTTCCCAACCAAATCCCGACTGAAGAGTTTGATCTTTCGAGCCTGCAACTGCCGGAGGAATTGCCGGTGAGTCTGCCATCGCAACTCGTCGAGCAACGCCCGGACGTGCGCCAAGCCGAGGAAAACCTGCACGCCGCCAGCGCCCAAATTGGCATCGCTGTCGCGAACCGGCTGCCGAATATCACGTTGACGGCAAATGCCGGCAGCACGGCGCTGGCCATTGATCAGGTGTTCACTTCGGGCACGGGCTTTTGGGGTTTGGGTGCCAGTGTGACGGCACCCATCTTTGAAGGTGGCGCTCTGTTGCACAAGGAGCGCGCTGCCAAGGCGGCGTATGTTCAGGCTGCGGAACAATATCGCAGCACCGTCCATAGCGCTTTCCAGAATGCTGCCGATACGCTGAATGCGCTTGAACAGGACGACAACGCGCTAAAGACCGCTGCTGCTGCCGCCGATGCCGCCAAGGTAACGCTTGATCTTACCAGGCAACAAATGCAGGTCGGCTACGCGAGCAACCTCGCACTGTTAAGTGCGGAGCAAGCCTATCAGCAAGCTCTGATCAGCCTCGTGCAGGCCGAAGCCAATCGCTACGCCGATACTGCTGCGTTGTTTCAGTCCCTCGGCGGCGGCTGGTGGAATCGCGCCGATCTCACCAAGAAATAATCCAGAACAGCGGTTCTGAAAGTGCGAAGATGTCACCAGACGCCGACAACCAGAAAAGAAGGATCTTCATCGTGGATGATCACCCGCTGGTGCGCGAATGGCTGACCAACTTGATCCACCAACAACCCGACTTGTTCGTTTGCGGTGAATCCGAAGACGCGCCCAACACCTTGCGGGAAATTTCCGCTGCCCAGCCCGACGTGGCCATTGTGGATATTTCGCTCAAGCTTGGTTCGGGCATCGAGGTGATTAAAAATATCAAACGGCTGCATCCCGGCATCGCCATCCTTGTCCTCTCGATGCACGACGAGCGGCTTTACGCGGAGCGGGCGTTGCGGGCTGGAGCGCGCGGTTACATCATGAAACGCGAAACCGCCAAAAAAGTGATCGCGGCGATCCGACAGGTGTTGTCCGGAAATATTTATATCAGCGAAAGCCTCACGGAATTGTTCGCCGGAAAATTCCTGGATGGCCGCCTGCTGACGGGCGATTCGCCGGTGGAACAATTGAGCGACCGCGAACTGGAAGTGTTTCAACTGCTCGGCCAGGGCTACGAAACGCGCCAGATCGCCGAAACCCTCAAGGTGGGCATGAAGAGCGTCCAGGGCTATTGCGCCCGCATCAAGGAAAAACTCAAGCTGACGAACGCCGCCGAACTGCTGCGCGAAGCCGTCCGCTGGTATGAAAAGCCTCCGGCAAGCTGACCTTTGCGGCGTATAGGGCAATGCCCTATGCGGAAATTATCCCGCGCCTAATATGCGGAACGCCCCGGTATCTGCTCCAATGAGGAGTGTTGATCGGTCAATTATTTCAGCGAACGTGGTTTGTCCGCCTGCTCCTCGCGGCGGCGTTCAGTTTTTTTGAGGCGCAAGGACTGGCGCAAAGTGATTTGGCGGCGACGAACACACTTTCGCTCGCTGACGCAAAACGCACCGCCTTTGAGCGCAACTGGGATTTGCTCGCAGCGAAAAGTGGAATTGATGCGGCGCAGGCGCAACTCATCGTCGCCAGGGAATTTCCCAATCCAACGGCTTCACTGTCCACGGCCAAAATTGGCAGCCGTGAAAGCAGCACGGCGCTGGGCAACGGCCTTTGGGAGCGGAATTACGATTCCATCGCCGCGGTCAGCCAGTTGATTGAAATTGGCGGCAAACGCCATAATCGCCAGGTGGCGGCACGCGCCGGTGTCGTGGGCGCGCGCGCGGCCTTCTTTGACGCGCGGCGGTTGCTGGATCGGGGCGTGACGAAGGCTTACAGCGCTGCTGTTCTGGCAGGAAACAACGCGCGGATTTTGAACGAGTCTGCCGGTTACCTCCGGCACGAAGCCAATCTGGCAGAGGTCAAGTTCAAAGCCGGGGCGATTTCTGATTCGGAAAAAAAGCAGATTGAAATCAGCGCCGAACAATTTGAACTCCAGGCCAAATCCGCTGACGCGGCGGCGGTTCAGGAGCGGATCGCGGTGGAGATTCTGTTGGGTGTGAACCAACCGAAAGGAAATTGGACGCCGGCGGATTCCCTCGATCAATTGATTCTCACGCTTGCGACCGTCACCAACGAATTAAAATCGGAAGTTGCACGGCCGGATGTGCTCGCTGCCGACGCCAACCTGCGAAGCTCGACAGCCGATCTGAAGCTGCAAAAGGCCATGCGGATTCCCGACCCGACGATTTCCTTGGGAATGGAGCACAATCCGCCCGGCGGTGGTCCGCTCGTGAACACATTCAACATCGGGGTGAGTTTTCCGCTACCGCTATGGAATCGGAACGGCGGCAACATCCAGGCGGCCGAAGCCGCGCGCGACCAGGCGGAAATCGCGCTTGAAAAGGTGAAGGCGCAGGTGATGGCAGACATCGCCAGCGCCGAAAGCGAATACGACGAGGCTTTTCAGCGCTGGCTGCGTTACCGGAACCAAATCCTTCCCAAATCCGCGAAGGTGCGCGATTCCGTTGCCTTCGCTTACGAAAAAGGCGGCGCATCGCTGGTGGATTTGCTGGAAGCCGAACGCACCGACAACGATGTCCGGCTCGCGGCGGCGCAAGCACAAGCCGACACCGCCAGTGCCACAGCCGATTTGCAGGCTGCGCAAAATGTTTTAACCGAAACGGAATTGAACTCCGCAAAATGATGAAAGGGATTTTACCATGACAGCTTTTCCACGGCGGAAAATTCGTCTCCCGGCGGGAGCGCTGTACCTGCTTGCCGCGTTCATGCTGGCCGGTTGCGTCAAAAAAGACTCGTCACCGGCCGCTGAACCATCCGCGCCCAAGGTGGCGGATGGTGAAGTGATTTTCGCCGCCGGTTCCCCGCAACTGGATTCGCTCGTGGTGGAAACCGTGCAACCGCGAACCGCGGCGCTCCGGCACCTCACCGGACGGCTTTATTGGAATGATGACGTGACCGTCCGCATTTTTACGCCGGTTGCCGGACGGGTCAGCGCGGTTCTAGCCGACCTCGACCAGCCCGTTTCGGTCAGCACTCCCCTGGCGGAAATTGATTCACCCGATTTCGGCCAGGCACTGTCCAGTGCGCGCACTGCGGCGGGCAATCTGGCGGCGGCGGAAAAAGCGTTCACCCGCGCCAAGGAATTGTTCGCCCACGGTGCCGCCGCGCAGCAGGATGTGGAGTCCGCCGAAGCCGCCCACATTGCGGCGCTGGCGGAACGGGATCGAGCCGAAGCAACCTTGGCCAATTACGGTGGCAGCGACCGGGCCACCAACGAAGTTTATATCCTGCGTTCGCCGCTGGCCGGGGTGGTGGTGGATAAAAATATCAATCCCGGACAGGAGTTGCGCCCGGACATGATGCTCGGAAACGTGCCACAAGCCTTTAATCCGTTGTTCACCGTTTCGGACCCGACGAAGCTCTGGTTGCAGGTGGACGTGTCGGAAGCCGATGTGCCTTCGCTTGAATTTGGACAGCCGATTCACATTTCCGGCAAGGCATTTCCCGGCAAGGATTTTGTCGGCACGGTGGACAAAATCGGCGACACGATGGACCCGGCCACGCGCACCGTCAAAGTTCGCGGCGTGGTTGCCAATCCGGACAAGCTGCTCAAGGCGGAAATGTATGTGACGGTGGAAGTGGTGCAGGCGGCGGACAAACTGGCTGCCGCTGGTGTGGAAATTCCGGCCTCGGCGGTTTTCATGATGGACAACCAGTATTACCTGTTTATTGAAACGGCCCCCGACCACTTCCGGCGCCAGCTCGTGAAAGTCGGAACGGAACAGGACGGCAAAACTCCGGTGTTTGAAGGCATCACCGCCGGACAAAGGGTCGTGACCGGCGGCGCACTGTTGTTGCAGTCAATCGTCAATCCCGCCGACTGACATGTTCAGCAAACTTACCGCCTATGTCCTGCGCCATCGGCCGGTGGTGGTGGCGTTGCTGGTCGTTTTTATCCTTGCCGGCATCAACGCCTACGAGCATCTGCCAGTGGAGGCGTATCCCGACGTCAGCAACCTGCGGGTGCAGGTCCAAACCCTCTGGCCGGGACATGCGGCGGAAGAAGTCGAGCAACAGGCGACCATTCCGATTGAAGCCGTGATGAATGGCGTGCCCCAGCGGCTTTCCATGCGCTCGATTTCGCTGTTCGGCCTGTCCCAAATTTCTTTGATCTTTGAGGATAATGCCGACCCCGTGGCGGTCCGCAACCTGGTCAGTCAATTGTTGGGCACCGTCACCCTGCCGTCCGGCGCGCAGGCCAGTCTTTCGCCCGACGCCACTCCCATCGGCGAAATTTTCCGCTACACGTTGCGCGCGCCGCCGGGTTTTCCGCCGGAAGAACTCCGCGCGACTGAAGACTGGGTCGTGGAAAAGAAATTCCGGTCCGTGCCGGGCGTGGTGGACCTCAATCCTTTCGGTGGGCTGACCAAGCAATATCAGGTGCTGGCGGATCCGGCCAAACTGAAATCCTATGGCCT
>Ga0187860_1001101_pt1 | contig 24540 bp, 18 predicted proteins | sample June2016WEW_10_4_FD_132981 | JGI IMG/M metagenome (GOLD analysis project Ga0187860, IMG submission 132981) | Peatland microbial communities from SPRUCE experiment site at the Marcell Experimental Forest, Minnesota, USA - June2016WEW_10_40 | ecosystem: Environmental > Terrestrial > Soil >...
AGTTTCGGGAAATCCCCCATCGACATGAGGTGTTGGCCGCTCGCGCCGAAGCCCGCAGAAATCGAGCCCTTATCTAAGCGCCATTCGACGGCAGTCGGCGCTATCTTTCGGAACTGAGAATCAGCGCCGACTGCCGTCGGCGGCTACACGCTATGAAATCTCCCGGCTAGAGCTTGATGAAGTTGGCCGCCTGGGCGACGTCCTTGTCACCGCGGCCGGAGAGATTGATGATGATGACCTGGTCTTTGGGCAGCCCGGGCGCGCGGCGGATGACTTCCGCGACGGCATGGGCGGATTCCAGGGCGGGGATGATGCCTTCGAGGCGCGCGAGTTCCGTGAACGCCTTGAGCGCCTGGTCGTCGGTGGCATAAGTGTATTCGACGCGCTTGAGGTCGCGCAACCAGGCGTGCTCGGGACCGACCGCGGCGTAATCCAAGCCCGCGGAGACGCTATGGGTGAGCTGGATCTGGCCGAACTCGTCCTGCAACAGGTACGACCGTGTGCCTTGCAAGACGCCGAGCGAGCCGCCTTGAAACCGGGCGGCGTGTTTGCCGGCGGCGAGGCCTTCGCCGCCCGCTTCCACGCCAATCATTTTCACCGATGGGTCCTTGAGGAAGGGATAGAACAGGCCCAGGGCATTGGAACCGCCGCCGACGCAGGCAACGAGGAGGTCGGGCAGACGCTTCTTCTTCTCCAGAATCTGCCGGCGGGCTTCGTCGCCGATGACGCGCTGGAAGTTGCGCACCATCAGAGGGTAGGGATGGGCGCCATAGACCGTGCCGAGGATGTAGTGGGTGGTGCGCACGTTGGTGACCCAATCGCGCATGGCCTCGTTGATGGCCTCCTTCAAGGTTTGCTGGCCGGCGGTGACCGGGACGACTTCCGCGCCCAGCATCTTCATGCGCAAGACGTTGAGGGCCTGCCGCCCGCAATCGACCGCGCCCATATAGACGACGCATTTGAGCCCGAACATGGCGGCGACGGTGGCCGTGGCGACACCGTGCTGCCCCGCGCCGGTTTCGGCAATGATACGCGTCTTGCCCATGCGCCGGGCGAGCAGGATTTGCCCGATGCAGTTGTTGATTTTGTGGGCGCCGGTGTGGAGCAGGTCTTCCCGTTTGAGATAGATCTGCGCCCCGCCCAGTTCCCGGGTGAGGCGTTCGGCGAAGTAAAGGGGGGTGGGCCGACCGCAGAATTCTCTCAGGTAATACTCGAACTCGCGCTGGAAATCAGGGTCCGACTGCGAACGGAAATACTCGGCCTCCAATTCCTGCAGCGGGTGCATCAGCGTCTCCGGGACGTAGCGGCCGCCATACGGACCGAAGTGGCCGCCCGCATCGGGCACATTATTAGTGGCCATCGAGTTCATGCTCCGCAGGATAGCCCCTCAAGGAGGGCTTCGTCGAGCGCGCCGTTGGCCGGCTGCCAGCGGCCGGGCCGTTTGAGACCGCGGGGTTGGCTCAGGCCGCATCCTCCTATTATTTGGGCGCCCCTTCACCCGCCCACGAACCAAACAACCGCTTGATGATCTGATACTTCTCAGGATTCTTCTCAGGGTCCTGGCGGCAATAGATCATTACCCCGTCGGCCGCACGGTGGCCGGCGATCATGGCTTGTTCGACGTACTCCGGCGTCGTCGCTCCGAGCGTGCTGTGGGCCGTGGCGTAGATGTCGAGCACGATCGGGAAGGAAGGCCCGACCAACGCTTTGATCTGCTTCACTTCCGATTCCACCAGGCTCGGGTCTTTCAGGTTGGCTTTGGCCGACTCATGGCGATAGGGGAACAGGATGCCGTCAATCAGCGAACAGTAGTTGGTGACGAAGGCGAGCTTGATCGCCGGGAAATAGCAGCAAGGCACGAAGGCCAGCTTCGGATTAATCCGGCGCGAGGCGTCGAGCATTTTCCTGACATAATCCGGCGTATAAGTCTTTGTCAGGTTGTGCGTGAAATCATCGATGCTCCACGCCACCAGATTGGTCTCCTGCAGGCTGAGTTTCGCAAATTCCACCGCCCAGCGCTCGTAGTCGAGCCGGAAAGGTTCAGCGTACGTCCGGGTTCGCGGCGGGGACTCCGACGGCGGAACAATGGACGCCCAGATGCGAATGCCCTTCTCCCGCGCGCGCGGCAGGATGAGCTTCAAGTCATCCCAATCCGTGGAGTAGCCATGGATGCCGAAACTGTAGGTGTTCGCGTGAAGATCGGCCAGTTCGGCCAGCAGGCGATCCACATCGACACGGGTGTCCGCTTTGCGCGGCGCGTTACTGTAAGTCGCCCGCGTTCCGACCACCGCCCGCGCGCGCTCGGCTCGCACGTTCTTCTCAGCGGTACGGGAGGTGACGCAGCCGGCCAGCGGCGCAAGGAGTGAAAGGAGAACGAGGGAATGGATGAGGGGGGTGAGACGTTTTGGCATCATTTTCACGATCCTGCCGGCGAGCTGGCGCGCAACTTCGCGATAATGCCCGGCAGATGGTTTAGCACGTAATCGACGTCCACCTCGGTGTTGTAGATGCCCAGGCTGAAGCGGATGCTGCTGCGCGCCCGTGCGGCGCTGCAGCCCATTGCCGTCAATACGTGCGAGGGGTCCAGCGAACCGGTGGTGCAGGCCGAGCCGCTCGAAGCGCAGATGCCCGCCTGGTCCAACAACATCAGAATGCCTTCCGCCTCGACGCCATCGAAGGCGAGATTGCTGGTGTTAGGCAGGCGCGGCTCCCTGGCGCCGTTGCGCGAGGCGCCCGGGATGGCGCCGAGGATTCCGTCCTCCAATCTGTCCCGCAGCGCGCGGACGCGAGTGTTCTCGTCGGACAGGTTGGCCGTCGCCAGTTCCGCCGCCCGGCCAAAGGCCACGATGTTGGCGACGTTTTCGGTGCCGCCGCGCCGGCCACGCTCCTGACCGCCGCCGACGACGTAGGGCTGGTATTTCACGCGGCGTTTCACATAGAGCAGCCCGATGCCTTTGGGCGCATGCAGCTTGTGCGCCGACAGCGACAGGAAATCCACGTCCAGCTCCCTCACGTCAATCTTCAATTTGCCCGGCGCCTGCACGGCGTCCGTGTGGAACAACGTGCCTTTGCGCCGGCAAATCGCCGCGATTTCCCGGACCGGGAACAGGACGCCCGTCTCGTTATTGGCCCACATCACCGAGACGACGGCGGTGTGCGGGCGAATTGCCTCCTCGAGCTGTTGCAGGTCCAGCGCCCCATCCGGCGCCACGGGCAGGAAGGTGACGGTGTAACCCCGCTTCTGGAGGAGGTCGCAGAACTTGATATTGGCCGAGTGCTCGACGGCGGTGGTCACGTGCCGCTTCTCCGGCTGGGTGACCAGGGCGCTGTGGATCGCCGAATTGTTGCTTTCGGTGCCGCAACTGGTGAAGATGAGCTCCCGTGGCTCCGCGTTGATCAGCGCCGCGACCCGGGCGCGCGCCTGGTCGAGGTGCTCGCCGACCTGCCGCCCAAAAACATACGTGCTGGAAGGATTGCCCCAATACTCCCGCAGAAAGGGAATCATCGCGTCCACGACTTCGGGCGCGACCCGCGTCGTGGCATTGTTATCGAAATAATAGATGGCCGGCTGACTCATCGCACCAGTGTTTCCGAGCGACAATCTAGCCGGTTGAGAGCGGATTTCCAGTTGGAAGCCGAACGGCCGGCAAGCTGGCGGCACCCGCCGCAACACGGAGCGGAAGCGGGATTGTTCCCCCGCTGGTTTTGGACTTTGGACTTGAGGCGTTGGACTTTAGACTGGCGGTTTATGTTGACTCTGTCCGGCATCAGCAAGGCATACGGCGAGCGGGTGTTGTTCGCCGACGCGACATTGCAGGTGAACCGCCAGGACCGGATCGGGCTGGTCGGTCCGAACGGGGCCGGGAAAACCACCCTGTTCTCGATCATTCTGGGTGATGAATCAGCCGACGAGGGCGTCATTTCCTCCGAACGCGGCATCTCCATCGGCTATCTACCGCAGGAGAATGCACCGGTGGCGGACGAGACGGTCATCGAACTGGCCACGGCCATCACGCCCGAATACACGAAGCTCCGCCGCATCCTCAAGGCGTGGGAGGCCGACCACCCGATTGAGGCACTGCACCCGGAGGAAATCCACGACGACGTCCACGACCGGTTCAACGAGCTGGGCGGCTATCGCCTCGAAGCCAAGGCCAGGCAAATCCTCGCCGGCCTCGGCTTCCGTAACAAGGATTCCGACCGGCCCGCGCGCGAGATGAGCGGCGGCTGGGTGATGCGGGCGCACCTGGCCCGTTTGCTGACGCAAGAGCCGGACCTGCTGCTGCTGGACGAGCCGACCAATCATCTCGACCTGGAGGCGCTGCTGTGGTTCCAGGAGTATTTGAAGGGCTACCCCGGGGCGATTCTCGTCATCTCGCATGACCGCGAGTTCCTGAACCAGCTTGTGGGGAGCATCGTCGAGATTCGCCAGAGCAAGCTGATCCGTTACCGCGGCGGTTATGACGAGTATCTCGAACAACGCGAGGCCTACGAGCAGCAGCTTCTGGCCGCCTACAAACATCAGGAGCGCGAGATCGCCCGCCTGATGGAATTCGTCAACCGCTTCCGCGCCAAGAACACCAAGGCGGCGCAGGCCCAAAGCAAGCTCAAGCAGATCGAGCGCATGGACAAAGTCGAGGCGCCCGAGGGGGAGGAGCGGAAGCTGGATTTCCGGTTCCCCCAGCCGCGGCGGAGCGGGCTCCGGGTGGTCAAGCTGGAAAACATCCACCAGGCCTACGGCCAGAACGTGGTGTATCGCGGCATGAGTTTTCAAGCGGAGCGCGGCCAGCGCATCGTGCTAGCAGGGCCGAACGGGGCGGGCAAATCCACTCTGCTGAAGATTCTCGCCGGCGTGCTCACGCCGCAGGCGGGCGCGCGCACGCTCGGCCACAACGCCAAAGCCGGCTATTATTCGCAGTATCGCGTCGAGATGCTGCACCTGGACCGCACCGTGCTCGAAGAGGCGTCCGACACGCCCCAGCGCCTGACCGAGCAATTCGTCCGCACTCTGCTCGGCTGTTTCCTCTTCAGCGGCGACGATGTGTTCAAGAAAGTCGCAGTGCTGAGCGGCGGCGAGAAAAGCCGCCTGGCGCTGGTAAAGCTGCTGCTGGACCCGCCGAATCTGCTGCTCATGGACGAGCCGACCACGCATCTGGACCTGTCGAGCGTTGATGCGCTGGCCTACGCGCTCGACCAGTTCGAAGGCACGCTCATCTTCATCAGCCATGACGTGTATTTCATCCGCGCGCTGGCGAATCACGTCGTCCACGTGAACGCCGGCCAGTTGACGCATTACCCGGGCGGCTACCAGTATTACCTGGACAAAACGAAAGCCGAGTCCGAGCGCGCGGGGCTCACTGCGACTGGCAGGGACCTGTCCGGGAGGGCGAGCGTCCCCGCGAGCCCAAACTCTCGGGGACGCTCCGGAAGTCAGGGCTCGCGGGGACGCTCGCCCTCCCCGGCTGTGGACTTGGGCGAGTCTGGGCAAAGCGTCGCTGCCAACTCAAGGAAGGACCAAAAGCGGCTGGAGGCCGAACAGCGCCAGGCGCGTTCACGCGAGCGCAGCGCCCAGCAGCAGATCGTGCGCCGGCTGGAAAAGGAGATTCAGGAACTCGAAGCCCGCCAGGCCGAGCTGATCGCCGAGCTGGAGAGACAGGGGACTTACGAGAAGCCCGGCCGCGCCCTGGAGATCAATCGCGAACTAATGGACGTTCAGCGCCGCCTGGCGGAACTGAATCCCGAGTGGGAACAGGAAGCCACCCGGCTGGCGGCGCTGGAGTGATCTAAAATAGTTGTTGCATTCGCGGCGACTTCGCGTAAAGTACCTGTGCTTTTAGGCAACTAGTCAATTTCAAGGCCGGTAGATCCTCAATTGAATTTGCTTTCAATGATGATTTGAAACCCGATGGTCGGGAACAGTCTTCGAAGGAGCAGTCAGTCTAAGACACGAACATCATAATGAGTACGAAACTATACGTCGGGAATCTTCCCTTTGACGTCACCGAAAACGACCTTCGGGACATGCTGGCCCAGCACGGCCCGGTCAACGAGGTCACCGTCATCATAGATAAAGACACCGGTCGGGCGCGCGGCTTCGCCTTCGCCACCATGAACACCGAGGAGGGGGCCAAGGCCGCCATTCTGGGCTTGAATGGCAAGGATTGGAAAGGCCGCGCGCTGACGGTGAACGAGGCTCGTCCGCGCGAAGACCGTCCGGCCCGAGGCGGCGGCGGCGGTTACCGCGGCGGGCAGCGCTCCCGCTACTGATTCGTCCGGGTGGATTGATAATCGCAGTGGGGTTCTGCTCCGCAGAATCCCACTGGCGCGTTGAGTCCCGCGGCCCCTAATCCGCGCTCGCGACTCGACGCTCCATCCGCAACCGAGGCAATATGATAGATTCTTTAGCAAATACAGTCGTTGAAACCCGGCAGCAGCGGTTCGAGCGCCTTTTGGGCCGGGAACCCTTCAAGGGGCTGAAAGCGATCCTCGACAGCCTGTCCAGCGACCCGGCGACGCTCTGGGACGGAGTTAATGGCACGAATTCTTACGAGGAACTGCTGGCCAGGCTTGGCTATCGTGTCACCCTGACCAAACAAATCCACATCGCGGATTGCTATTCCCGCACGGGCGCGGCGGGCGGGATCAGGGCCGTGCTTCCTTATTTCGATATTCCGACGCAGAGCGCCCTGCCCACGCTGGTGAACTTTGATTCCACAGTGACCGCCACGCCCAAATCAGCGGCTTTCTTCAATGGGATGTTGGCCGAGCTCAAGCGGCAACTGGGAACGTGAATCGGCTGAGGGTTGAGAGGCCGGGGAACTCCGAAGTCCAAGGCTCGAGCCGGGGCAGCGATTGTCGTTAAGGCGTTAACGAGTCACGCCACTTGAGGCTGATTCGCCCGGGCAGGAACAAACGCCGCGATGCGGCGGCTTCCGTCCGCCACATCCTCGCGCGTCATGTTAAGCGCCACAAACGCCCACGCGGCTTCGGAACCTCGGTAGCCTTGGGCCGCCGCGAGTTGAAGCCACTTATACGCCTGGATTCTGGACTCGGGCGCCGCTTCCGGCAGCCCGTCGAGGCTGGCGCGATGGTGCTTCATGCCGATGTGGAATTGGGCTCCGGCGTCGCCCAGGTCCGCCGCCTTCTGCATCCACACCTTTGATTTGGCCTCGTCGCGGGGCACGCCCTGGCCCGCAGCATACATAATCGCGAGGTTAAACTGCGCCAGGGAATGGCTTTGGTCCGCCGCTTTCAGATACCAGTGAATTGCTTGCGCATAGTCCTGCGCCGCTCCCTCGCCGGCAAATTTCACCCCCAGGCTGAATTGCGCTTCCGCATCGCCGTGGCCGGCCCTGGTTTCAGTGGTTTCAACAGCGGGCTTTTCAGGGCGGCTGAACAATCGGCGAAAGAACGGTGTGTCCATGCCCGTCATCTTAGTCAGCCCGAACCAAAACACAAGCTTAATTCCAGGCAAAATTGGGCGCATCCTCACACCACCGCCGGACCGCGAGCCGTCCCCGGCTCGCAGCGGCCACGCACGCGAGGCAGGTTCCAAAGTGCTGCGAGCCGGGGACGGCTCGCGCTCCATCCCCGCCTTGACCTTTGCCGGCGGCGGACATAGAACCACGGCATGATTCAATTGGGACTACACACCGACAACTGGAGGCCCTTGAGCGTTGGCTTCGAAGCCGCCTGCGAAAAGGTCGCCGCGACCGGCCTGAAACACCTCGAGTTCTGCGCCATCCACGGCCAGAACTTCATCGCCGCCCTGGGCTACGATCCGGGCGTTTCCCTGCAATCCAACCCGCGTGCCATCCGACGCTTCCTGGACAAACTGGGCCTCAAGGTCTCGCAGATAGACGGTTCCTACCCGATGATGGGGCCGAACGGCTCGGCCTTCGGCGTGCAATATGTCACGCAGACCATCCGCTTCGCCGCGGAACTGGGCTGCCCGATGGTCGATACCGTCGATGGCGCGTTCGAGACGCCCGGCCTCACGCGCAAGGAAGTCTTCCGCGTCACGTGCGACAATTACCGCCAGTGCCTCTCGTGGGCCGAGGACTACCAGGTCGTCATCAATGTCGAGCCGCACGGCCCCTACACCAACGACCTCGAGTTCATGCACAACCTCTTCCACCACTTCGAGTCCGAATACCTGCGGTGCAACTTCGACACGGGCAACACGTTCATCGCCGGCCACAACCCGCTCGATTACCTCAAGGCGCTGCGCAAATACGTGGTACATTGCCATATCAAGGATGTCAGCCCGGCGCTGGCGGCGGCGGTGCGCGGCGAGGAAACCGGCATCGGCAGCTCGGAGGTCTATGTCGGCGGCGGCGTCAACGCCGACAACATCCGCAACTGCCTGGCCTTCCTGCACCGGGGCGGCTGGGACGGCGTCGTCTCCCTCGAATGCAGTGGCACCGACGAAAACACCCGCCAGAGCGTCGAGTGGATGCGCGGCGTGGTGAAGGGACTCGGGAAGAAGGTGGGGCGTTAAAACGTGAAACGTGAAACGTGGAGCGTCCACTTTGGCTTTACACCGGGTGACTTTGTCCCAAATATACTGTTAACGGAGACCAGAAGCTGGCCATGAATACTGCTCTGATTGGAAAGCGTCTCCGGGTTGCCGGCTGGATGGTCATAGCGTGCTCCTTCCTCCTTTGGATCGGGGGCGGAGTGGCCCTGCACTTCGAGGACGCCCGACATCCCGATGCCGCTTACACCCCCGGTGACCCCGAATCGATGACGCTAAACGGGGCCATTTGGCGGATGCGGCTGGTCACCGGCGCAGCGGCGGCGGCAGCCGGAGGGTGTGTACTGCTTTGGTTTGCAAGCTTCCTACGAGCGAGGAACAAAGGAGGGGCAACATGAGGCTTCGATCTGCTAACCCGGCGAGTGCAGTGGACGGCGGGATTCCGCCTCTGTCGGCGTTTGGACGCGCTCGACCCGCCGTCAGTGATGCACATCGTTACCCAAACGCTCGATTGCATGGCCAAGCTCTCGATGCGCCAGGCGTCGCTTGTGCGCACAGCCCTTGCCGTTTCCATCGACAACTGGCGGACTGCTGGTAGATTTAACGCATGAGTCTGAGCTTTGCGGATATTGAGGATGAGGCGTTGCGCTTGCCGCAAGACGAGCAACTGCGACTGGCTCGCGCGTTGTTGGAGAGCAGCGAAGCGGCGGGGGACACTGGCGCCGAGGCTGCCTGGGAAGAGGAGATTGAACGGCGAATTCGTCTGGTGGATTCCGGATTGGCCAAGGGGCGCCCTTTTTCAGACGTGCTGCGGGAGATTGACCGGCGCCTTGGGAAATGACTCTAGTGGATCGCTGGGTTCGAGCCTGATCTCAAAGGGCTAAAGGCTTGACGCCCCGGTTTGGGAGGGCGAGCGTCCCCGCGAGCCCAAACTGCACAGGAATCTATGACAATCAGGGCTCGCGGGGACGCTCGCCCTCCCTCATCGGAGGAAGGAAGTTCGCCCAGCACAAATGACGAGAAGTGAACTTTAGATGTTCTTAGCAGCCGTAAATACAGGGGGGCCGGCCCCGGGAGCCTGGCATATCGTCTTTGCCGGCCTGGCGCTGCTTCTCTCCGTTGCGGCCTCGGGACACGCCGTCCTTTACAAGCGGGATTCGCGCTCCGCCATCGCGTGGGTGGGCTTCATCTGGCTGGTGCCTCTGGTGGGGGCGGCGCTCTACTTCGTCTTCGGAGTGAACCGGCTGCGCCGCCAGGCGATGTTGCTGCGGCAGAGCCTCGAGCGGTACCGCGCCCATGAGACGCAGCCGGAGTGTCCGCCCGAAGAGTTGCATCGCCATCTGCCCGGCCACACCGGGCACCTCAACACGCTGGTTCGAGTCGTGGGCGGCGTGGTAGGGCGGCCACTGCTGCCGGGGAATCGCCTGGACCCGCTCATCAACGGTGACGAGGCCTTTCCCGCGATGCTGGAGGCCATCCGGCAGGCCCGCCAAACCGTCTCTTTCTGCACTTATATCTTTGACCGGGACGAAGTCGGCCTGGTTTTCGCGCGGGCGCTCGGCGAGGCCGCCCGCCGGGGCGTGGAAGTGCGGGTGCTGATTGACGCGATGGGGATACGCTATTCCTGGCCGACCATTCTCCGCACCCTGCGCCACGAGGGAGTGAGGCACGCGCGGTTTCTCCCGGCTCTGGCTGTGTGGCACCTGATGTCAATGAACCTGCGCACGCACCGGAAGATTCTGGTGGCGGACGGGCGCCTGGGCTTCACCGGCGGCATGAACATCCGGGTGGGCCATTGCCTCCGGCGCCACCCGCGGAGCCCGGTGCAGGACATCCACTTTCGCGTGCGGGGTCCGGTCGTCACCCAATTGCAGGAGGTATTTGCCGATGACTGGCTGTTCACGACCGGCGAATCTTTGCGCGGCGACGCGTGGTTTCCCAAGCCGGAGATGGCCGGGCAAGTGCTGGCGCGCGGGGTGCCGGACGGCCCGGACGAGGACTTCGAGAAACTGCGCTGGACACTGCTGGGGGCGCTTTCGATTGCCCGTTATTCCGTCCGGATCGTCACCCCCTATTTTCTGCCCGATCCCGCGGTGGTTTCCGCGTTAAACCTCGCCGCGATGCGGGGCGTGCGGGTGGATATTATTTTGCCCGCCAAGAGCAACCTGCGGGTGGTGCGCTGGGCTTCGCGGGCGATGTGGTGGCAGGTGCTCGAACACGGGTGCCGGATTTGGCTCACCCCCCCGCCCTTCGATCACTCCAAGTTAATGATCGTGGACGGCTGCTGGGTGTTGCTGGGGTCCGCCAATTGGGACGCGCGCAGCTTGCGCCTCAACTTCGAGTACAACCTGGAGTGCTACGACCTGGAACTCGCCCGGCGGCTCGAGGAATTGGTCGCGGCCAGGCAGCAGGCCGCTCATCGGGTAACGCTCGCCGAGGTGGATGGCCGCCCTCTGCCCGCGCGCCTGCGCGACGGCCTCGCGCGGTTGCTGACGCCGTATCTGTGATTGGTGATTGGTGACTGGTGACTGGTGACTTGACACTACCCCCGAGACACCCGCGACAAGACTCCCTCTCCTCCATGAAATGGAGGGCTGGGGAGAGGAGGGGCGTTTGGGTCGAAGCCGGCGCGAGATTCCACCAGATCAGACCCCTCTCGGGGGCAGCGCCCCGTCGGCGGTCGGCGGTTACGCGATAAATAAAGGCTTGTTGCGGCGTTGGGGGGTGTGTTAGGTCATGGTGGATGATGCCGACACGGCAAGGGTCTTTCCGCCTGTTCCGCTTTGCGGGAATTGATGTGTATTTGCACTGGTCGTGGTTCCTCATTGCGGTGTATGGCATCAGCATCCGGGTGGGCCGGTATTCCTCGCTGGTTTGGCCGGCGCTGGAGTACGTGGCGCTGTTTGTGATCGTGCTGGTGCATGAGTTTGGCCATGCGCTGGCGTGCCGGCAGGTGGGCGGGCAGGCGAACCAGATCGTGCTCTGGCCGCTGGGGGGCGTGGCCTACGTAGCGCCGCCGCCGCGGCCGGGCGCGACGCTGTGGAGCATCGCGGCGGGGCCGCTGGTGAATGTGGCGCTGGCGCCCGTTCTGAGCGCGCTCTGGTGGCTGGGCTACTCCCTGGGTTGGGGAGAGGCGATGCCCAATGCTTATGCGTTTGTCAAGGCGGTGTGCATCATCAATTGGGCCTTGCTGATCTTTAATCTGCTGCCGATCTATCCTCTCGATGGCGGTCAGATTCTCCAGTCGCTCCTGTGGTTTGTGCTGGGTCGCGCGCGCAGCCTGATGGTGACGGTCATCATTGGTTTCATCGGCGTGGCGGGCTTGATCGCGCTCGCCATTCTGGGGCAAGCGGTGTGGTTTGGCATCCTGTGTGTGTTCATCCTGATGAATTGCTGGCGCGGGCTGCTGCAGGCGCGGGTGCTGGCAAAGGTGGCGAAGCTGCCGCGGCGCGCCGGGTGGGCGTGCCCGTCCTGCCAACAGGCGCCGATCATCGGCCCGCTCTGGCGGTGTGACAAATGCCTGCAGCCGTTCGACACCTTTGCCACGCAGGCGGTCTGTCCGCATTGCGGGGCGCAGTTTCCCGTGATCCGGTGCCCGGAGTGCGGCAGCGCGCATCCGCTGGGCGAGTGGGTGGCAGCCGCCGCGCGTGGGCCCGCGCCGCCAAGGACATGGGGTTGAGAGGAAAGGTGAAACGTGAAACGTGAAACGTGAAGGAACGGCAGCTCAGAACTGCTCTTCCGGTTGGTTACTCGATTGCCGGGATCGAACCGGGCGGCCGGGGCACGCGATAATACCGCAGTGTGATTTGCGGGGCGAAGCATTGCTCGTGGCCGGGGGAGGCAAAAGCGAAGCTCTTGAGGCGTCGGAAAGCTGGCGGGTCGGTGTCGGGCTGGAAAAGGGCAGCCAGTTGACGGTTGTTCTCGATGCTGGGATCGATCAGGCAGCCGGCGCTACCCATTGCGGTAACATAGAGACTGCAAACCGTGTTGGTTTCACCCATAAATTGGCGGATTAAAAAGCAGGGGGGAGGCTGGTAACAAAACGACCGCAGCTTGCCGAGGAAAGAATGCTCGATGCGCGCTTCCATCCAGATCAAGTCGCGGTTTGGGTTCTCGAACGCACCCAGGTCTCCGAACTGAACGGTAAACTCGCCAATGAAAGTCCGCTCCGCACGGGCCAGCAAGGGCGGCTCGTTTCTCTCGAGCAGCAGCAGATCGTGCTCAACCAGCACCGGGTGGTAGTTGTCCATCAACGCGCGCAACGCCAGGGCGTCGTCCTGAAACACCGTCCGCTCGTCAATCGTCCCCATCTGGCACAGCACGTACCGCGGCGCGGTCCGCCCGTCCCGGTAAAAGGATTCGTTGGCCCTTTGCAAGAACTCATTGCAGGCGGCAAAGCTGATCGGCATGGGCCGGGGCCAATAATTCAATCCGTTGAGCAGGACAAATCCGGGGAGATAGCCGAACAGATCAATCGTCGCATTCTTGACGCGGCGTTTGACCTCCGGCAAGGCGGCGACCTCTTGCGCCTGGCGCAACTGCGCTTCCAGGGCGGCTCGCTGGCGCCCGGGTGACAAGAGCCAATGGAGGTTGTGCACCAGGCAGTTTTTCAACGCCGAGAGATCAAGACTTTCCGGAGCCGCTCCCATCAAAAACAGACCCAGGGTCAGAGTGATAACTGCGGGAAAGGCAACCCGCTCGAGGACTTGCGCGCGGCCCGGCAAGGAGGGCGCGGCGGCCGAGGGTTTAACCTCCGAGCCAATGAAGAACCACGGAGGCACCAACAGGAACAGAGTCGTAAGAAAGCTGACCACATGCTCGCCGTCAGCCCGGACATGGCCGTATTTCCAGACCAGGCAGAGAAACGCGAACTCCAGCAGCAGACGGGCGACGGGGCGCCGGCGCAAAAGGCAGCCCTGGATGGAACGGAACAGGAATACTCCGATGAGGAGCAACGACGCCAGCGTCAACAGAGGCCCGCCATGCAGCATCATGGCCTCGTTGTAACCGGTCGTAAACGCAAAGATCCCGCGGACGAACAGGGGCAGGTTGGCCAGCCTCTGCCCGGCCATGGCCCAGTGGAGCAACAGGAATGAAAAAAACGCCGTGAGGATGAGCAGCGGGCGAAGCAGGTTGCCGCGGGCCACCCGCCTGGACTCGAATCCGCGCCGGCACGCGACGCCCCCTCGCGCCAGGGCCTCGAGGCAGACGGCGCCCACGACCAGCAGAACCAGAACGAAACTGGTGTGCTTGGTCAAAGCCAAGAATGCGAGGAAGAACCACAGCGCGCCGGAGACCAGGTGAAAAGGCTTATCCCGACGATCTTGCAGAAGATAGAGCGAAGCCAAATAAATCACCAAATAAGAGAGCGGCTGTTCAAGGATGCCTGGCTCGGCTTTGGTTAGCGGGAAAACCAGGAAGAAAGACGCCCACCACCAGAACCGCAGAATGAGGCGCGGCAACTGGCGCGAGGCCCAGACGATCAGGAGCAGCAACGTCAGCCGGCAGGCGTTGGCGAGCAGGGTTTTCTGCCCATGCAAATAGCCGCTGTAGGTGGAGGCGTAGTGGACAAAACCGTAAGGACCGACGTTTTGATACACCTGCGTTCCGAATTGGAAATGGTGGGCGGCATAGTATTCAAAGGCGGCGTGGCTGGAGAAATCGTGGTGCAGGTCGAAGGAATGGGTGGGGAAGGCCAGCAACAAGAGCGCCAGCAATCCGTACCCGGCAAGAGAGGTGGCGCGCCGCAACGCCGGATGGCAAGACGCCAGATGGAACATATTCTCCAAGCATAAGCGGCGCCTTGCTGGCGGTCGAGTCGTTGGTTGGCGCTATGGGGTTGCCTCGAGCAACTCGCGGGCTTGCTTCTTCGTAGCGTCGCTGGTCGAGTTTTCCACCACCATTTGAAGCGCCTTCTGGCGCTGTTCTTTGGGAACCCCTGGCATGGGAGCGCCGGCGAGTTTGACCACCGCGGAGCAGGCCTCCTCGGCAATGGCGGGTTCGGCGGCAAAGGTCATGAGCAGCTCGATCGCGCCGGGAGTCGGGATGGCGCCGATGGTTGCGATCGCCAGGAGCTTCTCCTCCGGCCGCTTGAGGAGGGGCAACAACTCAGTGACCTTGCTCACTTTCTCATCGTCCTTGAGCCGCTTATCACCCTGGAGGTATTGCAGGTAGCCCCGCAAGGCCAGCACTTGATAGAAGGTCTTGCTGCTGGCCCTGGCCAACGCCAGCAGCGGTTCCGCTACGCTGCTGTCCTCCGGCCAGTTGTTGGGCCAGGTTGAGAGGGTGCGCACCGCTTCGTCTTGCACGGTCTCGTCTTTGTCTGCGACGGCGGATTTGACGGCAGCCAGGGCCTCTGGCCCGCCGGCAGAGGCCAGCACGCGCAAGGTGATGATGCGCAGGGCGCTGTCGCTATGCAGCATGAGGAGCAGGAGAGAGGGCACGGCCCGCGCGCCGCTGCGGCCAGTGATCCCGAGGAGCGCCATTTCGAGGCCGGCGCGGTCCTTCTGGCTCTGGTTGGCTTGAAGAAGCCGCACGAGGCCGGGGACTTGCTGGTCGTCGCCCAGGGTGCCGATGGCTTGCACGGCGGCGCTGCGGACTGCGGCATCGGGATCGTCGGCACTGGCCACGATGAGAGGAAGGGCGCGGTCGAGGTGACGCTGGCCGGCCAGTTCAATCAGGACCCGACGGGTCTGGCCCGTGGCGGCCGGCAGGCGGGCAAAAAGGTCGGCGTCCACGCCGCTGCCGGAGAGTCGGGCGAGCGCCGCGAGGGCAGCTTGCGCCAGACCGGCATCGCTGTCGGTGGCGGCGTCCAGCAGGACCGGCAGGCTGGAAGGGTCGCCGAGGCGGTCCAGCACGCCGACCGCCGTGAGGCGCAGCTCTTGCGGGCCGCTGCCGGCGGCGGCCAGCACCGCGGGCATTACGGCGGCATCCGTGCGATCCGCCAAAGCCAGCAACAGGAAGGATTGCCGATCCGGGCTGGTTCGCGGCAACTCGGCGGCCAGGGCCTCGGTCACCTCGCGGCCAGGCAGTTCGCGGGCCGTGCGCAAGCCGATGCCGAACAGCGCCTTGTCCGGCGATCTCAACACTTCAAGCAACAACGGAAGGCCGGTTGATTGCCGCGCGAGAATCGCCCCGCGCGTCGCCTCAAGCATCTTCTGCCTGGGCACCTTCGCCGCGCGGACCGCGTCATACAGCTTGACCGCTTCAGCGGGTTGTCCCTGGGCGAAGAATCTTTCCGCGCAGAGAATGCAGCCCTCAGCAATGGCCGGGCGAACCGCCGCCGGCGCGACCGGCAGGGACTGGTTCAGGGGCTTGGCGGCTTTAGCGCCGCCGATGCGGCCCAACGCCACCGCCACAGTTGAAGCGACATCCGGGTCCGCATCGTTCAGCTTTTTCACCAGTGCGCTGACCGCCTTTGGGTCGCGGCGAACAGCGATGGAATTGATGACCCCGATAAGCAACTTGCCTTGCAACCGGCCCATCGCGTGGCGCAGCGCCGCCTCGGGGGCTGGACCGGGAATCGCCTCCAGGGCTATCCGCGCCCACGACGCCAACTGCGGGTCGGACAACAGGGGCGCCAGGGCGGGGACGGCGTCCTTGGTGCCGTAAATGGCCAACTGCTTGCAAGCGACGGCCTTCTCGGCGGGCGGGGCTTTCGATTTGAGGACGCGGATCAGCGCGTGCTGCTTCGCGGCGGGGGAGCTTTGGCTGTCAGCCGCGGCAGCAGGGGCCTGGCCAGCGGTTATCGCGGAAGCCAAGACCGCAACGAAAACCACAGACCGTGTGAAACATCGAATCCGGCAGAGTCTCATAAATATCCTTTGTGCGGGTGCGTCCTCATGTAACTCATGTAACCTATTTGACCTATTTAACCCATTTAACTCAGTTAACTCCCTCCTAAATTCGCCAGGGTTCGCGGAGCGCCTCGGAGCGGAGCCGGTTGGCCTGCTCGTCGCCGATGAACTCGTTCTTGCTCGGATCGTATTTGACCTTGCGGCCCAGAAAGAGGGCGATGTTGGCCGCATGACACGCAATGTGCGACTGGCAGGCCACGTCGGCGTTGGCGCGGGTCTGACCCCGCGACCGGACGCAGTCCAGAAAGTCGCGCACATGGAAGTTGGCCGGGTAGCCGGAGACCTTGGCCCGCTTGCCGAGGAGCAAGGCGTCCGCGCTCGCGACCAACTCGCCGTCATCGCCCGTTTCGACCCAGCCGGTGTCGCCTTCAAAGCGGACGGGGCAAGAGCCGAGCGGGAGCCAGCCTTCGTCGCGCATGACGAGCTTGACGCCGTTGGCGTAGCGGGCGTGCAACTCGGCCCCCTGCGGCTCGTATTCGACCGGGGCGGTGCGGTCGGCATCGTTGGCCCACTGGCAGAGGTCCACGCAATGCGACCCCCATTCCAGGCAGCCGCCGCCGGTCAAGCCGCCGCCTTTCTCGAAGTTAGCGCCACCCAGGAGACTCTTGTTGTAGGGCCGCCAGGCGGCAGGCCCGAGGTACAAGTCCCAATCCACTTGCTCCCGGTCCGGCTCGGGTTCGGGCGCGGCCCAACCGCTGGTGGCGGTTGTCAACCCGCCCGGATGCGCGTAGAGAGTTTGGAGCCGGCCAAGCTTGCCACGGCGCGCCAGGTCAATCGCGAAGACGAAGTTGGGCAGGCTCCGCCGCTGGGTGCCGGCCTGGAAGACGCGGCCCGTGCGGCGGAACGTCTCGGCCAACGCGAGGCTCTGTGCAATGTTCTTGGTGCAGGGCTTCTCGCAATAGACATCCTTGCCGGCGTTGGCCGCCAGGATCGAGGCCGTGGCGTGCCAGTTCGGGCCGGTGGCGATCAGCACGGCATCGAGGTCGCTGCGGGCCAGCAGGTCGCGCAGGTCGCGGTACATCGCGCAATCCTGGTTGCCGTACTTGGTGTCGGCCTTTTTCTTGATCGCCTCGCGGCGCTCGGCCTTCACGTCGCATATCGCCACGAACCGCACATCAGGTTCCTCCAGGAAACAGCCGAGGACGTAAGTGCCGCGGCCACCGATGCCGATGGCGCCCAGCACGATGCGTTCGCTGGGGGCGACGCCACCGTCCCGGCCCAGAACGGCGCTGCGAACTACGTGGGGCGCCGCCAGTAAGACGCCTGCCTGGACTGCGGTCTTCAGAAACCGCCGCCGGTTGAGCGGAAGTGCGGGTTCAAATCGGGTGGGTTTGCGAATGGGCAATAGTTCGGGAGTGGCGGCGGTCACAGATTTCATCTTCGTTCTTTCTCGGGTCAGGACACAAAAGGTCGTACTGCTGCGATTCTGGCCGAATAGATGGACGCCTGTCCATGACACTTTCATCAGACTATTTGTAGCCGCCGACGGCAGTCGGCGCACTTTTCCTCAGTCACAGAAATCAGCGCCGACTGCCGTTGGCGGCTACGGTTTCTCGAATCCGCCCTGGCCGGAAGGAGGGCACCCGCTTTTCTGCGTGCATTTTCATCCGTGCGGACTACTAATGCTGCCGATGAACTTGAACGAAGCCAAAGCCCGACACGCCCAACTCGCCGAGGAAATCCGCCAGCACGACCACGCCTATTATGTGCTCGCGCAGCCGACCCTCAGCGACCACGAATACGACCGGCTTTACCACGAGTTGCTGGACCTGGAAAAGCAGTTCCCCCAGCTCGTTACGCCCGATTCCCCGACACAGCGCGTCAGCGGCCAGCCGCTGAAGGAGTTCCAGCAGGTGCAGCATCGGCTGCCGATGCTCAGCCTGGACAACACCTATTCGCAAGAGGACGTGCGCGATTTCGTCAACCGCGTCCAGAAACTGCTGCCCGATGAGAAGCTGGAATGGATCGTCGAGCCGAAGATTGATGGCGTCGCTATCAACCTGCGCTACGAGCAAGGCGCCTTTGCTTGCGGCTCGACTCGCGGCGACGGCACGACCGGCGATGACATCACCGCCAACCTCAGGACGATTCGCAGCATTCCCGCCCGGCTTCGGGGTTGCCTGTCCGGGAGGGCGAGCGTCCTCGCGAGCCCAAACTCTTCTCACGGAACCTCCGCAGATCAGGGCTCGCGAGGACGCTCGCCCTCCCAGGCTTCGACATTGGGACAAGCGCGGGCCACCTGCCCCGCTCTCCTGGAAGTGCGCGGCGAGGTCTATCTCACCAAGGCCGGCTTTGCCAAGCTGAACGCGGAGCGCAAAGCCGCCGGCGAGGAGGAGTTTGCCAATCCGCGCAATGCCGCCGCCGGCTCCCTCAAGCAACTCGACCCGCGGATCGTCGCCAGGCGACCACTCGACATTGTGGTTTATGGCCTCGGTCAGGTCGAAGGCGCGCCCCAGCAGCCCCAGCAGCACGACCAGATGCTCGCCTGGCTGAAATCGCTCGGCTTCAAGACGCCGGCTAAGACTTGGCACTGCCGCTCCGCGGATGAACTGGTCGCCGCCATCGAAGAACTCGACACGGTGCGGCACGAGTTCCCCTACGAGACCGACGGGGCGGTGATCAAACTGAACTCCTTCGCGCAGCGCGAAATAGCCGGCTACACCTCCAAAGCCCCGCGCTGGTCCATTGCCTACAAATACGCCGCCGAGCAGGCCGAGACGCTGCTCAAGGACATCACCGTCCAGGTTGGCCGCACGGGCGCGCTCACACCCGTCGCCGAACTCGAACCGGTCTTTCTGGCCGGCAGCACCATCAGCCGCGCCACGCTCCACAACGAAGATTACATCCGCCAAAAGGACATCCGCATCGGCGACACCGTCAAGATCGAGAAGGCGGGCGAAGTCATTCCCGCCGTCGTGGACGTGGTGCTGGCCCGGCGGACGGGAAATGAGGTCTCCTTTCGCTTTCCTGCAAAATGCCCGGAATGCGGCTCCAAAGTCTCTCGCGCCCCTGGAATCGTCGAGGGCGACGAAGGTGTTGTCTGGCGCTGCGTCAATCCCGATTGCCCGGCGCAGGTGCGCGGGCGGCTCGAACATTGGTGCGCCCGCGGCGCGATGGACATCGAAGGCGGCGGCGAAGTCCTCGTTCGCCAACTCGTCCAAAGTGGCCTGGTGCGGGACGTGGCGGACCTTTATTCGCTCAAGCTTTCGGACGTGGCGGGCCTCGAACGTATGGGCGAGAAGTCGGCCCGCAACTTCCTCGACGGCGTCGAAGCCAGCAAACAGCGCGACCTGTGGCGGCTGCTGTTCGGGCTGGGGATTCTCCACGTCGGCGCGGGCGTGGCCAAGGCCCTGGGCCGCGGGTTCGTCTCGCTCGATGACGTGTTCGCCGCCGGCGTGGACCAGTTGACCGGGTGCGAGGACGTCGGCGAGGTCATCGCGCAGAGCGTGGTCCAGTGGCACGGCGACCCGCGGAACCGGAAGCTGATCGAACGTCTACGGCAGGCGGGGCTGAATTTCAAGTCCGCGCTTTACCAGCCGAAAGCCAGGGCCGGGTTGCTGGCGGGCAAGACCTTTGTCCTGACCGGCACGCTGCCCACACTCAAGCGTGAGGAGGCCACCGCGAAGATCGAGGCGGCCGGTGGCAAAGTCAGCGGCAGCGTCAGCAAGAAGACCGACTACGTCGTCGCCGGCGCGGAAGCCGGTTCCAAACTGGATAAGGCGCAGCAACTCGACGTGAAGATCATTGACGAGGCCGAGTTGCTGCGGCTGTGCGCCGCGTGACGGCCTGAGCCTTCCATGCGGGCTTAACGCCAGGGCGGAGCGCAGCAAAGCTGCAACTGAACTGGTAAGGACGCGTTCCACCGCGTCCCACTTTTAGCCGGTAGCTGTTCGAGGGACGCGGTGGAACGCGTCCTCACCAGAACCCCTTCGCAGCCCACGAGCGGGTTGGGATATAGCAGTGCCGTACAGGGTGACTAGCCCATAAAAGCCCGCAAAAAGAATGGACAGCGGGCAAACCAACTAATACACTCGCCCCATGACGCCTTTGCAATCAGGCTTACTACGAAAGGCTGCTGACCTTTCAAGCAAGCAGGAACTACCAATGCGCTGGTACCATTACATCGCCTACTTCTCCGGTGGCGCGTTTCTGGCGAACGCCATTCCACATTTCGTGAGCGGCGTCACGGGGCACCCGTTTCAGAGCCCGTTCGCGAAGCCGCCTGGCCAAGGGCTGTCGCCAGCGTGGGTCAACGTCTTGTGGGGCGCGGCGAACCTCGTCTTCGCGTACCTGCTTTTGGGGCGGGTCGGGAACTTCGAGTTCCGTCGTTGGCGTCATATCCTCGTCGCCGGCGCGGGCGGTCTGGCGATGGCGGTGATGCTTTCGCGGGCCTTTGGACGCTTCTACGGCGGTCTGTGAGGCGAGCCCGGCTAAGTCGTCGTTAATGATGTGAGTGGAGGCACGATGTGCCCCCCTGTGTGGTGGTGGCCTGTCACCCGTCACTCGTCACCCTCTTGGCGTCTTTGCGTTAACTCCGCTTTTTGGGCTCAATGGCGGAGCGCAAAAAGCAATTCCTCTCAGTTTAACCCCCCTGACGGCTGTATCCCACGGCTAACCCCTTTAACTCATTTAACTCCTTTGGCTGCGGCCTTGCCGCGCTGTGTTCATCTATGCCTTGAATTGTTGGGGCTAAGTCCAATAACGGTAATCCACGTCCGGGAAGAGATTGTCCCGCCACTCGACCTGCTTGAGCCATTCCGGATCGAGTTGGGCAGCGATGAGCTGCTCGTAAAGCCGGGTGAAGCGCAGCAGGTGCTCCTTCACCCGCTTGCGCGCATAGTCAGGGCTGGTCCCCGTCCGCAGAATAAACGGCCAGTCGCTGGCCTGCGCGAGGAGCAGTTCGCGCGCGGCTTGCTTGAGCGCGCGCTCCTGAAGGAAACGAGGCGAGGACGCCTCGGTACCGGCAGGCGAGACGCCTGCCCCACACGGGAAGCGCCGCGCCAGTTCGGTCATGCGGTCCTGCGCCACGCGGAGGTGCGGGTAAATCCACTCGTTCTTCTCGTTGAGCCAGACGCGCCAGTACCCGTCCTCGCCCCAGCTTGAGGCGGCGGGTGTGGCCACCTGGTGCGTCGGGTGCCGGCGCAGGAAATCCTCCGGCGTGATCAACTCGAACACCTTCTGGTCGCAGCAGGCTTTGCGCACGAAGAAATCGAGGAACTCCGGGCCTTCATACCACCAGTGGCCGAACAACTCGGCGTCGTAAGGCGCAACCAAAATGGGCGGTCGGTCGAGGATTTCGGCCAGGCGGCGGAATTGGGCCGCCCGGGCTTCGAGAAAATGGCCCGCGTGTTCATCAGCGGCCCGAATGGCCGCCTGGCGGTCATACACCTCTTTGTCGGGCGAGCTGCCGGTGATGCGATAGTATTTGATGCCGGTGAACCCGCGTTGGTCGGGCGCGGGCAGATGCGGCTTCACGTAATCGGCATCCAGGTCGAAGCCGATGTCGCGGTAGAAGTCGCGGTAGCGCGGGTCGCCGGGGTAGCCGGCGTGCCGGCTCCAGACTTGGCGGGCGGAATCGGGGTCGCGGCCAAAGGCGGCGATGCCGTTGGGCGTGAAGATCGGGGCAAACGTCGCGTAGCGAGGCCGCGGCCGGGCGTGCAGCAGGCCGTGCGTGTCGGTAACGAACCAGCGGAGGTTGGCCTCCTGCAACACATCTTCAAGGCTCTCCACGTAGGCACATTCCGGCAGCCAGATGCCCCGCGGCTCGCGGCCAAAACAACTGCGGTAATGGTCGCGCGCCACCAGGATTTGCGCGCGCAGCGAGGGCGGATGATCGGCCAGCAGCGGCAACAGCGCGTGCGTGGCGGCGCTGGTGATGATTTCCAGATAGCCCAACTCCTGGAACTTGCCGAAGGCGCCCACGAGGTCGCGGCCGCAGGCGGTGTAAGTGTCACGGACAGCGCCAAACCGGCTGTGATAAAACACGGCGAGTTCGTGGAACGGCTTCTCCCAGAGGGTCCGATGGACTTCCTTCTCCGCCAGTTCGATCAGTTCGTTGAGGTGGCGCTCGTAGCGGCCTTGCAGGAGGTGATCCCGCAACATCGAGCAGAGGGTCGGCGTGAGAGTGAGCGTGAGGCGGGGCTGCAAGCCGTCCCGCTGCCAGCCCTCCAGCAGTTGCAGCAGCGGCACGTAGGTTTCGGTGATGGCCTCGAAGAGCCAGTTCTCTTCCAGAAACCTCTCGTGCTCCGGGTGTCGGACAAACGGCAGGTGCGCGTGCAGGATGAGAGCCAGATAGCCGGACACGGGGGTAAAGTCTATAGCCGATAGTCTATAGTCTATTATCTGGAGTCTCCGGGGAGCGGGGGCTTGAGGGACGGGTCTTGGGGGGCGGCGCCGACTTCGCCCCGGTGCTCGGTGCGGCGGCTGAAGCCCAGCTCGGCCTGGCGCAATTCACCTTCCACTGACATGGCGGATACCGTGACCGTGTGGTCGCCGTCCGGCAAGGAGAAGCGGTAACTGAAGGTGCCATCGGGACGGAGTGAGACCGGCCGGCCGCCAATGGTCACGCTCGCGTTGGGTTCAGTCGCGCCATAGATGACGAGTTCGGCATTGAGGTTGAGCCAGAAGCCTTTCGGTCGCTGCTCTGCCGCGGCTATCGGGCTGGATACATTCTCCAGTTCGCCGCCGAGCGGCGCGGGGAGAGCCGGTTGCGCAGCGGAGACTTCCTGTTCGCCCCGGCCACGAACGAGTTCCGCAATCTCCGCCGAACTCTCCCACTCCTGCCGCAGGAGATGCAGGGTGACCAATTCGGCCAGGGCGCGCTCCCGCGCCGCCTCGGGCGGAGGCAGGTCAGCCGGGACTCCCTGTTTGGCCAGGGCCGCAAGGTGCGTCAACCGGACCTGGGCGGGAATGGTGGCAAACCGCACGGTCTGGTCGGTCGATACCGTGTCCGGCGGCGTCACTGCGGGCGCGGAGGTGGCGATTGTCACCCATTGACGCCCGGGGCGATAGTAGCCCAACTCAGCCACGTAGCGCGTCTCCGCGCGGTCCGTGTGAATAAACCAATGCCGCGATTCCGGATGCACGTGGACCTCTGTGACTGGCCGGGCCCCGATCGTGCCGGGGACGACGCGCACCACGAGATGACGGTCGGCGGAAAGGGCGTTGTAGCGCCGTTGCTGCTGCGGCGTAAGGTCCCAATGCGCATAAAGCCAGTGCGGATCGCGCGCGGCCAACAGCAACTTCCCGGTCCCGTAGGCTTCGGGCAAGGCCGCCTCGTCGTGTCCTGACTGGCCGACAGGCGCCGTCGGCCCCAGCGCGTACTTCTGTCCCGGGCCAGTCATGGGGGGCGAGAAGGGTTCGTCGCCCTCCAGGAGAATCTGCGGAATTCCGAGACCGGCTTCGGCTTGCGCCAGTTTTTCTCGGGGCCGTTCTGCCTCCAGACTCGCAGGGGCCTTGGCCTGCTCCGATGGGACGGCCTCGGACTCTTTCGCAGGGGCTGCGACTACCGGCGACGCCGTTTGCGCGCTTTCGACCGGGATGGATGAAGCCTTTGCCCGGGGCTTCCGCATGACCCGCGTCCTTACGGTCTTTGCCTTGACCGCCGTCTTGGACTTGCCCCGGGCACGCAGCTTCGGCTTCTTCGGGGTTTTACGTTTGCCGCCTTTGGCTTTGGCGGGGCTGGGTTTCCGGCGGAGGGTCTTTGGCTTGCTCCGAGTCACGCGGCGAACAGTGCGCGCGGCCGGTTTAACGGCTTTTCCAGAGCGCGGTTTCTTTGCTCTCATACTTGGCTGCGACCCCGTCGGTGAGTGTCGGATTCTCTCTGATGTCCCTTACACTACGGCGGCGGTCGGGGCGGCGCAATGCGAAATTGGAGGTTTCGCAATTGGCAGCCGGCGCCTTGCGCAGGAAGGGGCTTCCTGACAACTCCTGACTCGTCCAGATGGATTGGACGCTCAGGTCAGGGCGTTTGCACGGCGCGGTAGAACCTCTGGGGGTAGAGGACGCTGTTGGTGTCGTTGACTTGCAGCACCCCGTTGGTCAGCAGGGTGGAATTCGTCAGCACGGTCCAGTTAGTGAAAGCGAGGCTGGGATCGGTCGTGGCATAAATCGCGATGCGTGACTGCTGATCCTCGGTGACGGGAGTTCCATCGGCATTGGTAACGATGAACTGGAAACCGCTGGCGGCGGACAGGAACAAATCCGCAA
>Ga0187860_1001107_pt1 | contig 24524 bp, 17 predicted proteins | sample June2016WEW_10_4_FD_132981 | JGI IMG/M metagenome (GOLD analysis project Ga0187860, IMG submission 132981) | Peatland microbial communities from SPRUCE experiment site at the Marcell Experimental Forest, Minnesota, USA - June2016WEW_10_40 | ecosystem: Environmental > Terrestrial > Soil >...
CAGCAGCACGAACTGAATGGTGCGACTGGCTCCGAGGCTCCAAGTGGTGGGCGAGGGCGCCCGCCACCGCACCCGAGGCGGGTGCGCTCCCCAGAATAACGGAATCGTTCCGGATTGACCGGGCCATCCGGCTCCCAGGTCGGCAGGGCGCAGACGATTTTGCCACTTTCCGTGAACCCAGCCTCCGTAGCCGCCGTTGTGAAACGGCGGAGATCGCCACGCCGGGATGGATCCGCCAATTCACATTGGCGGCTACAGGATCTCCGGATTACGGCCTTTCCTTCAACCACCGCGCGGCGTCCGTTGCCGCGTACGTGATGAGGATGTCGGCCCCGGCCCGGCGCATGGCCAGCAGCGATTCCAGGATCACCGCGCGCTCGTCAATCCAGCCGTTTGCCGCCGCCGCTTTCACCATCGAATACTCTGCGCTGACGGCGTAAGCGGCGGTCGGATAGCCAAACTGGGCTTTGACCCGGTGCACGATGTCCAGATAAGCCAGCGCGGGTTTCACCAGGACAATGTCGGCGCCTTCCTGGATATCGAGCGCCACTTCCCGCAGCGCCTCGGCGGCATTGGCAGGATCCATCTGGTAACCGCGGCGATCGCCGAATTGGGGGGCGGATTCCGCCGCTTCGCGGAAGGGGCCATAGTAGGCGGAGGCGAACTTTGCCGCGTAAGACAGGATGGGGGTATCCGTGAAGCCGAGGGCGTCGAGCTTTTCCCGGATGGCGCGCACCCGGCCATCCATCATGTCGCTGGGCGCCACGATGTCGGCTCCGGCTTCGACGTGGCTGGCGGCGGTCTGCGCGAGCAGTTTCAGCGTGGGGTCGTTCAACACCTTCACGCCGGTTCTGTCCCGATGCACGATCCCGCAATGTCCGTGGCTCATGTATTCGCACAGGCAGACGTCGGTGACGATCAGCAGTTCCGGGCATTCGCGTTTCAACAAACGCACCGCTTGTTGAACGATGCCCTTCGGCGCGTAGGCCCCCGAGGCTTTGGCATCCTTCTTGTCCGGGATCCCGAACAGCAGGATCGCCGGCACGCCGGCTTCGTGCGCCCGTGCCGCTTCACGCAGCAGCTCATCGGGCGAAAGCTGGAAGACGCCCGGCATCGCCTCGATCGGGCGGCGGACTTTGCGCCCCGCGCGCACGAAAAGAGGCAGGACCAGTTGCGCCGCGCTCAACTGTGTTTCGCAGACCAGCCGGCGCAGGGCGGCGGACTGCCTCAGCCGCCGGGGGCGGTAGGCGGGGAATTGTCCCACGGAATGCAGATTCATGCCTTCCATTGTAAGTTCTAGGTTCCAGGTTCCAAGTTCCAAGTTGGGCTGGGGGCGGACCTTGGCGCTGCCACCGGGGAGGCGACAGCTTGTCGCCTGATGAGCGTTGCAAACAATAGGGCCTGGCGACGCGCCGTCGCCGCCCCGCCAGGGAATTCCGCCTTTGCAACCGGGCGAAACAGTTTAAGTTCGAAGCATGCTGAACCTGAAGCGAGCGGCCGGGTTGTTTCTGGCGATGGCCATTCTCGGGCTGGGCATCTTTCTTGGCGTCCGGCTTGGCCGTGTGCTCGGGCCCGCCTCCATCGAGCGCGCCTACAACACGCCTGTTTTGTTGAAGCAGATTCAGACCCTGTCGCAACTGGTCACGGTTCAGTATGTGCTGGAGAAGGCCGAGGTGTGGGACGATCCGCCGAAGGATGTGTTGAGCCAGTTTTTCGCCGGTGAAAACCGCGTCTTGGTCCTCGCGCATGGCGTTGTCAAAGCGGGCGTCGATCTGGGCAAACTCACCCCGGACGATCTGCGGATCGAGGGCAAGAAGATCATCATTGTGCTGCCGCCGGCGCAGATCACGGATGCGTACCTGGATGATGCGCAGACCAAGGTGATCGAGCGGACGACGGGTTTTTTGCGGTCCTTTGACAAGGACCTGGAGCAGGCTGTGCGTCAGAACGCCGTGGAGGACCTTCGCCGCGCGGCCCGGGCCGGCGGGATTCTGAAGGACGCCGAGGATCGTGCGCAGGCGCAACTGGCCGGGCTGTTCCTGCAATTGGGCTTTGAGAAAGTGGAGTACCGATCGGCTAACGGTCTTCCTCCGAAGTTGCTGGATTTGACGCCGCGCGAAACCGTTGAAAAACCAGCGCGGTGATTTCGTGGGCGGCCGGGATTTTCGCCCACAGAACGAACCCCCAATAGATGGACCCGGCGAGGGCTCCCGGCACAAAGACCGCCCCGATTTTCAGGGGCACGGTCGCGTGCCCCGCCTTTGAATTCCAGACATGGCTCGCCACCAGGGCGGTGGCGGTGGCCAGCGCCGCCGCGATGGCCTGCGGGAGCAAGGTCGGCAGCAACAAGCCCAGGTCGAGCCTCCCCAGCTTGCGGCGGAGCGCGTAGAGCAGCAGCGCCAGGTTGAACCCGGAACTGATCGTGTTCGCCAGCCCCAGGCCGCCCTGGCGGAACGGCCAGATCAGGCCCAGGGCGAACACCAGGTTCAATCCCAGGCACACGATGCTGATTTTCATCGGCGTCCGGGTATCGCCCAGCGCGAAGAACGCGCGTGCCAGCACGTTGACCAGCGAGTAGGCCACCAGGCTCGCGCCCAGGCATTCGAGCGCCAGCGTCGCGCGTTCCGTCGAGGCCGGCCCGAATTTCCCGTGTTCGAACAGCAGCCGGATGATCGGTTCGGCCAGCACCACCAGCAGCACGGACATCAACAGGTTGAGGAGAATCAGGTGCTCCATTCCGTGACGCAACATGGCCCGGAATTCGGAGTAGTTTTTTTCCGCCGCCAGACCCGAGAGCGTGGGGAGCAGAAATGTCGCCAGTGAAATTCCGAACACGCCCTGCGGCAGTTCCATGAGCCGCACGGCGTAGTTGAAGGGCGCGATGAGCGGCCGCTCCGGTGTGTCCAGCCAGAACCCCAATCCCTGGATGAACGCCACGTTGATTTGAAAGGCGGCAACGCCGATCGCGCCCGGAATCATCTGCCGCACCACGCGCCGCACCGTGTCGTTTCGCCAGGGCGACACCCAATGGTAGCGGAATCCGTCGCGCCAGAGGGAGGGCAGTTGGAAGGCCGCCTGTGCCACACCCGCCGCGAGCACGCCGATGGCCAGCGCGAAGATCTGCTGGTGCAACGCCTGCCCCCAACGCGGCGCCACCCAGAGCACCGACGCAATCATGACGACGTTGAGCATCGCCGCGCCCATGGCGGGGATGAAGAAATAGCCTCGTGCGTTGAGCATGCCCATGAACGCCGCGGCCACGCAGACCAGTAGCATGTAGGGAAACATCCATCCCAGCAAACGCAGCATGAGGTCGGTCTTGGCCGGAAACTGGTGCAGGCTCAGGGCTGTCCACACTCCCGCCATCACCAGCACGGTCACGGCCGACGCCGTCACGATCAATCCGGAAATCACCGCGTTGGCGGCGCGCCACATTTCCACCTCACCCGCCGTTTTTTCCTTCTGCTTGAAAATCGGGATGAACGCGGCCGTGAGCGCCCCTTCACCCAGCAGCCGGCGGAACAGATTGGGGATGGTGAACGCCACCTGAAAGGCGCCTGCCACCCAGCCGTCGCCCATGAACCGCGCATAGACCATCTCGCGCACCATTCCCAGCACCCGGCTGCTCAGGGTGGCCGCGGCCATCGCGCCGGACGATTTCAGCATTTTCGACACGCGCGCAGGCTAGAGTCCCAAGTCCCAAGTTCAAAGTCCAAACTCCGGCGGAGGCGAAAACGGAATGACGGCGCCGTCCTTCGCGAACGTGTGCGGGATATCCGGCAGCATCCTGGCGGCGAGACGCCGGATTCTTGGAAGGGCTTCCCAATAACCCCGGGCCAGGTGAACGAAGGCGATGCGTTTGATCCGGCGTCCGCGCAGCCGGGAAAGAATCTCTTTGGGCGTGAAATGCGCCATCTCACAAACCAGCAGGTCCAACGGCCGGGCCAGCAGCGGCTCCAGATCTTCCGGGCTGCCGAGGTCAGCGCTGTGACCGATCCGCCGGCGCCCGGATTCCAGCAGAAAACAATACGAGTCGAATGCGCCTCGATGCCTTTTCTGAAACCGGGCCCGCAGGCCGTCAAGGTGTGTTGTGGGAAACGGCGTGATGCGAACGTCGCAGACCCGGATCGGTTTGCCGGCCTTCAGCGGCGCGAACCGCAGGCGGAACTTAAGCAGTTCGTCAAACAGGAGCGCTGTTTCCATCATCTGACGCACCGGGTGGATGGCCGCCCCGGGCATGTGGACGGTCAAGTCCTTTCGCCGGCCTTCAAGCCAGCATCCTTGCATCAGCATGAGAAAGCCGCCGATGTGGTCGGCGTGCAGATGCGAAACAAGGAGGCTATCGATCAGGTCATAGCCGAGTCCGCCGGCCTTGAAGCTGCCGTCGATCGGCTCGCCGCAATCCAGCAGGATTGAAGTCTTACCGAAGCGGTAGAGGAACGATGCGTGGTGGCGATCGCCGCAAGGCAAGCCGTCGCCGACCCCAAAACAGGTCAAAGAAGAGGTGCGCATCTTACCGCCGCGAGTATTGCCCATCCGCCCCATAACTAGCAGGACGGCCGGTCCAGTTCAAAGCCGAATTCGTCACGGCGTAGCACGGGCCAGTGGCCCGTGCTACCCATTCCAATTATTATTCACACAGGCTCAAGACGCCAGACCGCGTATCTCTAAAGACTGCAGCTGGGGGTTTTGCTACCAGTGTGCTCAGATGCGGGCACGCGTCCGAGTTGCCGCCTCAAATACCATCGGACCATCACCAGGTCGCACGCGCCGCGTCCAAGCCGGTTCCACATACCATAGTTGGATCGGCCCGCGGTTCGGGAGCGGTGGGAGACCGGTATTTCCTTGACGGCGGCTCCTCCTCCCTGGGCGAGGATGGGCATGAAGCGGTGGAAACCATTGAAGGCGGGGATTGTCTCCAGCACCGATCGTTTGAAAGCCCTCAGGTTGCATCCGGTGTCTTGAAAGTCCGCGTTGAGAACCAGTTTCCGGGCCACGCGCGCAACAGACGATGACAATCGGCGAAGCGGGTTGTCCATTCGCTTGACCCTCACCCCGCAAACAAGGTCGCAGCCTGCCAGCTCCGCGAGGAGCCGGGGCAGGTCGGAAGGGTCGTTCTGGAGATCGCCGTCCAACGTCAGGATCACACCTCCCCGACTTGCTTTGAAGCCGGTCCAGAGAGCGGCACTCTGCCCCGAGCGTCGGGCATGGCGGATGGCCCGAACGCGCGGGTCGGCCCTGGAAACCTCCAGAATCCTCTCCCAGGTGTCGTCCGCGCTGCCGTCATCCACCAGGATCAATTCCATTCCGCGCGGATCGTCCTGCAGGGCGCTGAAAATCTGCCGCGCCAGGGGCGCCACATTCGGGCCTTCATCGTGAAAGGGCACCACGACAGAGATTTCAGGGTTCATGCAATATCTCAAAGCAGAATGCCGATTGAAACCAGCGTCAAGCGGTTTCGGGGTGGGGACGGCTCGTCGCCAGGATTGGTGGCATTTTGCATGCAAACCCCTCTGGGGACGAGCCGTCCGCACCCCGCCAAGCGGCGCAGTTCATTCTGGCGCGGGCGATGGAAGGGACGGTAAAATGATTCCATGACGATTCCTCAGGCGGTTGAGACGCGCCGTGCATTCCTCAGGAAGGCCGCCGCTGCAACCACCCTGGCGGCAGGCGTTGATTGGGTCGCAATTGCCGCGAGCGCGACGAACGAGGTTCCGGGTTCGACGGCAATCGATCCGAACGGACACGTGCCATGGTACCGCCGGACCTTGCGCTGGGGGCAGACCAATATCACCGAGATCGATCCCCAACGGTATGATATCGCCTGGTGGCGCCAGTACTGGAATCGAACCCGCACTCAGGGCGTCATCATCAATGCCGGCGGAATCGTCGCCTATTATCCCAGCAAGTTTCCGTTGCATTATCGCGCCGCGGGGCTGGGCGACCGCGATCTTTACGGCGAGCTTGCCCGCGCGGCGCACGAGGACGGATTAGCCGTGCTGGCCCGCATGGATTCCAATCGTGTGCACGAGGAGTTTTACCGCGCGCACCCGGATTGGTTCGCCCGCGACGCCGAAGGCGACCCTTATCGTGTCGGGGATTTGTATGTTACCTGCGTCAACAGCCCTTATTACGACGAATACATTCCGGACGTGCTCCGCGAGATAGTCGAGCGCTCGCACCCGGAAGGATTCGCGGATAACAATTGGAATGGGATGGATCGGGACAGCATCTGTTACTGTGAAAACTGCCGCCGCAAGTTTCGCGATCAAACAGGCCAGGCCATTCCACAGGCGAAGAATTGGGACGACCCGGTTTATCGGCAATGGATTCTATGGAACTATGCGCGGCGGCTTGAAATCTGGGACCTCAACAATCGCACGGCGCGCGAAGCGGGCGGACCGCATTGCCTCTGGCTTGGCATGAATGGGGGCTCGATTTCCTATTCGTGCCAGCGCTTCCGCGATCTCAAATCCATCTGGGAACGGTCGGAAATCGTCATGCTGGATGAGCAGGTGCGGGCAGACGCCACGGGGTTTCAGCATAACGGCGAGGTGGGCAAGATGGTCCACGGTTCGCTCGGGTGGGACAAGCTCGCCGCCGAGAGCATGGCGATGTATCAGGCGATGCGGCCCGTCTTCCGTGAGTCCAGCGAGCCTGCGCCCGAAGCGCGTCTCTGGATGCTGGACGGTATTGCGGGCGGCATTCAACCGTGGTGGCATGTCGTGGGTGCGGATGACGAAGATCGCAGGATTTATCGCACCGCCGAGCCGGTGCTGCTCTGGCACGCAGAAAACCAGCAATACCTGGTCAACCGGAAGCCGGTCGCCACAGTCGGGTTGGTCTGGTCACAGCAGAACTCGGACTTCTATGGCCGGGACGATGCGGAGGAATGGGTCGAACTGCCCCGGCACGGCTGGACAACCGCTCTCGTCCGGGCCCGAATCCCCCACCTTCCAGTCCACGCCGACCACGTGGCGCGGGATGCAGACCAGTTTTCCGTTCTGGTTCTGCCCAATGTCGCCGCCCTGTCGGACTCCCAGGTCGAAGCCCTGCGGCGTTTCGTCCAGCGCGGCGGCAGCCTCATCGCCACGGGCGAAGCCAGCCGCTGCGACGAATGGGGCGAGCCGCGCGCCGATTTCGGGCTGGGCGACCTGTTTGGCGCGCACGTTCTCCACGGGCGGCCCTCCGCCACCGATCCCATCAAGCGCCGCTGGGCGTCGGAAACGCAGCACACCTACCTGCGCCTCAAGCCGGAGTTGCGCTCCCGAGTTTATGGCCCGAAGACCGGAGACGCACCGACGACGACCGGAGAACGACATCCTGTCCTGGCTGGATTCGACGAGACGGACATTCTTCCTTTTGGCGGCATGCTGGAACCGCTGCGTCTGGACAAGACGGCGTCCGTCCTGGCGACCTTCATCCCTTCGTTTCCCGTGTCGCCGCCCGAAAGCGTCTGGATGCGCGAACCGCGCACGGACATTCCCGGACTCCTCGTCAACGAAGTCCGCGACCGGGGCCGCGTCGCTTTCCTGCCCGCCGATCTCGACCGGCGGTTCGGCCGCGACAACCTCCCGGACCACGTCAACCTGATGGCCAATCTGGTCCGCTGGGCGGCGCACGAGACGATTCCGTTAAACGTCGAGGGCGCCGGGTTCGTGGACTGTCATTTGTATCAACAGCAAAACCGGCTGGTGCTGCACGTCGTCAACCTCACGAACACCGGCACCTGGCGCGCGCCGGTGGATGAGTTGATTCCGGTGGGTCCGCTGCGCGCGCGCGTGCGCCTGCCGACCGGCGTCCGGGGCAACCGTATCCGCCTCCTCGTTTCAAAGCGTTCCCTCAAAGCCTCGGTCAAAGATGGCTGGACCCGGTTCGACCTCCCGACGGTGATCGATCACGAAGTGGCGGTGATCGATTAAGCCGCGGATTTTTCAGCGCCGATCCGCAGATTTCCGACGAGGACGGCTCCCTCCTCGATCGCGAGGTTTCCGGCCTCCAGGTTTCCGAACAGGCGGGCGGTGGCTCTCAGGGTGATGGTGCCTTTCGCCTGGAGATCGGCGGCCAGTTCACCGGAAATATCGGCGGATCCCACTTGAATGCGCTCTTTCCAGCGGAAAAGGTTGTCAACCGGAATGACCAGGCAGCCCGCGGCGATGGTGCCTTTGATCTCGGCCATCGTGTGGATGGTGAGCGACCTTTCGGCCACGAGCTTTCCCAGGAACCGTCCCCTGATGACTGCATCCCGGGCGAGGGTCTCGGAGTTGAAAACATAGCCTTTTGGCTCGACGACGAATGTGCCCTTGGTTTTGAAGTTTTTTGATACCGCGGTGACGATGTGATAGTCCTTGAGGTCGATGTAGCGGCTGCACCGTTTGCACATGGTGGACTCGGCGGTGGCCGGGACCTCCAATTCAGCGCCGCACTCGAAGCAGGTGATCTTTTTCTGTGCGGGTCCGGCCGCCAGGGGCTGGGGAGGCGGCTGGAGAATGTCCTGGACCCGAAGATGCTGCCCGCACTTTCTGCAAATGCTCGAGAACCCCGTGCGCGGCTCCATTTGTTGATGCCCGCAACGGGGGCATGGCACCAGGACCTTGTCCTGTTTGCTCGCCGGCATTCAAAGGTTGGAGCCTGTGCCAGAACCGACTCCCGCGCGGGCCGGCCGGACACCGGGAAACCCGTCCCTGCGATTCTGGAAATGAGCGCAAGCCGTCACGTTGGACGCGTCCTGGAGAAGTGCTTCAGCGGAAGGCCGGTTTCGCCGGTTCGGGCGCCTTGGGGGCCTCGCCGGAACGCGGTGGCGCCGCCGACGGGGCGACCTTGTTCGGGTTTACTTCCGTTTTTCCCACAAACGTCACCCCTTCTTCGATGGCCAGTTTGGCGGCGCGGATATCGCCGAACATTTCCGTCTTGGCTTTGATCTCGATTTTCTCCTTCGCCACGATGTTGCCGTTGACCTTTCCGCGCACCACGACGGACTGGGCGTTGATATTGCCGTTGACGACCGCGCTGTCACCCAGGTTCAGGACTCCGTCCGACTGGATTTCGCCCTCCAACTTGCCTTCAAACGTGAGTTCGCCTGAAAACTTGAGGGTGCCTTTGATCTCGACGTCCGCCGCCAAAATGTTTTTTGATGTGTTGGGTGTTGCATTCATTGGTTTTTCGCGTTTGATTCATTTTTTCCGGGCGAGGCGCCGTCGATCAGCCGACGATCCTGTGCATCCTGCAATCCGAGCCTTGCAGTTTGCACGCAGAAACCCCTTCCCGGCTCCGAAAACTCTTTTCATTGGATCATGTTGCTTCGAGCGGAGCAGGCTTGCAAGCGCCGGCTTCGGGCAAAGACGAGTTATTCGAAGCAGGGTTGTTCAATCCCTCGCTTTCCATCGTCGCCTCGAACCGGATTATTCGGGCAGAAACCGTGCCAGCGAGCCTTCGCCGCACTCTTCCCTGAATAGAAGCGTCTGAAATATCCGAGGCTAGTCCGGGTAGCCGTCCGGATGCCTCTGATGCCACGTCCAGGCGGTGGCGATGATGTCGTCGAGCTTCGGGAATTTCGGTTTCCAACCCAGTTCGCGAACCGCCTTGTCCGCGGAAGCGACCAGCCGGGGCGGATCGCCGGGACGGCGCGGCTTTTCAACGGCGGGAATTGCCTTGCCGGTGGCCCGTTCGCACGCCTGAATGACCTCGCGAACCGAGTAGCCGTCGCCGTTGCCAAGATTATAAAAGCCCTGTCTGCCGGGCTGCAGTCCGAGAATATGCGCCTGCGCCAGGTCGATGATATGAATGTAATCGCGGATGCAGGTGCCGTCGGGCGTCGGGTAATCGGTCCCGTAGATTTCGCAACGGGGTTTGTGGCCGAGGGCGACCGCGAGCACGTTGGGAATGAGGTGGGTCTCGATGCGGTGATGTTCGCCGAACTGTTCGCTTGCGCCGGCGGCGTTGAAGTAGCGGAAGGCGACGAACTCAAGCCCGTAAATCTGCCGGTACCATTGCAGGATTTTTTCGAACATCAGCTTGGATTCGCCGTAGGGATTGATGGGGCGCTGAGGCAGATCCTCGGTCATCGGCACCCGGTCGGGCGGCCCGTAGGTTGCGCACGTGGAACTGAAAACAAACTTCTTGATGCCGCACTCGACGGCGGCATCGAGCAGTTTGAGGCCGTTAACGACGTTATTGTGGAAATACTTGTTCGGATGAGTCATGGACTCGCCCACCAGCGCGCTGGCGGCGAAGTGCATGATCGCATCCGGCTTTGCGGACCGGACCGCCTTCAGGATGTCGCCGGGTTCCTCGGGTTTGCCAAGCAGGAAGCGGGCTCTGGAGTCCACGGCGGATCGATGGCCTTCGGAGAGGTTATCGTAAACCGTGACCTGGTGTCCGGCGTTGAGGAGTTCCTCCGCGCAGATGGAGCCGATGTAACCCGCGCCGCCGGTGACGAGAACATTCATGCGATAGGACTATGAGGCGGAGCAAGAAAGTTCAAACAAATTTCCGTAAAAGGGGTGGCGACGGCCGTCGCCACCCCGCGCTCAGCCGGACCCGACGTTAAATTCAATTCGTGTGCGCGAGCCAGTCTCGCGGTTGTTGATTTCCATTTCCTCCAATTGCCACTGTCCCCGGACCTTCTTGAATTCCTTCGGGTCGAATTCCTTGAGCACCCCGCCCGCGCCATCGCAGGCCTCGGCATGCACAATGCCGTCGGTTTCAAGGTCGATCCAGGCCAGGACTTTCGAGCAGGCGCCGGGAACAGGCCGGGGGTTGATGCTCTCCAGAACGCGACACGCCCGGCCGCGGCGCATCTCGGTTTTCAACAGGCGCTGTTCCGGCCAGTGGAAGAATTCCAGGCCCAGATCCGCCGGTGAAAAGTCCGAGCCGGCAAAGGCATTGGTCGCGGCGTCGTCGCTGGAAATAGATTTCAATGCCGGCGCCATGGTTTCAGGTGCCGGCGTCCGGCCGTAAAGATAGCGATTGGGCCCGTTGGTTGAATGGATGACGATCAGTTTTTCCGCGCCTGTGGAGTTGCTGGCGAAGTACAGGGACTGCCATGCTCCATCCAGCAGGGTGACTTCTGCTTCCACGAAGAATTTTTCAGTCCGTTTACCGGACCGGATTTCAAGGGTGCCCGTGAAGCGGGAGTTTTCATCGGGCCGTTGTGAAAGAATCTCCGCCGCGAGCGCGCGGCCTCGTTTGGAAGCTTCGGCGGGACTGAGCGTCTTCGGTTGCGATTCCGGGGCGGCGGCTGCGGTGAGGAGCAGAGCGGCAGCTGAGAGCAGCAGGCGGGCGGTCATTTCGAGCTCAAAGTCAGGGGGAGGAGCTCGGAGATGCGTTGCACGAAATGCGCCCGGAGTTTCTTGCGGACCTCGTCGGGCACCTCGGCCCAGTCCGTGCGGTTTTGCTCGGGCAGGACGATCTGTTTGATGCCGAAGCGGGCCGCGGCGAGGACTTTCTCCTTGATGCCGCCGACGCGCAGCACGCGCCCGCGCAGGCTGATTTCGCCCGTCATCGCCACTTCCGACCGCACCCGGTGCCGCGTCAGGAGAGAGGCCAGCGCGACCAGCAGTGTGACCCCCGCGCTGGGGCCGTCCTTTGGCGTCGCCCCCGCCGGCACGTGAATGTGAATGTCGAACTTCCCGTAATCCGTCATGTCGATGCCGAGAGCCGCGGATTGACTGCGCAGATAGCTGAGCGCCGTCTGGGCGCTTTCCTTCATGACTTCGCCCAGCGAACCCGTGAGCAACAGGTTGCCTTTGCCCGGCATCCGCGTCGCTTCGATAAACATGACTTCGCCGCCCACGGGCGTCCACGCCATGCCCGTGGCGATGCCGTTCTCCTTGATGATCTCGGCCATCTCCGAAACGAACCGCGCGGAGCCCAGATAATCCTTGAGCAAATCGGGTTTGAGGACGAGCGGCCGGGCGAAATGGCCGTTGCTGACGAGCTTTCGGGTGGCTTTGCGCGTGAGGGCGGCGATTTCGCGCTCCAACTGCCGCACCCCGGCTTCCCGTGTGTAATCCTGGATCACACGCCGGATGGTCGTGTCGGGAATTTTCACCTCCCCCTTGCTCAGCCCATGCTCCTCGATCTGGCGCGGCACCAGGTAACGCCGGGCGATCTGCAACTTTTCCGATTCGGTATAGCTGGGCAGATCGATGACCTCGAGCCGGTCGCGCAACGCGGGATGAATCGGCTCCAGCCAGTTCGCCGTGGTGACGAACAGGACCCGGGACAGATCGAAGGGGATGTCGAGATAATAGTCCGTGAACGTGTTGTTCTGCGCCGGGTCGAGCACTTCGAGCAACGCCGCCGCCGGGTCACCGCGAAAATCCGCGCCGACCTTGTCCAGTTCGTCCAGCAAAATGACCGGGTTCCGGCTCTCGATGCGGCGGAGCGTCTGGATGATCCGGCCGGGCATCGCGCCCACATACGTCCGGCGATGGCCCCGGATCTCGGCTTCATCGCGCATGCCGCCCAGGGAGATGCGCGCAAACTTGCGTCCCAGGGCGTCAGCGACGCTCCTGCCCAGGGAGGTCTTCCCCACTCCCGGCGGACCGACAAGGCAGAGGATGGGCCCTTTGATTTGTTTGCGGCGCTTGATGACCGCCAGGAACTCCAGCAACCGGTCCTTGACCTTCATGAGACCGAAATGTTGCTCGTTCAAAATGCGCTCGGCCTCCTTCAAGTCGATTTTGTCCTCGGTCTCCTTCTCCCATGGCAGACTGAGAATCCAATCCAGGTAATGGCGGGTGACGGAGTATTCGGCCGCGACGGTCGGCATTTGCTGGAGGCGGTCCACTTCCTGCAGCGCCACCTTCTTGGCTTCGGCCGACAGCGGGGTGGCTTCGATTTTGTCCTGCAGGCTTCGGATTTCGCCGAGGTTGGTGTCGGCTTCTCCCAGCTCGCGCTGGATGGCCCGGAGTTGTTCGCGCAGGAAGAAGTCCCGCTGCGTTTTCGAGATCGACGTGGCGACTTCCGACTGGATTTTGGAACTGAGGGTCAGGACCTCGTGCTCGCGATTGAGCATCGGCAGCAGGGCCGACAACCGCTCCTTGACGGACCTGTTTTCGAGCAACGCCTGCCGCTCCTCGAGGTTCAAATTCAGGTTGATGGCGATCAGGTCCGTGAAATGTCCGGGGTTTTCCGTGTTGAGCGCCGCAATCTTAACCTGCTCCGAAAGGGCCGGCGACAGCTTGATGATCTCCTGGAACTGGCCCTGCGCGTTGCGCATCATCGCCGTCAACTCCACCGAGTCTTCCGTGAGATCCTTTATCAACTCGAACTTGGCGCTCAGGTAGGGGGTTGTGGTGGTGTATTCCTTGATGCGGATGCGCCAGAGCCCCTCGATGAGCACCCGCACGGTGTTGTCGGGAAACTTCAGCATCTTCAGAAGCCGGGCGGCGCAACCGACCTCGTGAATCTCATCCGGGGTCGGGTTTTCGGCCTCCGGCTTGCGCTGCAAGGCCACGCCCAACAACCGGTCCCCGGCCACGACGTCATCGATCAGCTTGGTGCTTTGCGGCGTTTCGACCAGCAGCGGGGCGACCATCCCGGGAAAAATGACGATGTCCGAGAGCCCTAGAATGGGGATCACCTGCGGGAGGGAATGAGCGGACACGCGTGCCGGCGCTTCCGGGCTTCCGGAGGCGCCCAGGATGCTGATAAACTCCGTGTCGGGCGAGGTCATCGGTTGCGTCATGCTGCAAGTTAGATGCCGCCGCCCCGGAAAAGATTCAGAGAAAGTTTAATTCCCCCCGGCGACGGGCACCTTGGTGCTCTTTGTTTGCGATTGAAGGAGCGGCACGTCAATGCGCAGGAAGCCGTTCAAATACGCCGCTTTGGCCTGGCTCAGATCATAGCCCGGCGGCAATTCCAGCACGCTTTCAAACGGGCCATAGTTGATCTCCATCACCAGAAAACTGCATTTGGGCGCGCGACAACCGTCCGGTCGAGTGCCGCTGATGCGCAGGCGATTCCCCTCAACCGTAATCTCGAGGTTGTCACTGCGCATGCCCGCCAGTTCCACCTTGACCACCAGTCCGTTGTCCGTGGAGTACACGTCTGTGTTGGGCACCCAATGCGCCCTGGCGGAGCCTTCTCGACCTCCGGCGGCAGAACGGGTCACGAAATGCACGGACGAACTCACTTTGCACATGGCCATTCCAGCGGAAAAATTATCTCAGGCGGGTTGCATAGGCAAGCGCTCTGTTAATGCATCTTGACCAGCACTTGAGGACGCTCGCCCTTTCGCGCGCGAAACACCACGGAGTACTGCGGCCCCCGGGGACCCCCACCACAGCCACAATGCGTGTCCCGCTCAAAACTGAATCTGCGGGGGCGAAATCGGTTCCACAACAACAGCGTTGCCGCGGCCCCGACAATCATCAACGATACCAACTTCTGCCAATCCATGGTCGCAACATAACCTCAAAATCCCCTCGCGCAACAAATGATTTGGAATTGCGCTTGCACCTGAAATTGGCATCGGGAAGGCAACAACAGAGAGGTCGCTTTTCCATGCTTGAACCCCGGATTCCGCGCCTTAAACTCCCGCTCATGGCTGCGCCGGCCTTCCGCCACACCCATCGAGTCACCTATGCCGAATGCACGCTCGGCAACCACATCTACTATGCCCGCTACCTGGATTTGCTCGAAGCCGCGCGGGGAGAGTTCTTCCGGAGCCTCGGAGCAAGCGCCCTGCAGTGGCAGGACCAGGGCGCCGTCTTCCCGGTGATCGAATGCCGGCTCCGCTACCGGGCCCCGGCCCGCTACGATGATGTCCTGTCCATCGAAGTCTGGCCGGTCGCGATCGACAAGATCCGGCTGAGTTTCGCCTACCGCGTCTGGAACCAGGCAGACAAGCCAATCCTTGAGGCCGAGACTTTTCACGTGTGCGCCGGGCTTGACGAAAAGCCCAAACGCCTGCCCGAAGATCTGGTTGCGAAACTGAGGCCCCATGTCCGGTCCGGCGGTGAGCCGGCGTAATCGGTTGCGTCGGGGTTGGGCAATGGATGGCTACAAAAAGCCAGAATTGGATATGGCGTGTCCCGGATCCCCCTGATAGCCTTTTGGATGACTGGCCGTTCGAAGGCGAGAGTTCCGTCAGACTCGATTCTCCGAACCGGCATCACGGAATCCGTTCCGGCGAACGGGCCGTCCGCCCCCTGCGGTGAACTGAAGACAACCATTTGAAAACTATGACACAAATCGCACAACTGCTCGGCGACAAGGCCGATTATCTGCTCGGTTTCAAGAACCCGAAAATCTCGAAGGAACGACTGCACCTTCCCGGACCGGACTTCGTCGATCGAATCTTCGCCCTGTCGGATCGGAACAACCGCGTGCTGGTCAACCTGCAGCGCATCTTCGGCCACGGCCGGCTCGCCGGCACGGGTTACGTTTCCATCCTGCCCGTCGATCAAGGGATCGAACATTCGGCCGGAGCCAGTTTCGCGAAGAACCCGGATTACTTCGACGCGGAGAATATCGTGAAGCTGGCCGTGGAAGGCGGCTGCAACGCCGTCGCCTCCACATACGGCGTCCTCGGCGCGGTCGCGCGCAAATACGCCCACAAGATTCCGTTTCTGGTGAAAATCAACCACAACGAACTGCTCACCTACCCGAACAAGGCGGATCAGATCCTTTACGGCACGGTCAAGGAAGCCGCGGACATGGGCGCCGCCGCCGTCGGAGCAACCATTTATTTCGGTTCGGCGGAAAGCGGCCGTCAGATTGTCGAAGTCGCGCAGGCGTTCGCCCTGGCGCATGAACTGGGCATGGCGACCGTCCTCTGGTGCTACCTCCGGAACAACGCGTTCAAAGTCAAGGGCCCGGACGGCAAATCCACCGACTATCATGTCGCTGCCGATCTCACCGGCCAGGCCAATCACCTGGGCGTCACGATCCAGGCGGACATCATCAAGCAGAAGCTCCCCGAGAACAATGGCGGGTTCGAGGCTCTCAACATGGGCGGGTCCAGCTATGGAAAATTCGACAAGAAAATTTACACCGACCTTTGCAGCGATCACCCGATCGACCTCTGCCGCTACCAGGTGGCGAATTGTTACATGGGCCGCGCCGGTCTCATCAACTCGGGCGGCGAGTCCAAGGGCAAGGGCGACCTCGAACAGGCGGTCATGACCGCCGTGGTCAACAAGCGCGCCGGAGGCATGGGCCTGATCTCCGGTCGCAAAGCCTTCCAACGCCCCATGAAAGAAGGCATCGCCCTGCTCAATGCGATCCAGGATGTCTATTCGAGCAAGGAAGTCGCGGTTGCGTAACCGGAACGTCTTTCCAGGCAAACAAGCCGCTCGGTTCCGAGCGGCTTGTTTCTTCAAGGACTGGCTGAAGCGACACTCTTTCCTGCTCGGGTAAATTGGATTGGAGCAAACGCATGAACCAGCCAGACCCATCCCTCATCCCGATCCGAGCCGCCGTGTTGCGGACGCCGGGCCGCCCGCTGAAAATCGAGCGCCTGGAAATGGAAGGTCCGCGCGATGACGAGGTGCTGGTGCGCGTGGCGGCCAGCGGGATTTGCCATACCGACATTGATTTCTGCGAGAGCGGCGGTTCCGGCCCGGTCGTGCTGGGGCACGAAGGCTCTGGCGTGGTGGAACGAATCGGCAAGACGGTGAAGGGATTCAGGCCCGGCGACCACGTGGTGCTCTCCTACCAATCCTGCGGGCGCTGCCCGCCTTGCAGAAACGGCCACCCGGCGGATTGCCAGCGGTTCTGGGAGGCGAACTTTGGCTTCGCCCGTTTGGACGGGACCAACGCGCTGCGCGGCGGCGTGCGCGGTCACTTCTTCGGCCAATCATCGTTTGCCACCCACGCTCTGGCCACCGTGCGCAATCTGGTGAAGGTGCCCGGGTCGCTCCCGCTGGAATTGCTGGCGCCGTTGGGTTGCGGCCTGCAGACGGGCGCCGGCACGGTGATGAACTCGCTGGCGGTTCGCGCCGGATCCAGCATCGCCGTGTTTGGCGCCGGCTCGGTGGGCCTCGCCGCCGTGATGGCCGCGCGCATCGTCAAAGCCAAAACGATCATCGCGGTGGACAGGAATCGTCGCCGTCTAAAACTCGCCCGCGAATTGGGTGCGACTCACTCCATCAACAACCGGCAAGGTGACCTCGCCGGGAGCATCAGGGCCATAGCGGGCGCCGGCGTTGATTACGTCGTCGAGAGCACGGCGGATCACGACCTGGAGCGGCTCGCGGCGGAACTGCTGAATCCAGGTGGAAAAGCGGCGCTGCTCGGCGGAGCGTGCGCGCCGGGCAGGCTGCCGGGAGACCGTGAAGTCCTCAGCGTCATCCAAGGCGACGCTGTGCCCCAAAAGTTCATTCCGAAATTGATCGGCCTCTACCAGGATGGGCGGTTCCCCTTCGACCGCCTGGTGAAGTTCTATGCTTTCGCAGGGATCAACCGGGCCATCGCCGACTCGAAGCGTGGCGGCACAATCAAGCCCGTGCTGCTGATCGGGTTGGCGCCAGGACAGGGTTACAAATACGCTGCGATCGGTTCCGCGCCGAGTGTGCCGCGCAATTTCTCCACGTAGGCCGGCGCTTCGACCTTCTCCAGGTTTTTCCGGGCGCGGGACAACCGGTCGGCGATTCCAAGGCGCGCGGCTTCATCCGCGTAACTGGCCTGCTTCATAAAACGATCGAGGTACTCCACGTGCCGGCGCCAAAGCCGCCGGTCAATCTCTTGTTTCGCAGCCAGCCGCGCCGCGTACCAGTCGCTGGCCAAAAGGGTGTCGCGCGTGAACAGGTTCCGGACTTCGGGATGTTCCAGGCCTTTGCCCTCCCATTCGTCGTTGAGCATGACGTGCAGCAGCGCCTTCAACGGCGGGCACGCCTGCTTGACGCTGCCATCATCAAAATACGATTTGGCGATGCGTGCTTGCGTGGCGACAATGTTGTCCATGCCATCCGCAAAAACGTCCCGGTCCTGCAATTCCGGTCGCAGCATTTCCTCGGTGAAGAGGACATGCGGATGGTTGAACATGCGGCCAAAAAACGCATGAACGAACCGCGCGTTGATGCGGTGCCCGAGGCGGCTCGCCAGCACTTTTTTGCCGTTGTGCTCGAAGTCTCCGCACTTTTCCAAATACTGGTTCGCCATCAGGAACTTTGGCTCGCGTTCCTCCGCGGACATCCGGCACCAAACCTCGGGCACGAGCAGGCTGATGTCGTGATCCACGCGCACGTTCGGACCGATGTAACCGGCGGCGGTGACGAATCCGCTGTGACCGGTCAGGATCCACGAGACGAGCGCGTTGTTCAGATCCATGATCGGCGGCAGCGCGTTGAACGGCCCTTTGGTCAGCGCCCCCTCCGAACCCGCGCCGGTCGTTGAAGGCGATTTCCCGGTCATGCTGCAGATGAATTCCAGAAACAACTCCGGCAGCTCGAAGTAGTGAATCGGGTTGTACACGGCGAGCGACCGGATGCCGGCTTCGGGCGGATTGTTGCGGCGGCCCGGCAGGAGGGCGGCAACGGGATGGTAAACGGGCTGGTCCAGGGGAAGCCGCCGGACCAGGCGCGCTCCGACTTCGGCGAGATACGATTCCCGCGGGTGAACAAGGTCGGGGCGTTTCTGAAGATACCGCGGATTCTTGCTGGGTTTGCCTTCGACCAGCCGCGGCTGGGCCGAGGAAACAAAAAAGCCGGTTTTGCCGTCCGCAGCAGCCTCGCGAATCACCCGCCGCATCGGCTCGGTGAACTGATAAAAACCGATCGAATCCTCGATGAGTTCCCGCGCGACGGAAGACGGGAGCGGTTCGTAGTTGGAGAAAAAGTTATCCCGGAGCGCGAAGTCGAACTCCGCCTGCTTGTCGTAGCCGCGATGGATGGCGTCGTCGGGCCGTTGAAACAGGCTCCGCTCACAGTTTTCGACGAATTTCAACGAGGCGCTCCCGCTGGCGTCCGGAACGTTCTTCAGCGCGCCCGGCGGCACGACGACCGAGGCGGTGATGTCGTCCTCGAACTGAATTTTTACCGCCGGATGAAAATCCTTGCGCAGTCCGAAGGTGCGCCACGCTCCGTCCGCGTCAAAGCCGACGCGCATCTGGGTCGTCACAAGCTTGCGGTTGTCGCATTTCAACTCGTTGGCCGGCGTGCCGTTGATGATGTCCACGCTGAAATGGTCGCGCCAGTCCCCGCCCCATCCAGGCTTGCAATAGCGCTTCACGACGAAGACCAGTTCCTTGAGATATTGCGGGACGCTTGCCAGCCAGCCGTTGTAGGCGGGCGTGTAATCGCGCTCGTCGGGCGTCAGCAGCTTGATCACCGAGCCGAGGGAACGCTCCGCGCTGAGAATGGAACGCCGGTCAACGCGCGCCGGGTCGTTGAAACGCCCGCTGTAATCGCGCGCAATCAACTCGGCAACCTGGTCAAAATCCTTTTTGAAATCCGCGATGAACACCGGCCCGGTGAGAATGGCGTCGGTGATGGATTTGGAGATCTCCGATTTGCCGCCGCCGGAAACCGTGCAGGGTTTGTGGCACAGGGTGCCTTCGGCAACCGTGCCGACGAGCCGCCAGGAACGGTTTTCGCCGGGCTTTTCCATGTGCACCTTGTATCCGGAAGGCCGGACATAGGTCTTGTCCGGCAGCAGCTTGATGGCCCGCTCGGTTTTGCCCCCGGGCCAGGACACCGTCTGCTTGTGCAGGTCGAACCGGGCGTCTTCCGGCACGTAAATGATGTCCGGATAGTGTTTGTCCACGGCACAGCCTTCAGGCTTCAAATCAATCAAATCGCGGTAAAGCGAAGTCACTTCCGCAAAGGAATGTCCCATGCGTTTGACATGGACGTCGCCGCTGAATTCCTCGCCCAGATCGTAACTGGGAAAGACCAGCGCGCCGCCGGCGTGTTCTTCCTCGCAAAGCCCGAACAGGTTCGCCGCGTAACTGATTTGCGTTTTGACCTCCTTTTTGCAGTAGCCGTAATAGTTGTCGGCAATCAGGGTCACCATGACGCCGGTCTCGTCGCGGCAGGCGAGTTTGAAGGCGTTGCCATTGTTGTAAAATTCCCACTCATCCTTCCAACACATGCCGTCGCGGCGCTGGCGTTCGGTGGCCTGGTCCCAATGCGGCAGGCCGGCGGATTTTTTGGTGACCTTTGTCAGATGCGGCGCGAGAACGACGCAACCGGTGTGGCCGGTCCAATGTTCTGTGTCCAGGCCGGCGTCGTTCTCCGGCAAATCCGGATCGCCCGCGTTGCCGAAGATGCTTTCGACGAAATCCAGGTTGCTCACCAGGCTGCCCGGCGCGAAAAATCGGATTTCCATCGTTTTCGACGGGGAGAATTCCGGCACGGCCGGCGAGACAATGGGGCGGAGCAGCAGCGAGACAAGACATTCCGCCGGGCGCGCCTGCGTGGCGGTGAACGGCAGGCGCATCATTTCGCGGGGCGGGTTGAACGCCAGGCTCAGCATTTTCCCGAAGACGGCCTTGGGCACGCCGATTTTGTCGTCGGGAATTGGCAGCCCGCCTTCGGCAACATGGAAGATCCCCTGCGTCGTACGGCGGTCGCTGCGCGGGTTGTGCAGAACGCCCTGTTTGACGCGATAGGAACTGAGAATGGCCGAGACGAATTCGTCGCGGTCCACCGGCAGCGAGAGCAGCCGCGCCAGGCCCGGGCGATCCAGGACAAACGTTCTCACCGGCAGCTTCGTGACCGGCACATCCTGCAGGTAATCGTACAGAAAGGTCTGAATCCGCTGGTCGGCGGGGCAAAGGTGGCTGGCCAGCAACCGCTCCTTTTCCCGGTACTGCGCGATGAGCGAGGAGGCGATGTCGTTGAATTGCGCCCCTTCGTCGGTCGGCAGCGGCGCAAAGCCGAGCAACGACAACTTGACGTTGATGTAGGGTGTCAAACCGGCGGACGCGCTCATCCAGCCTCCGTTTCCAGATAGCGGATGCGCTTGTGCACATCCGTGTTGATGGAGTGATAGGGCTGCCCCAGATTGCCGGCGTCGAACAGCGTCTGGCGCATGTGCTCGGCGTCGTCGCTGCCGATGGCGTCGGTGAAAATCGGCAGCAGGTAATCGATGCCCATCCGGGACGGCTTCATCAGTTTCGGATCGTAAAGGGCCGGATGCAACCGCCGCGCGTGAATGAGGCCCCAGCGATCCCGAAACCGGTTTGCATCGTAACCCTCAACGTGAAAACCCTTGTCCGAACTGTATTGGAGAATGGAAATGGCGTTGTTGCGGCCTTCCAGCAACATGTCAACCGTCTTGGCGCCCAGCAGCCCGGCGTAAAACCTGTCGAAAAGAATCGGCCGCCCGCCACGTTGCGTATGGCCGACTTTGCGCGTGAATATCGCTTCCTTCGCGGTTTCGCCGCGACGGTAAAGCTGAAAATAACGGTCGCCAATCATCTGGACCAGCTTCGAACACAGCGCGTCCGCCGCGCCGCTGAGCACCACGTTTCCCGAGGGGTCGGTGGACTTCGTTTCAGCGCCCAGTTCGCGGCCCTGCTCGTCCACGATGCCTTCGCCACAGACAATCACAACGTTTTTTTGGAGGTCGTAAAGGTGTTTGACGCGCTCGACGAGAAGCTCGATGTCGAGCGGATGTTCGGGAATGAGAATGATGTCCGGCTGGCCATAGGCCGTGCCGAGCGCGATGTAACCCGAGTGCCGCCCCATGACTTCGATAATGGCAATGCGCCGATGGCTCTCCGCCGTCGTGCGGATGCGCCCGACACCGCCCGCGGAGACAAACACCGCCGTCGTGTAGCCGGGTGTGGCGTAGTTGACGATTTGATCGAGATCGAAAGTCTCGGCGGCCGGAACCTGTTTGTAGCGATAACCCCGTCTGGACGCGGCATCGTTCACCCGCACCCATTCGTCCGGCTCGCTGGGATAATTCAAGCCCAGGTCATTGTCGATTGTCTTGGGCGCAAGCACGGCGGGCAGGCGCTCGGCAATCGGTTGCAGGCCATTCAGGGTTCCATCGCCTCCAATGCAGATGAGCCCTTCAATGCCGAGCTGTTTCAATCGCCATTCGATAACGTCGAGTTCCTTTTTGTTGTCGGGATCAATGTAATCGCGGGACGAACCGATCAGCGTGCCGCCCTTGGTCGGGTCGAGTTCGGGAATTTCCTGGAACAGCGGATTCAAATGAACGTGCGGCACGCGCGGATTGAACAGGCAGTTGAACCCCTTGATGAGGCCGTAAATCTCGACCTTGAGTTGATTCGCGCGAACGACCGCGCCGTGGATGGTCGCGTTCAAGGCGGGCGTGTCGCCGCCGGCGGTCAGAATGCCGATGCGTTTCATATCGGTCGCGTTTTGGACTTTGTGGGCATATTACAACATCGGTCGATGGATTGGTAAACGCAAGAAATCCAAGCGCTCCGGCCTCAGCCGGCTCCGGAATGCCCTGAATTAATAGAGAATCTGAGGGCTTTTAAGGAAGCCAGATCCATGGCTCTTCCCAACCCCGGCGGCTCACGCATGTCGAACGAATGAGACATTATATTCATTAGCAGCCGCCTTGCCGACCCAAATCAGCAACCAAGCTGGCCATGACAAATGAGACCGATTGAGTTGTGTTATCCAGTCCGGAGGAATCCGCCTTTGATGACGGGAACATCTCGCTGCGACAAACCCGATCGTTCATAGCGCCGCACCCATTTGGCTCGTTGTTTGGGACTGGACCGCGGCCTCCGCCGCAGCAAAGAAATGCAATCTCTCATGCCCCACTTTACCCAGTCCAACCATCCCTCAGCTACATGCACCCCGCCGGACGCTTACGTTGCTTCGAGCGTTTTAGGGATTGGACAGGCGGAAGAATAGATTTCCTGCCAGTGGCGCGACAATCACGCTGTTCGTGCCGTTGCTGTTGGTGATGATATAGCCGCTGGTTATCCAGCTGCCGCCGGCCAAGTTGGAACTCTGCTGCAAGGTGCAACTGCCCGTGTTCGGCCAAGAGACGATGACACTGTTCAGCCCGTTAAAAGCGATGGTCAAATCGGGTAATCCCGGAGTCTGCACCACGGTTAACTGATTGGACAGGCGGAAGAATAGATTCCCCGCCAGTGGCGTGACAATCACGCTGTTTGTGCCATTGCTGTTGGTGATGGGATAGCTACTGGTTGTCCATGTGCCACTGGCCAGGTTGGAACATTGCTGCAAGGTGTAACTGCCCGTGTTCGGCCAAGAAACGATGACGCTGTTCGGCCCGCTAAAGGCGATGGTCAGATAGGGTAATCCCGGAGCCTGCGCCACGATTAACTGAAAGCTGGAAATCGCCCCCCACACCCCATTGTTGCCCTGGGCCATGACTTCAAAAATGTTCGTGCCAAGCGGAACGCTGGCGAAGGCAGCCGTGGCGGCGACTGTGTTAATCGTGTTGGCGGGCGTTGCATTCAAAGCATAGCTGTAACCGGCCACCCCGTTCTCACTGTTGGGCACCTGCCAGCTAAAGATGATGTTCGTCGCCGTGTAGGTCGGCACGCCATTCGCCGTTACGTTGCAAACTAAGCCCGGCGGCGCAGCCGGGGGTTCGGTGCCCACAGCCCAGACGACAAATTGAAAATCAGCAGTCGGACCCCACATGCCGTTCGTATCCTGGGCTTTCACCTGGAACAGGTGGGCGCCGAGGGTCACGTTGTTGATGGCGGCATTGGTGCCGACGGTGTTGGTCACGTCACCGGGCATCTGGTCAAAACCGTAGCTGTAACCATTCAGCCCGGCACTGCTGACGGGGGGTTGCCAGGAAAATATCAGGTTCGTAATGGTTGTGGACATGCCGTTTATGGCGTAATTGCATACCAGCCCGGTGGGTGCGCCGGGGATGTTAGCCCCGGTATAAACGCTGCCCACTTGTCGTCCTATGCCGTCATAGTTGTAGCTGATGGTCGCCGATTGCGGGGGAGTAACGCTGGCCAGATTGCCGAACCGGTCGTAGCTCATCACCGTGGTCAGGTTGGCGCCGCCCGGAACCAATTGGACAACCTGCAAGACATCGCCGGTGTTGGGGTCATGATCGTAGCGAGTCGTCCGGCCGAGCATATCCGTCTGGCTGATGAGCCAGCCTTTGACGGGATCGTAGGCGAAATAATTTGTGCCATAGGGCAGATCAATTTCCGTCACCCGGTCGAAATTGTCATAGTGATACACAACCGGCGAAGCCAGGCGCGGATCGGTCAACTGCGATAACCGGCCCAAGCTGTCATACTGGCATCCGGCAGCGACGCCGGTGGCATCCACGACATTTGTGGCGCGATCCAGCGCATCCCGGTAGATGGTCACCGCCGGATGGCCGAGTGGGTCCGTGATTTGGGACAAGGCGCCGGAGCCGGTGTAATACATGCCGACATCCACCGTCTGCGCCCCAGACGATCCGTTATGGGTTCGCTGGACATGGTTGAGTTTGTGATTGCCGTTGTAATATAAGCTGGTGGCGCGACCAGCCTCGTCGGTGACCTGGCTGAGTTGGGTCGTGTTCGTATCGTAAGTCGCCGTGACATCATAAGCGCCGGTATTGCCCGGATCGGAAATGTGGGTGGGCCGGCCATAAGTGTC
>Ga0187860_1001110_pt1 | contig 24497 bp, 26 predicted proteins | sample June2016WEW_10_4_FD_132981 | JGI IMG/M metagenome (GOLD analysis project Ga0187860, IMG submission 132981) | Peatland microbial communities from SPRUCE experiment site at the Marcell Experimental Forest, Minnesota, USA - June2016WEW_10_40 | ecosystem: Environmental > Terrestrial > Soil >...
CGAGGTCTTGCGCAGCCTTCGCAGAGGTTCGATCGACTACTCGCGAATACCGGAGCTTCGTGGCGTTGATCTTGAACCCTACCGGAAGAAGCCCGTCGAAGTCGTCAGGATCAACCTTTCGCCGGTCCCGACGATGCCGCAAATACCACCCACGAACCTTCCGGAGCCGTCCTATGAATGAGTATTTCGGGTTCCGAAATCTGCGACAGTTCGAGCAGAAGCACCACGAGGTGAGACTGCCTTGCGATTTACTGAACGACGAGCGCTTCCGCCGTCTTGCCGACGCGCAGAAGGCTCATCTGATCTGCCTGCTGCTGCTCGCTGCGCGGATGGGCAATCTGCTGCCGAACCGGCCCGCCAAACTCGGTTCGTTAATCGGCGCGACCGAACCAATCGAGGTGGCGGAGTTCGCCGACTTTATCCGATTTTCCCGTCTTGAGGGTGCAGAGGCAGGAGAGAGGATTGAGCGCAGACCGCTGAGCGACAAGACTCGAGCGCTGGTGCTGGTTCGCGACGGCGGGCGGTGCCGGCGGTGCGGCAGCGCCAGATACCTTGAGGTCGATCACATCGTGCCGCTTAGTCGCGGCGGGGATTCGGAAGACCTCAATCTTCAGACCCTGTGCCGGCGTTGCAATCGCAAAAAATGGAAGAAGCTGGTTCCACGGATCTGATCTATGAGAGACGCAACCCAGCCGGTCCGCAGCATCGCCGCCGAGTTCGCCCTGCTGTTCCTGCGCGAGCTTGAACCCAAAGTGGCAGACGATCCGGAGCTGCTGGTCTCGACCGAGGCGGTGCTTTCCTTCGCCGCCATCAGGCATGCGGATCCGGCGCATTGGGAATACTGGCGCGCGATTCTAGAGCAACACGAAAAGTTGCAGCTTATGGAGCACATGCTCCGCGAGCCGGCGCGCATCGAAGACCCGGATTGGGAGTCGAAGGCCGCTCGACTAATCAGGCTGGCCTTGGCCGCGGGGCTTGATCTGTTTCACGATCCCGACCAGCAGGGCTGGGCTTCGGTCCGCGTTGGCGGTCACTGGGAGAACCATGCGATTCGCTCGCGCGACTTCCGGCTCTTCCTTCTGCGAACCTATTACGGCGATACCGGCGAGAGCCCTGGGGGCCAGGCAATACGCGCCGCCACGGAGCTGTTCGAGGCGCGAGCACTTTTTGATGGGAAAGAGTGCCCCATCCATCTGCGCCTTGCCGAGTGCGGGGGCAGGCTCTACCTTGACCTCTGCGATCGCGCCTGGCGGGCAGTCGAAATCGATGATGAGGGCTGGCGGATAGTCGATCGACCGCCGGCGAAGTTTCGCCGCTCACGCGGTTCGCAGCCGCTGCCCGAACCGGAGCACGGCGGCAACCTCGCGGAGTTGCGGCCATTTTTCAACGTCGATCACCATGGCTGGATATTAATCAGAGCCTTTCTGGTCGCCGCGCTGCGTCCGGGCTTCCCGTTGCCTATTCTTCTCGCCAAGGGCGAGCAGGGCGCGGGCAAGTCGACCGCGTGCCGCGTGATCTGTTCGCTCATCGACCCGCGCACTTCGGCGCTCAGAGGTGTCCCGCGCGAGGTTCGCGACCTCACTGCGGCGGCGAGAAACTCCTGGCTCGTCTGTTTCGATAATCTGAGCCGGTTACCCGAGGAGCTGGCCGATGCCGCCTGTCGGCTCGCGACCGGCGGCGGCTTCGGTGGCCGGGAGCTGTACAGCGACCACGATGAGGCCATTTTCGATGCCACCCGTCCGCTGGTCTTCAACGCTATCCCCGACCTCGGTACTGCCAGGCCCGATTTTCTCGACCGTGCGCTGATCGTCGAATTCCTGAGTATCACGCCCGACATTCGGCGGGACGAGGCGCAGTTCTGGCGCGAATTCTCAGAGCGACGACCCCGGATCCTGGGTGCCTTGCTCGACGCCACGGTGGCGGGAATCAGAAATCTCCCGCAGGTCAAGCTCGAGCGGCCACCGCGGTTGGCGGACTTCGCCCGGTGGGTGAGCGCGTGTGAGGACGCCCTGGGTATGAAGTCGGGGGAGGCAATCGCAGCCTGTCGGGCCAATAGCGCCGAGGCATGTGACCTAGCGCTCGAGGCCTCCCCGCTTTACGAGCCGCTGGCCGAACTGGCCCGCGAGGGCTTCACCGGAACTGTCGCGGAACTTCGTGCGCGGCTTGACTCTATGGTCGGCGAAGCCATGCGCCGCTCGGTCCGCTGGCCCAAGGCACCGAACGCCCTGGGTAACGCGCTCAGGCGCATGGCCACCAATCTCCGTGCCGCAGGAATCGAGCTTCAGTTCAGCCGCAACGATGTGCAGGGCCGGCGCGTGGTTTCCGTGGTCGCTGCTGCCCAGGTTGGGAAAAGACCGTCAGTTGCTGTCAGTAGCCGTCAGTAGCCGAAGGAAATTGGTCCGAGACTCGCGGGTTACTGACAGCAACTGACGGTCTTTTCCAAGGTTTGCGACGCGGTTGTGAGCGTATGGGCTCAGTTCGCTGTCCGCGGTAGCCAGCGGCGCAGCAGCTCGCTGGTGCGTTCGGGAATCACGCTTCAACGATGCCCCGCTCGGCGCCGAGATTGCGTCACGACAGCCGCCGCGGATATCCGACCGCGTGATGGTCACAATAGGCAGCTCGCTCGATAATCTTTTGCATCCGTTCGGCGTCAAACCGCGCGGTCCGCCGTCCGTCAATTTACGCCGCGAGCTATTCTCCTTCGTTCGGTGGCATTTCGGCTTGAATAGGGAAATGACTCTTACAGTAAGTGTAAGGTCGCAGAAATTGAAAGCTTCACGCGCGCTCAGGGACGGACCACCGAGATATCCGCAATCTTTGCAGCGCGTTTGGCCAGTTTTTCGTCAAAAGTTGCAAAGCGCCCTGCGGGCCGTGCCGACGCAAGATGCAAGGCATCGGCAAAGTCCATACCGTCACGCATCCATCGAATCGCGTCCGCTACCGCGCCCGCATCCTCACACACAAGATCGGGCAGTCCGATCAAAGCAACAAACGCCTCAGCAATGCGGTCCGAGTCGAAATGGTAGAGCCGGCGCAGAACCCACTCGGATTCGAGTATCACCGTTTTCGCTAGCAGGACCGCTTCGCGCTCGAAGATTGCACGGGCGCGTGCGGTCTGCGCCGGCTCGTCGCCAGTCAGCAGCCGAACCAGGACGTTAGTATCGACCGCGACCACGCCGGGCCTTTACCTCGGCCCTGATGGCCGCTTCCATCTGGCTGAGGGTCTTGGGCTTGCCGGCATAGCGGAGGCATCCGACGACATTTTCGAGCCGCGTTGGCGGGAAGGGCTTGGCCGCCCTCAGCAGGACTCCGTCCGCAGTGTTTTCGACGATGAACTCCGTACCCGGCCGCCACTGATGGGCGTCGCGTACGGACTTCGGCAGAATCACCTGCCCTTTCGAGGAAAGCCGGGTTGTTTCCATAGGTGGCCTCGCAAGTGGTAAGATTCGGTAAGACGCACACTACGCCCGATGAGAGCGCGGCGCAAGCTTGTTGCTGGCAGAGCGGATTAGAGCGATCGATGCTCACTGCGGCGGCGAGAAACTCCTGGCTTTTCTGTTTCCGGATTTTCTCGACCGTGCGCTGATAGTCGAGTTTCTAAGTATAAAGCCCGAAATTAGGCGGGATGAGGCGCAGTTCTGGCGCGAATTCTCCGAGCGACGCCCGCGGATCCTGGTTGCCTTGCTCGACGCCACGGTGGCGGGACTCCGAAATCTCCCTCACGTCAAGCTCGAGCGGCCGCCGCGCTTGGCAGACTTTGCGCGGTGGGTCAGCGCGTGTGAGGAAACCCTGGGTATGGAGCCGGGGGGGAGGCAATCGCAGCCTGTAGGGCCAATAGCGCCGAAGCCCGCGACCTCGCGCGGGAGGCCTCCCCGCTCTACGAGCCGCTGGCCGCATTGGCCCGCGAAGGTTTTACCGGGACTTTCGCGGAGCGTGGAAGCGGGCGACGATCTCGATTTGTCGTTTGACGAAGGCCGGATCGTGCTTGTGCCGGCGAAGCGGTTTGCGCGCGAGGGCTGGGCCGATGCGGCGAAGCGCATTGCCGAGGCCGGCGATGACGCTCTGATCTGGCCCGAGTTTGGCAACGCCGGCGATACGGACCTGAAATGGTGAAGGCGGCGAGGCCGAAGGACCTGGCTGTCGCACGCGGCGACGTGTGGCTTGCTGCGCTGGATCCCACGGTTGGCAACGAGATTCAGAAATCGCGGCCATGCGTCATAATCTCACCGCCAGAGATGCACGATCACTTGCGCACCGTGACGGTCGCGCCCATGACGACCGGGGGCCGATCGGCACCTTTTCGCGTTCCGGTGAACTTTCAGGGGAAGAACGGTCTTATTCTGCTTGATCAGGTGCGAACTCTCGACAAACAACGCTTGGTGCGGCGCCTGAGCGTGGTGGAGCGCCGAACGCTTCGTGCCACGCTCGCTCGCTTGCGCGATATGTTCGCGGATTAGGTCGGGTGCCCGACCGTCCGACATCCTATTTGAGGCGACCGCTGGAAGGCGCTTGCATCATCATCGACATTTTGCCGGTATTGCAAGTCAGGTGAAAGACCTTGCCAGAGAGGCCGAGTGTGAACGGAGGCGAGCCTTACGCAAGGCTCGCGCCTGAAAGGGGTAGCTCCAGCCGCGCCCGGAACGACGTCAGCATCTATACCGACAACCGCGAGCGACTAGGCCAAGTCGTCAATCGGAGCCGCGAGAAGTCCACGGCCTTGGAGCAGATTCCGGTAAATGTGAGTCATAGCTTCAAGGTCATTCGGGAGCGCACAGTGGATGTGCCGAATCGAAGCTACGGAATCCGGCGGTGACGCAAGCCGCGAACACGAAGAGAATCTCTCATGCCAGCAAAGTCCAAGTCGTTTCATGGATCATGGCGCATCGTCCCTATGGATCAGTGGGATGAACAATATCTCGATCTCGTCGAAACCGCCTAAATCACGATCGGTAAACACGGCCAGGGTGAATTCCTCTTTGGCGCTGTGAAAGGATGGCTCGATTGCAGATTCACGGAACGCGACGGGCTACCCTTCGTCGAGTTATCCTGGGAAGGGCTGAGCGAGGGCGACAGTGTGTGTGGTCGGGGATGGGCAAGCCTTCAGGCCGACGGGAGTCTCAAAGGGCACCTATTCATCCACCTCAGCGATTCGGCTTTTGCTGCGGAACCCAAAAGTCCACTTAAGCCACGGCCGAGGCGGGCTCGTGATGAAGAAGCATGAGGCGCCTTTCAGGCAGGGCAACCGAGGCATATGTCCGCCCCTCCAAGTCGCAAAACTCAACTTCGAAGACCCCCGACGCGAGCGTCTCTACGATGGTCCCCACCTGTCCTCGACGAAGTCCTTTTTCTCGCTCGTCTTCGATAAGCGCAACGACATCCAATAGTTTCATGTCAGAGTCCCCGCAAAACGTAGCAACCTGTCAGGCGCGGAAAATCCTCATTCGTAAGTACAATCCAGGCAGCACGCACCAGCGCTCGGCGTCCCGCGCGCTCCAGCGGAAAATCTATCACATAACGGTGGCCGAATTCGTCAAATTCCCCGGCAACGGCTTCTTGATCGCAAGCCGCTGCCATCAGACGCTCCTGCAACATAGGGCTGTCGGCCGGGCCTATTCCCAGCACTGAGGGAAAGACCCGCGCTTTGTGGCGACCTTCCGGATGAGCCGCACTCAAACAATAATCCTGCAATTTCGCGAGTTCGACCACGGCTTTCTGGGCATTGGGCAGCTTCACGGTCCATCCACCTTAGCGTCTTGCAACCTCCATCGGAACAAGGTGGCTGCCGTGCAAACTGCTCATCGGCAAAGCGCAAATCTGCGCTGCCCTCCGGCTCGATTGAGAGCAACCGCCTGTCACAAAGTCGGCAAGTGACAGCACTCAAGGGTGGGTCGGCTTCACCATCACCGGGCGACACCAACGGCACCGATGCAGCGTGTCGGCTCCACGGAGGCTCGTCGCACTTGCGCGGCGCTCGGCCGAACGGCTGGGTCCTGAAGACACCGGAGGCGCGATGCGCTGCACATCGCCTCTGCTCCACTTCAGCGCTTACACGGCTCCGATCTATGGGCTCGATGTCAGAGCAGAAGGCCTTTCATCCTCGGCGCTGGAGCTCTAAATACTGCGCTGCTCGGAATACCAGAACGCCCCAGATCCGCTTTCCGTACAGATGCCCGAAGTGCCTCGCATCGCCAGTGAGCAAGTATTTGCATACACCGTAATTGGCGGCCGCAGGATTGGCTGGTCCTTCGGATCGAGCCGAACGTTCTTTGGCAGGGTGAGCGCTTGCGGCGAATCGACCGTCGATAATGCCTCCGTAAGAACCGTGAATCGCTGCGGCGCATCCGGACGATCGATGGCGAGGTGGCGTCGCCGCCAAAGCTGCTCGCATACGACCTTGCGTTCGCGGTCCAATCTTCCGGCCGCTCGACCACAGCTCTAATTCGAGGGCGTTGCCGGGCGAGCAATCTTTCGCTGGAAGGCAGTCCGTGCCGACGGTCCTCGTGAATACGCGGGGCCAGGTTCGCGGTGAGGCGCCGCACAACTGATATTGAGAGGGAGAGAATGGAGCGGGTGATCGGTTTCGAACCGACGACCTTGTGCTTGGCAATTGAAAAACGCAAGAAAAACTAGGTATCAACCGGGATCGCTTAATAGCACGAAACCCCTTGTGGCAGAAGGACTTTCTGCACTTGCGCTGAGACTACGGAGCAGTATTGAATGACATCAGTTTAGATGCAGGAAGGGCACAAAATTGGGCACAGTGATTTTGCGGTTTCGCTCAACGGTTATCTGATCGATCCGCCGCGCTCTGCTCGCGCTCTGTGGCTGTCTCGTTTGTCCGGTCCGGCTCGGCGATTGAGTGAGCGCTAATGAACCCCTTGTCCCTTCCCATTGCGACCCACCGCAGTGCCGGCCACGCCTGTGCGTAATGCGGGTGGCTCTGTTCGGAGGCGGCCACCACAACATCGGTATCGAAGAAAACCTGCACCACCTTAGCAGCCCGTGGTGAAAGTGGTCGCGGCTGAGGAGTTGCCGGGGCTCGAATGGGGGCGTTCCCGGTTGTACTGGATCCGCCACGTTTCAATCTTGAGCTACGCATTGCCTCGCGTATCCAGACATTGAAACCCTCGACGAAGGCGTGGCTCAATCGACTTTCGTGATTCTAAATCTTCACTCGCTACCGATATATAAGCACAGCTCATGCGACTGCTGGCCGGTTGATCAATCAACCGCACCCAAATTCGGAAAGCGAATTCGACTTGGTCTCTTGTGTGGGCTGCCGGCAGATCGGTCATCGCGCCGCAGCCCTTTGGACAAGCATGCTTGTCCGAAGGGCGTTCAAGGCGTCATATGGGTTCACGACTCCTCACGAACCAGGCTGAAGGGCTAGCTGCTGAGCGATAAGACCGTCTCCTGACTGCCCGTTACTGGTTGACATCGTAAAGGGACCGGTTGCTCCCGCATTGGCACTGTACCTATCTCCGGCTGCATTGGCGAGAAAGCTTGCGCTGGCGTCAGAGGCGGCCCAGCGCACGGTTAGTGAAGCTGGCAGATTGACGCTGACCCCCTGTCCCCATGAACTCTCGGCAGCCATTCCGGCCCCGATAATCAAATCGCCCGCCGTCTGCGCAGTTATCGAAGGCGCCGTTACCCCAGCGGTTCCACTAGCTACAGCACCGCTTCCATTCGGAGCGCCCGAATCGATCGGCGTTGTTTTGTTCACGCCTGTGTAGCATCCGATGGTTCCCTCGAAGAATGCTTGTCCGGAGAAGGTGCTCCAAATGTAACTCGCTGTCTCACTCGAACCTGTCAGGTGCCAGTAAAGGCCTTGCGTTCCAGCATAGCCATTCAGATCCTCCCTGATCTTTGTCCAGCCCGCCGGGACCTGCAAATTGTTGGGACCGGTCACTGCTATTTGCGCCACGCAAACGTCTCCTGCGGCCAATGGACTAGGCATGGCCAGTGGCATCGCTGCGGTCAGTGATCCGCCACTGCTGCTCTGCGCAGAACCGGCAAAGGCAATCGTACCGCTCGGTGTGGGTGTCGGAGTGGGTGTGGGTATCGACGTAGGAGTAGGTGTCGGTGTAGATGTCGGTGTTGGAAAAGGTGTCGAACCCGCCGGTTGTAATGCGGCCTGTTGGGCGATGATGGCGTCGCCGGATAGCCCGTTGGCTGTTGTGACGGTCAAGCTACCGGTTACACCTGCGGCATTCTGGTTCCTGTCACCCGACTTGCTTGAAAGGTAATCCGCATCGGCATCGGTGAAGCTGGAACGCTGCGTCAGGACGGCAGGCAAATTGATCGTTACCCCTTGGCCCCAATTGGACTCTCCAACTACGAATGCGCCTATAATCACATCACCATTGTTCCGTGTCGTAATCGAGGGCGCGGTCGCCGTGCCACCAGTTATGGCCACTCCGCTTCCATTCTGTGCCCCTGGATCCATCGGCGCCGAGATGTTCACGCCGTAATAACAACTTATTATACCCTCAAAATAAACTCCGCCAGTACTATTCCAGGTATAACTCGATGGTTCGCCAGACGTCGTCAAATGCCAATACAAGGCTTGCGTTGAAAAATAGCTGATGTTGTCTATTCGTATCTGGTTCCAGCCGGCCGGAGGTGTGATCACGTTTTGGCCGGTCATGGACAGATCAGCCACGCAAATCGAACCCGCAGGCACTGCCGAGGCCGAGGGCATTGCGAGGGTTGGCTGCGATGTAAGATTTGATCCGCCGCTGCTGGGAGTGGAGCCGAGGAATGAAATACTGCTGCCGGATGGCGGCGGAGGCGGTGGACCCGGATTGACGGGCTGTAACGCGAATTGCTGCGCAATAAGTGCATCACCCGCGCGTCCCTGGTTAGTAGTAATCGTAAGGCCGCCGGTTGCTCCCCCAGTCGTCTGTGTAAGGTCGCCTGCCGCACCGCTCATAAAATCTGCGTCAGCGTCCGTGAAGCTCCAACGGAGCGTCAGCGTCCCAGGCAAATTGATTGTAACACCCTGTCCCCACGTGCTTTCGCCGGAAAGGAAAGCGCCTATTATGAGGTCGCCACTTGTCTGCGTAGTAATCGAAGGGGCGGTAATGCTGGTCCCGGTGCCGATGGCGCCAGATCCCCTGGGTGCTCCTGGGTCGATCGGCGTCGCGGTGTTCACACCCGAATAACAGGCGATCGCCCCCTCAAAGTATACCCCTCCGCCGGTCGTCCACGTGTAATTCGGCGGCTCGGCCGAAGTCGTGAGATGCCAGTATAGACTCTGCGTCGCGAAGTGAGCGTTTATATCCTCGCGGATGACCTTCCATCCACTGGGCGCGGCAATAATGTTGTCACCGCTGGTCACCAGATGCGTTATGCAAATCGCTCCCGCGGGCACTCCCGAAGGCATGGCGAGCGTCATGTTGCCCAAGAGAACCGAACCGTCGCTGCTCTTACTCGAGCCGATGAGCGAGATTGCCGCCCTGGAGTCGACAGCCAATCCGAGGGTCGCCACGATCACACTCACCAGAGCTGACAGTTTGCATCCACGCCTTATCTTCCAGGTCATGATCGTTCTTCCCTTGTGACTAATGTATTATGAATAGTAATGGAGGCGCTCAGACACCTAAAGCTAGCTGGTCAAGGCAATCGCGCGCCGCACTCCCTGACGGAACGCCCGCCACGGCTCCAGTGAGCCGCGCCGCAGACAGCCGACCGGCGCAATCACGTAGTATCCGAGTCTGAGCCACAAAAAGCTCAGCCTTCCTTTGAATTCCCTGTTCCAATTGCGCCGATACATATAATAGGCCGACTGCGCGTGCTCCAGGAGCCAGTGGTCACGCGGTCGGTTAACGGCGCTACGTTTATGAATCAGCTTCGCCCGCGGAGCAATCACGAGACAGTGTGAGGCAAGTCTGGCGCAGAGATCGATGTCTTCCGCCAAGGAGCCCCCAGTCAGTTTCGCGTCGAATCTCAGGCCGCAAACCGCTTCGGCGCGGAAGCTCATGCAGGCACCGGTAAACTTTTCAACGCGAATTGGCAAACTGTCGCCTAAACCATCCGCGCTCCAGTAGATCGGCTGACGCTCGTCCCGAAAGGGGCCTCGCGCGAATGCAACAGACCATAGGCGTGCGCTCAACGCCGGTTTAGTATAGTTCGTAATGAGTCCCGCCACGCCGTCGATCTGCGGGTATCGGCAATAGACGTCTAAAATGTTCTCAATGCAGTTTTGTTCAAGCCGTACATCATCGTCCAGAAACAGCCATATGTCACCCGACGCCAGATCCATCAGATGATTTCTCGCCTCAGCGGCGCCCGAAATGCGTGGATCAAGTAAGTAGCGCAACCTCACCGCTTTCTTCGTAGCTTGAGAGACATCCTCAAATTCTTTCTCTACCAGCTCACGCGCATGATCATCGCGGCTTTGGTCGGCCACTAGAACTTCTTCGGGCAGGACCGATTGATTCAGGAGACTCCTAACCGCAATCAGCAGGTCGGCTGTTCGATTCTTGGTTGGAATCAAGACCGACACATTCGGTTTCGTGCTTTCCACTGAAACCACTCGATGCTTTGCGATCCCATTTGACGACCGTTCAGTCGTGAAAGCTTCCCTATTCATAGCCAATCCGTGCCGCTCATACGTGATAGTTGAGATTCAGTACTCGTCGAGTGCGTTGAACTAACGGAAGATAATCAAATTCGCCCTCAAGCATGCGCGTGAAATCGTCAAGCTTGTGTAGCGGCGCAATGCACATCCTGGGAATTCTCAGCGGATCACAGCTTCGCGGCACGCTCCGATGCATCACCGTAACTGCGCTCTCGTAGCCGGCATGACGTACCAGCTCGACGCTTGTTCGGTTGAAATACCCGAATGGATAAGCAAAATGGCGACATGGAACTCCTAAACGCGCGGCGATGATAGCCTTTGAGTGTTCCAGCTCGGACGTGATCTTGCGCTCTGCGAGCATCGTCATGTCATGGTGCTGGCAGAGGTGTGAGCCAAAAGTGAAGCCGATTCGGCTCAGTTCCGTGGCCTGCTCCCACGTCAACATCGTCTCGTCCTGGAAGAGGCCCGGAAACCTCGCGGCTGACCGCGGCACGGTCTCGCCGATCGCTCCGGCCGTCAGATACACGATGGCGGGAAAATTGAAGGCATGAAGGATAGGTGCAGCGATCTTGTAGACGCTCGCATATCCATCATCGAACGTGATCGCGCAAGACAGGCCCGCCTGAGTGTTCAAGTGCTCTCCGCGTAAAATTGCCTCAAGCCCGACAACTTGCGCATTGGCACGAAGAAACCTCATTTGTTTGTAAAACTCTTGTTCGTCGACAGCGTCGCGTCCCTTGCCCAGCGAATGATAAGCAAGAATGATCGTGCGGCTAGTTTTGAACCTGGCTGCTCCGCGGCATATAAGCCTAATCGGCATACGCAGTGCATTCTGCACGCGTCGCGTCGGCGAATCGGCGAGCCCGGCCCATGCTTTTTCTTTTTTCGTCATCCTCTATCCCTATCCGGCATGACCACGTATCTTAGATTCATCACCAGTTCGATATTCAACTCGGCGAACTCGGCCTATCATGCTGCTTCGGTAGCGTGGACACCTGTCTCATTCCCGCCAACTCTGCCCTTATCGGCAACAATCTCTCGAAGGTTTTGCGAAAGAGGAAGAAAGACCCATAAGGTCTTCTCCAATTGCGCAGAAAGAAAAAACGCGGCGATCATATACGCAATCAGTCCAAGCCTCATGGCCACTGAAATTTCGGCGAATCCGCTCGAAGACCCGGACTTTCGCACCACACGATAATTTTTCTGCGCCAGCCAAAGCATGCAAAGAAACAAGCAGAGGATCGGTATGCCTTCTTCGGCAGCGATATGAATATAGGTGTTGTGCGCTATATAATTTCGATTCGACACTTTGTACAAAGCGGCATTGTAATACCCCACCTGGCTCTTGAATTGATCGAGGCCGATTCCGAAAACGGGATGGGTTTCGATCATCCGTAGTCCACCGCGCCATAGCTCAATCCGAGTGCGCGTCGACATTTCAGCTCCCGTCGTTGGACGCCCCGTGACCTGGATTTGCTGGAACCGACTCCAGGTAACACTAGGCGCAGCAATCGCCAGCGCGGCCAATATAATCAAGCCACCAGCCGCAAGTGCGAACTTCCTCCGAGAATGCAGCCAGCCAAGGAGGCACAATGTCCCAAGCGCCACTACGCCTCCACGGGACTGCGAAACGAAGACTCCGAACGCGAGCGCTGGCAAACACACCAGAGCGCTGGTCCGCCAAAACACCATGGCGTCGTGACGCATCAGGTAGACCGCCAGGGGGAGCATCATCACAATCGAGAGTGCCTCATAATTAGAGTCGCTTGACGGTCCATGTGGATTAGGGATGTGTTCAATATACTGTTGCTTGTATAGCCAGAGACTTCCGATCGTTTCTGCCAGCACGAGCACCCGAAGCACGTTCTGAAGTCGTTCCGCCGTGCACACTAACCTTCGCGTCGCGGCCAGAAGAAGCCCATAGGAGATAAGCGCTGATAGCGACCTCGTCGGCATTGGAAGGCCAAACACAATCACTTCCGCCAAAGGCAGCAATACGAACAGCGCGTACAACGTCGGAATGGCGGTGGGGAGGCGAGGTGCCGCAGCGACCGGCCGCGACGTGAGGAAGGCCGCAGCGACCATGAGAATGCCGACCAATTTCGTTGGCGTGATTGGGACCACTCCGGCATCGAGGAGCACTACACCCAGTTTGGGATGCTCCTGAAATGGCGCGAGCAACAAGAAGAGGTAATAAAATGGCATATTCGGCCAATATTAATGCGTAGGTCTCTGCTCTGCCATCAAGCAGGCAACCGGCCGCGCAGGTGCGCGTTCAATTGCGGCAGGCCTTCGTAGGCCTTGAAAACAAGCTTGGCCACTCCGCGACCGACACAGTAATTGTTCTCGCGAACGATCGATCCGCCGAGTGATAATTTGTATCTTGTCAACGAGTCCTCGAGGTCTTCTTCAGCCTCGAATCCTCCGAGGTCGTACGTATCGAACTGTTCACTTTTGAAGAACTCGATTTCGTGCCAATGTAGATAGCGGTTCAACGCCCCTACGAGAATGGCGTCTTCTTTACCTTCTAGCCTTGAAGAAGCCGAGAATAGCAACCGCACCCGGCTAGCCACCTCGTCTCTAAGCCAGAAGTGACCACAGACGGGTCGGCTGCGACTATAGAGAACGAGCAGATCGGACATCCCGGCAAACCGTTGTAGGCGCCCCGGCGAGAGCGGGCCACTGTGTTTGCTGCGACTCGCGAACCGGTTGTACAGAGTTATGAAATCGGCTGTCGCCGCGGGGCTGTTCCTGCGAATTTCTATCTCTCCGTGGAATTTTTCAGCTTTGCGTAGCCATCTCCTGCAAGTCTCATCCATCTTCCGGCGCAGAACGGATAGGTCCTCCGAGAGGTTGATACGAATGCTCTTGAAGACAGTCCGACGAAGCAAATTGGACGAATTGTCCAACTCGGCTGGGGTTTGGCGGATCCTGAGGAGCTCGTTCGTTGCGAGTTCGTGGATCAACATCTCGGACAACTGTTGCGTCGGGAAGTAGGCCACGCGGTAGCGGAATACTTTCCAGTTTGTATCGACGATGACCAAATTGCGTCTCCCTGCGATTGGCTCTATGGTGCCGTACCTGCGTTGCGATGAATCTCGTTGGGCCTATCTGCTGTTGTTCCGTGCGCCACCGTGGCTCTCTCCGCTCGATGATAGAGCCACAGGATGAGCGGCAATGGCGAAGCCACTGATAAAACAGCGGCCAGTGCGGCTCCGGTAATCCCGTAATGCGCAGTCAGCGGGTAGATCAGTACCGCCAGCATGAACGCCCGGATGACGGTTATTTGAAACGATGACGCGGGCGCACCTAGGCCGTCGAGAAAGCTTTTGGAAAGTGTCAGTACGCCCTGGAAGAGTCCATAGAAACATAGGAATTTTAGAGCCGGCATAGCACCGAGCCACTTCACCCCTAAGACGCTCGCAATCAAACGGCTCCCTACCCCCTGCAGGAGCAGGGCATAGCCGACTCCCGCGACGACGACTACTGATCCTGTCAAAAGAAATAGCCGCCGGCATACATCGATCCGGCCACGCGACCGTGAGACCACCGGAAACGTGACAATGGTCGCGGAAAACGCCAGTTCGCTTGCCGGCATTTCTCCTATTCGGAAGGCAATTTGGTAATCGCCAACGGCCTGCGGGCCCAGCAGATGAGCTACCACGAGGTTATCGATCTGTTGAGCGGCGAACTCGGCGATCGCGGTTCCGCTCATCCACCGTCCGAATCGAAACAGTCTCAAAGCCTTTGCAAGGTCAAATCGAATTCTCGGCCGATAGGGAAAGTACCAGTAGCTTAAGGCGGTCCTGCAGGCCTGACCGGCAATGGCTGCCACCACCAGGCCGCGCCAATCTCCCCACGCGAGTATCGCCGGGATACCAACCACCAGACTGCCGATAATTTCCACGCTATTCAAAAGCAAAATAAAGTGGAACTCCATGCGGCGGTAAAGCGATATCCATGCGGGGCTTTGCGCGGCCCGGACCACTGCGAGAGGCGCCACGGCATAATAGACGTTAGATGCCTCACCCTGATGAAAAAATGTGGCTATTGGATGTGCGATAAGCATCAGAATCGCCGCAATCAAGGTTCCGCGCAACACCGTCGTCGTCCACACAGTATCCAGGAAAGGCTCGATTGTTTCCGCTTGCTGAATCATGGCGGCATCGAAGCTTGGATTAGTCAGCGCCGAAATCATTTCAAGAGTGAGAAACGCGGTAGTGGTCACCCCGAAGTCGTATGGCGTAAGCAGGCGGGCGAAGAGCGCATACTTAAATACGTTGCCCACCGCGGTAGCCGAGCGGCCCGCAGCGGCCCAGCCAAAGCTGCGAGTAAGCACCCTCCTCCAGTCCACATCCCAGGCAGAAGCGCCGGCCGCATCTTTGTCAGTGTCCGGTGCTGTTTCTCTCCTATGTATTCGAGTCGATCCGATCGGGCGCTTCTGACCCTTGTTGGCTCGCGGCTCCATTCGAGCTCCGCCAATTCGCTGGTCCGTATCCTCTCTTTCAGGTTCGTATAGCAACGTAACTACACCATCCGGCAGCGCAACCTGCGCAGGCTGTTATCATAGAATTTGTTCTGCCAGGTGCCTGTGGATTCGGGTGAATAACGGCGGCCGCTCTGCTCGAATGGCCTTCAGCCGTTCCAGGGCCTCCTCGCCCAGGGGGCGCCGCTCCATCGTGGACAGGCCGCGCACCGCGTCAACACATCCCTTTAAATGTGCGCGAAGATGGCCGGCACGTGCAGCGAAAAATGTCATTTTGGCAACGTGTTCGACCACGTCGGCAAGCGCGCTGGCGAAAGGCAAGTACTGGTAGGCAATCCAGATGCCATTACGCACTGAACAATAGTAGAATCTCGGGGCGCGTCCCGCATCCGGCGCGACATGGTGAATCACGGCTACTTCAGGTGTGTAGATGATACGAAAGCCGTCATCGATCAGCCGAAGAGCGAGATCCAGACCCTCATGATAAAGGAAGAATTTTGGGGAATACCCGCCAACCTTAAGCGCAGCTTCTCGCCTCAATGCCGAGTGCCCCTCGAGAATAAAGCAAGTTTCGAATTGCCGCGACGCGTCGGCGATCGGCCGCGGGTGACACCAGTCACGCTCGCGGATTCGATACTCAGGATCCAGAATCTTGAAGTCCAGACATGCCAGATGCGGATCGCCGGCGAACGCTTCTGAAACGCGATTGACGCAGTCCGTACCCTGCAACTCGACATCATCATCGATGTTGATCACGACCTCCGCGTTTGTCGCACGAAGAGCAAGATTTCGCCCATCGCATCCCCCGTTATAGTGCATTGCCAGATAACGGACGCCGGGAAATCGCTCTTTCAACCAGAACCGGAGTTCCTCATCGGCAGCATTGTCTATGACTAGGATTTCGCGAATGTCGCCACGTTGCCTGCAGGCCGAAGCGAGCGCGCGCTCCAGATAGGCGAGGCGCTTGTAGGTCAGTACTGCGATAGTAACGCCGTTTGTCATATTTATCACCGCGGGGCGAAATGAAGATGCCGCTCCCAGGCTGCAACGGTCGCTCGGCTGAGCATCAATCGTTCATTCGTTTGTTCCTGGTGCGTGGTATTGAGAAGCCGACCAACCGTCCGGCGGAGCCGGAACCCGGGGGCGGCGTCTGATGCGAAGTCGTCCCAGAAGAAATGCAAAAGACAACCCGATGCATAGATCGCATTGGCAAGTGAGCCTGCACGCATCGCCGACGATAGATCGGCCCTAAAATCCGAGCTGGAATTGCCGCGGCGAAGCAGTCTTACCCAATCGCGCGTGCGCTGCGCGTAGGGCTCCAGGCGCCTCAGCGCGGTGAGGACCAGGCCCGGTTCGCGCGCGTCGACCGGAGCATCGGTATCACCAAGCATTTGCTGGACTTCCAGGTTCCAGACGAGCGCAGCCACCTGCGCACTGTCGCGAAAATCCTGCTCGCTGCATGGAGCGGGACTGGCGTGTCCGGACTTGACGAGCATCGCTTGCTGCAGCCGGCCTATTAGTAACTCGCTCGCATCGCCGAGAGCTTCGCGGCTTTTGCTGAGCGCATCCTCAACCGCTCGCTGTCTATCGCGATAGCTGGTTCGATAGCAACCGAGGAACACCGACAGCGACGTAGCAAGCTCGATCCAGAATTTGCTGAGTGTATAAGCGGCCTGTACAGCATCGCCGTCATACTGCCACCGTAAGCGCGCGTCGACCTGCTGGATTATGCGGTTGCCCAGCAGCCGAAAAGCATCGAGATGCGGTATCCCTCTCTGGCCGTCGCGCCACCACCTAGGGACTGGCACGCGCTCGGGTTCGCCCCACACCAGTTTCCCATGTTCGAGCATCTCGCGACTGAAGATTGCGGGGCGCAGCCGAGCGATTTGTCCCGCCGGAATGGAAGTAAATCCCACTCTTACACCCCGCCGACGGTTAAGCGGCTCGGTGTTAATGGTTCTCTGCAGCGAGTCGAGCGTCGCGTCCATCTCTCTGAGACAAACGCTTCGGTCTCCGTCGATCACAACGTGGAACTCGATATCACTCAACCATCTGGATCTTACCTCTCGATCCGGCACGATGGTGCCCTCTCCACGCGCCACACTGCCGGTCAGGATTAATCCGACGACTGGATATTGCGTTATTACCTTGACCGCGCTGCGAACGATATTTTCCAAATCGCGAACTGCGTCACTTTCTAAAGCCTGCTCGGGACACAAGGCGAATGAACCCGGGGGCTTTAGCTCGAACCCCGCAAGAGCTTCAGTGTTGCCATTCACCATTCCAGTCACCATGGTTCTTCTTGACCGCCTGATAGGATTAGCCGGCACTGGCCGGATCAACTCGTCGCCCGGCGAATTGTTCTGAGAGCCGAAAACGGCGCTTCGAATCGATTTAGGACTACGCCAAAGAGGGGCGCCTCTTTCAGCAAATCCACCGCCTCCAGGACCGCGTCACGCGGCGTGCGATTCGCGGCGATCACCAGCAGGACTGCATCGACCAACCCGGCCAGCATCTGGACTTCGGGGGCTGCGAGCGCGGCCGACGAATCGATCACAATCAGCTGCGATGGCTGCACTGCGCGCGCTGCGTCCACGAAGTCGGCCATCCGGGGATCCGCGAAGACTCGGACGGTCGACCCATCAAAATTGCCCGCGGGAATAAAGGTCAGTCCGGGAAAGTCCGTTCGATGTATGCAGCTAGCGAATCCACTGACAGCACTCAAATATGCGTTCAGGCAATTGCTCGATCGTACTTTAAGGATGCGATGCAAAGACGGCGCGCGCAGGTTGGCATCAATTAACAGCACGGGTGTCCGCGGGCTCGCGCAGGCCGCTGCAAGATTCAACGCGACAAAGCTTTTGCCCTCGTTCTGAACGGCACTCGTGACAAGGAGCGTGCGTTTACCACTCTCAGCGCGCCATTTCTCAATCCGTGTCTGCAGGACCTGAATCCGTTCGTTAGCGCCAATGAACTTCACTTTGTTTATTATTAGAGGAGGCCCATCCTCATTACTCACAGGGGGGCCAATTAGCCGTGACAATAGCCCCGCAGACCGGGCGCTACGCTTTCCGGACGCCTTTTCTTTTTCTTCGTGCGCAGACTCGTTCGGCGTGTGCCTCCGAGCGTCATTCGATCGTTGATTAGACGTCCCGCCCTCACGAAGCGGAAGTTCTTCCGCGTCAGCCCTCTTTCTATCCGTCTCCCGAAGTTCTGTAAGGTGGATAGTCGTGCCTGGTTGGAGCGGAGACTTCATCTTAAAGCGAGCGTCGCGCATATCGCGCGGCATCGTTGCTTCGCCCAGTGCATCGGCGGGATCGCTTACTGCGTTGCGGCTGGCACCGCCCGAGGTCATCTGCGGTTCGCTTTCGGGTAATGGCTCAGCGGTACCGTCAGCCACGGACGCAGCGAAGCCTGCGGGCCCCGGGCGGATACGGGCAACGCCTGCTTCAGCCCGCCATCGGCGCTCGCGTTCTGCCTTTTTCAACGGATCGTAAAGAAACTTCATTACTCGCTTTTCCTGCCCGTGTATTAGCGATGCCCCCGCGTTGGATAGAGGAATCCGGGGACCGGCGCAGGCTGAAAGAGATCCTTACAGCAGTTGTAATAGGCTTTATAACTTCTCATCCCGACTGCTCAGATAAAAAAGAATGCAGATTCAGGTTTGGTCAAGCCGAAGAGAGCATACTGTGACCATTCATAGTTCGCCGACAGTTTTTAACTCAGGCGACAGACAAAAAGGTAACTATTAGCTAACCCCTGGAGTTTCTTTGCTTTGAGAAGCTACAAATTGGAGCTCTGTCATGAGAGAGCAAAAGAGTGCAGTGCATCTGGAGAGTCAGTTTCAGATCGGACTGAAGCAGCAGTCGCATTATATGCGCTTGCATCCGAGCGCGGGTTATCTATCGGTTCTGAAAGAGAACAGGTCGCCAAGCTCCAAAAATGGAGTCAGTTGGCGCTTTATTGTCAATGATATCGAGAGCTTGGCGCGCGAGAACGGCCCGGCCCATTCGGCAGTTCGGATAGCTTGTCCGGCCGATCTCGCGTCGAGTGTTGAGGGATATCCGCCTCCTCTCGTTCAGAGCAAACCGCCGCCCAATCTCGAAGAGATGGTACGCTCAGACACCCGTCGTCTGAGACCGTTTGAGTACCGCGCCATTGGCGAGTGCGGAGATCCGACTAGTGAAAGCATCCGTACCATGACCTCCAGGACGTGAAGCGGTGTGACCAGATGACCTGGCTTCACCCTGAAGGACTTCCTCGTCGAGTAGCAGCCGACCAGTTACGATGTATTGCCGTCCGCGGCGCCCAAGAACCCCATCATTAATCATCTGAGCTATAAGCCGGCTTACCATTGGTCTCGAACTTTGAATCATCTCAGCGAAGTCCATGTGAGAAAGCTCTGGCAATAACAGGATCCCTCGCTTCTCTCTCACTCCAAACCTGGTCGCGAGCTCACGGAAGACTGCCTCAAGCCGCTCTTTTAAGGAAAGACCAAGGAACACGGCGTACCATTGTGCGATTGCCGACCACGCCGTATTAATAAGCTCAATCCCCCGCACGAGACTGTCACGCTCCAGCATCTCTGCCGATTTGCGAAGATGTTCGCGAGTCAAAAGCGCCAGTGTACATCGGGTGAGAGCTTGAGCCTCAAAGACCTGTGTACGACGTCTTTCCGATCCGATTGAGTCGATGTACCCCAGAATATCGCCAGGTCCAGCGAGCTGCAAAAGTACCCGGTTGCCGTCACCTTTCGGGCAGTAAACCTTTACGAGCCCGTTAAGGACGTAGAAAGTTACGTCGGCGGGGGCACCCTGTAAGAAGATTGGAGCATCCTTGGGGTAATCTAGGCGTGTATGATGCTTTAGCAGTTCATCCATCGCCAATTGCGGCAGATAAGACTTTAACTGTTCCTGTGCTTGCAATCGCTGGTGTAAAGGCCCTTCATGACTGGAAAAGGTGTTCATATTTTTGCCGACCTCAATGATTTAGCTGCCAGACGGACCACCATCACAGACCAGAGTGGGTAATTATTGATGATAATAGGTTATATAAGTGTAATGACCCAAACCAGAATTTTTAAGCGAAAAAGCGCGCAGCTGATGTAATAAAGTAACCGTGGTCGAGTCATGCTAAATTCCCGCAGGCCTTTACCACAGAAAAAATACAGCAAAACTGTGGCCCTTTGGAGGTCGTGCTGCCCAACGTCCCATATGCCGCACTTTAGCAATCTTGGTGAAGAAAATTGTCAATCTGGCAGGTTCAGCTATCTTGGACCCGTCGAAAATTCGTCGGTCACATATACGGGAGGCGAGAAAGACCGATCGAACCACAAATTAGCAAAGGATGCAGTTCCCTTAGATCGCACAATAGCAACTATTTATTCACTTCATTCAGCGGTGGGAGCCTGACTGCCACCGAGACCGCTTTCTATCGTGAATCAAGCCGCAATTCCTTCCCTCAGGCGCCATGACTTAGGTTTAAGGGGTGCGGAGGAAGGGTATGTATCAGGCGTACTCTTAGCAGCCATTGCCGCGAATCGACAGGAAAACCGTCGCGAGGAGAACCTTTAAGTCAAGAAACAACGACCAATTGTCAATATAATGACAATCGAGCCCCACGATTTCCTCAAAGTCACTAACCGCCGCATTGCCCCGCAATTGCCATAGACCCGTTATTCCCGGCTTCATGCTCAATCGCCGCCGGTGGTGGGGCTCATATTGAGAGACTTCCGAGCAGGTCGGCGGACGCGTACCCACCAGACTCATATCGCCGCGCAGCACATTCCAGAACTGCGGCAGTTCGTCAATGTGATGGCGGCGCAGTATGCGTCCGAGCTGAGTGACGCGAGGGTCTTCACGCATCTTAAATATGTGACCCTTCATTTCGTTTCGCTTGAGCAACTCGGGAAGTCGATACTCTGCGTCGACGTACATGGTTCGAAGCTTGTATAGCGTGAAAAGGCGACCGTTCCGCCCCACCCGTGTCTGTTTGAAGAAAACATCCCCGTGTGTTTCCCGCCGGATGCGCAGCGCGCATATGGCATAGACCACAGCGCAAATGGCGAGCCCAAAAAGCGCGCCAACGATGTCGACGAGGCGCTTTGCGGCTAGCAACAAAGGTTGGCGTGGAACGGTTTCGATCGACAATAAAAAATCGCCACCCGAGAGCGTCATAGCCACATATTTGCCAAGGCCAACATTCGGCATCCGGATTAGGGTACGAAATATTATTCCCCGCGTGGCGCATGTATGCAGGAGATCCTCAGAATTGAGGAGCGCGTCCGGGGATGCCAGTACGACCTCGTCGACAGCAAGATCTTCCAGCACAGAATCGACGCGTTCGATGTCGTCCGAGAGCGCATTTCCATTAAGACAAAGCCGGCCATGATCTATATATAAATAGCCCAGGACCTGCACCAACTCTAAGCTTTTATCAAGCGCGGTCAGATATGACTCTGCCTGGGCTCGAGTGCCTACGATCAGCACACGGCGCAAGCCGCGGCCCTGCCGCTGCCGCAAATGATTGGCAATGCGGCGAGCGCCTAGCGAAGAGATCGGATACGCAAACAGCGCGACGCCCAAGAGCGTATCAATTGGATGGAGCTGAACCCCTAATCCCGGCAGATGTGCTGCGACTGTGAGCGCAGCCATTCCTCCTGCCAGCGAAAGGACGGGAAGAAATGGACGGTAATACATAGTCTTGCATGTACTACTGCAACCTCTTTCCGAACTGTTTGCTTGTAACGACGAAACGCCGGCCGCAAGATTAAAAGTAACACTGGGTGGCGGACACACCTGCTACTCTGAGCGCTCCTGAACCCACGACCAGATACGAAATCGGTATCCAACACAGATTACAGATGCGTCTTTTCAAGCCCAACCGATAGAAGCGCTTGAAGCGATAACTGACGAACGCAAAGCCGCCCGCGTCAGGCTAAGGCCAACGAAAGCAGGAGGTGGCCACCCGCTGCGGATTGGACAGTTATGTACTTCACCGTTGTTTATGCCCACATTGCCCCTGGGCAAACTCAAGAGCATCAATCGTCAAGCCGATCTCAGCGAATGTGCCTTGACCGCTAGCATTCGTCCTCGAATCGGCCATGCCCGGATATTCCTGGGAGTGGTAAAAGGGCGTCAAGAATGACATCGCCTCCATTTAATCCGCAGGGATTCCATGTTTCCGAAGCAAACTATAGACAGTCGAAGGATGCACCTTTTAGATAATCTGCGATCTCTTCCAGTGTGGGAACTATCGCCATCGGCTCTATTTACACTCAAAATCTGTCTACACAAGGCTACTGACAGTAAAGCAGTTTATTAGACCTTTATGCAACTATAGTTCGATTATTATCACTATCTGCGCGGCATTGTTAGCTCCAGAAAGTTTTACATCATTAATCACGTTTAGAGTTGGTCTCACTCCCAATGTAACTCTATGTGCGGCGCGGGAACAGCAGGAATTGATTTGCGACCGCTGTCTCAATCCCGACGAAATCGTTGTGGCTACGATGCAAATACTTCCGATCGAAGAGTACTTCGCCGTTTGTGGCGGTTGTGCGAGGGAGCTGCCGAGCGGTCTTCACGCGATCTGAGCCGTAAAATCGGCGACCTCGTTGCCGCTGGAAAATCCAGCTTGCGAGAACGAGTCAGGTTTTGCAGCACGCGCCTCTCGGGCCGATTGCTCGCGGGCATCCTCGCCGAAGGTTCGGGACATCCGTGAATCAGGGCGCGACTGGTCGAGTTTCAACGATCGAGTCGCTTGATTTAGCCTGATCGGCGTGACACGCAAAAAACCCAAGCACCACACTCGCAGCAGCGTACAGAACCCTGGAACGATTGCTCAAGCCAAAAGGATCAAACTAAAACCCACCGCCTGCCGAGCGTTCGCCGGGTTGCTGTTTAGTTTGGTTTGATAAGCATCATCGCCATCAGAGGGGCCGGTGAAGCACGGCACCCACTATTCCCGCCGAAATGTCCCGAGGGCGAACCATTCTTCACTCGGGAACGGTTCTTCACCCGGGAACGATTGGACGAGTCCGCGAGTCGCGAAAGCTCAGCGTGCGACATAACCTTCATCGATCGACAGGGAGTGACCGGTCACAAACGAGGATACATCTGAAAGCAACCAAATCACGCCCTCGCCGATCTCCTCGGGCTTCCCCATCCGGCCCACCGGCTCCACGGCGAGAAACTCCTGTTCGTCCATTCCACCGGAGTCGATCATTCGCGCGACCATCGGCCTGTTGATCAATCCGGGACAGACACAATTCACCCTGATATTTTTCTGCGCGTACTCTAAAGCCGCCGTTGATTTCGATACTCTGAAGCGGCCCATTTCGATGCTGTAAAATGGCCCACCTCGCAGACCCGAAGCATCCTGCTGAGGAAGCAGGAGGCGCGGGATGGAGAGGAAAGCAAAGGTGGAGCTATTCGAGCAGATACGCAGGGAATACGAATTCGGCGACGGTACCGTGCTCGGCATCGCGCGCAAGCTGGGAGTGCATCGCCGGATGGTACGTCAGGCGCTGGCCAATGCCGCACCGCCGGAGCGCCAGCAGTGGGAACGGAAGCGACCGATAATGGCGCCGTTGATGCCCTTCATCGACGCGGTCCTGGAAGCCGATCGCAACGCCCCGCGCAAGCAGCGTCACACCGCCCATCGCATCTGGCAGCGGATTGTGACGGAGCAGCCGGAGCGGAAAGTGTGGGAAGTGACGATTCGGCAGTATGTGCGCGAGCGCAAACGGGAGCTGGGATGGTCAGCACGCGCGACCTGTGTGCCGCAGAGCTACGCGCCGGGACAGGAAGGCCAGGTCGATTGGTATGAAGCGTGGGCGGAGCTCAATGGTGAACGGATAAAGCTGCAGGTCTTTGCGATGCGCAGCATGGCGAGCGGCGCGGCCTTCCATCGGGCCTATCATCGCGCGACCCAGCAGGCGTTTCTTGAGGCTCACGAGCACGCGTTTCAATATTTTGAGGGCGTCTTTCGCATCCTCAGGTACGACAACCTGAAAGCCGCGGTGAAGAAGATCCTGCGGGGCTTCCGCCGCGAGGAGACCGTGCGCTTCATTGCCTTTCGTTCACACTGGCGGTTCCAGAGCGAATTTTGCACGCCCGAGGAGCCCCACGAAAAAGGTGGGATAGAAGGCGAGGCCGGCTACTTTCGGCGCAATCATTGGGTGCCGGTGCCGAAGGCGCGCGACGTCGCGGATCTCAACGCGCCAGATCGAAGCCTTGTTCGGCGAGCGGTAATAGCTGCGCACGCTCCTCGATCATCGATGCTCCCACCGGCTGCTGGTGTCCGGTGTCAGTAATCATGTGAAACTCCCCCAGTAATTGTCATTTGAAACTCCCCCACCTAAGCCAGGAGGAGGAGAACAATGAACGAGCGCTTGGAAGGAGTAGCTTTTCCGCCGACAGCCACAGA
>Ga0187860_1001114_pt1 | contig 24454 bp, 29 predicted proteins | sample June2016WEW_10_4_FD_132981 | JGI IMG/M metagenome (GOLD analysis project Ga0187860, IMG submission 132981) | Peatland microbial communities from SPRUCE experiment site at the Marcell Experimental Forest, Minnesota, USA - June2016WEW_10_40 | ecosystem: Environmental > Terrestrial > Soil >...
AGCTGGCACTGGTGGCTGACCGCGGCACCGGGGCACCACCCCAGCTGGTGCGCTGCCATGACGAGGCGACTCAGGCGCGCGAGATCTGCGGGCGGGTGCTGGAGGCCTACGAGTCCGGCATCCGGCTGCAGCAGCAGGCCGTTCTGGTGCGGTCGGCCAACCATAGCGACGTGCTCGAGATCGAGCTGTCCGCCCGCGCCATCCCGTACGTGAAGTACGGCGGACTGCGCTTCACCGAGGCCGCGCACGTCAAGGACTTCCTGGCGGCGGCCAGGATCGTGGCCAATCCGGCCGATGACATCGCCTGGTTCCGGCTGCTCCGGCTGCACGAGGGCATCGGGCCGGTACTGGCCCGGCGCGTCATCGACGCGCTCCGGCTGCCGGAGCCGTCGCCGCTGGATCGCTGGCCGGAGGCGGCGCTGCAGCTGCCACCGAGGCCCGAGCCAGCAGTCTCGGCTACCGTCGGCCGGCTGACGGCCACCGCGGCCGTGGAACGGACAGCGGAGCGCGCCACCGCGATCCTGGCCGCGCTGCATGACCCGCTCCGCGCGCGGTACGCCGATGCCGACATCCGCCTGGAGGACCTCCAGCGGCTGGCCGACGCGGCGGCCAGCAGGCCGTCCCTGCAGGACGCGCTGGTGGAGCTGACACTCGATCCGCCGGTCTCCGGATCTGACCTGGCCGGCCGTCCCCGGCTGGATGACGACTACCTGATCATCTCGACCATGCACTCGGCCAAGGGCCTCGAATGGCCGGTTGTGCATCTTCCGCAGCTGATTGACGGTGCCGTGCCCAGTGACATGGCGCTGTCGAGCCGGGCCGGACTGGCCGAGGAGCACCGGCTGTTCTATGTCGCGGTCACCCGGGCCCGCGACCAGCTCTATCTCTACGCGCCGCTGCGCCTGCATCACCACCGGGCAGCGCGGGATGACCGGCACAGCTACGCACAGCTCAGCCGGTTCCTCGGCACCGCTGAGCTCGCGCACTGCGACATCGTGGAAGCCGTGCCGCCGCCCCCTGTCGTGCCCAGGCTCGGGGCGCTCGCCGCGACCGTGGACAGCTCGCTGGAGTCACTCTGGGGCACGTCCTGAGTTACGTTCATGAGAGCATCAGGGACCGGAACGCGACTATCGGCCGGGCGGACGCATTCATCTTTGTCGTGCCCGAGTACAGCTACGGATTCAATGCGGCGATAAAGAACGCCATTGACTACCTGAATGCCGGGTGTGACTACCTGAACGCCGAGTGGCGGCACCACCTCCCGATCGTGCAGCAGCCAGCGCGGCCGGCTGGGCCCTGGTCAGTGGCGCGACGGCGCTGATCCGCCGGCGGCACCCGGCGGGTACCGGCGCTGCGCCTCGGTGAGCTTGGCGTTCGCCGCCTCGGCGAGATCGATGCCGAGTACGTCGGCCAGCAGCACGAGGTACAGCAGGACGTCGGCCATTTCCTCCGCCGACCTGGTCCGCAGCGGCTCGCGCCGCGCCAGGTCACCGACCGATTCGGCCGGCAGCCACTGATACAACTCGGCGAGCTCGCCCACCTCGCCGACGAGCGCGAGCAGCACGGACTTAGGGTCGTGGAATCGTCCCCAGTCCCGCTCCTCGCTAAAGGCGCGCATGCGGTCCCGGAGAGCCTTAAGGTCAGACACGACCGAAGCATCCCACGCTTGCCTGGATGCGGTGGCGCGGGCGGACCAGGCCCCGCCATCAGCCAGGAAGTGTTTCAGGTGACGGGAAGCGGAGGGAATGCGCGCGGGAGTCGCACGGTTTGCCCTTTGCCGGGCAGCCCGGATTAACCGAACCTCAGGGAACGTTGGAAGATAGCCGTATGCAACCACTTCGGCCGCTCTCGCTGGTACTGCTCGCGTGCGCGGTTGGCCTCGGTGCGGCCGCATGCGGGAGCAGCAGTCCCAGCAGCTCCAGCTCAAGCTCCAGTTCCGGCGCGGCGTCCAGCAGCGCCCCGGCCACCTCGGCCCCGGCGAGCAGCTCGGCGTCCTCGTCCAGCACGTCGGCTGCCGCCAGTCAGGTAGCCGCGAACTGGGTGGCCTTCTTCGATGCCAAGACCCCGGTTACCAGGCGGGTCGCGCTGCTGCAGGACGGGTCCGAGTTCGCCGCGGTGATCAAGTCCATGGCCGGATCCAGCCTGGCCAGCGAGGCCAGCGCCAAGGTCAGCAAGGTCACCGTCGTCTCGCCAGCCGAGGCCAAGGTCAGCTACTCGATCCTGGTCAGCGGCTCGCCCGCGCTGCCGAACCAGGCTGGCACCGCCGTGTACCAGGACGGCACCTGGAAGGTCGGCGTCGCCAGCTTCTGCGGCCTGCTGGCGCTGGAGAACGGCGGCAGCACCAAGTCCCTGCCCGCAGCCTGCAAAGCCGCGAGCTAGCCGGGTGGTCCGCTCGGCAGGAGCATCAGCCGAACAGGCGGTGACGTCGCGCCACGGCGGTCGCGCGATGGCGCTGGGCGTGCTCGTCGCCGTGCTGTTCCTGACGTTCCTCGATAACACGATCGTGAGCGTGGCCCTCGGCAGCGTGCAGGCTGACCTGCACGCTGGCGTGACGGCGCTGCAGTGGGTGGTCAGCGCGTACGCCCTGACCTTCGCCAGCGCCATGCTCGGCTTCGGGATGGTGGGCGACGAATTCGGCCGTAAGCGGGTCATGCTCATCGGCATCGGCATCTTCTGCGCCGGGTCGGTGCTGTCGGCGCTCGCCCCGAATCCCGGCGTGCTGATCGCGGGACGGGCGGTGATGGGCCTGGGCGCTGCCGCGAGCGAGCCGGGCACCCTGTCGATGCTGCGCCACCTGTACGCCGACGAGCGGACCCGGACCCGGGCGGTGGGCGTCTGGGCCGGCGTGTCCGGCCTCGCCCTCGCCGTCGGCCCCGTCATCGGGGGCGCCCTGGTGGGAGTCTGGAACTGGCATGCCATCTTCTGGTTCAACGTGGCGTTCGGGCTCGTTGCCTTCGCGGCCTGCCTGATCGTGCTGCCGGAGAATGCCGATCCGGACGCGCACCGGGTGGACATCGCCGGTACGGCGCTGGGCGCGGGCGCGCTGAGTGCCCTGGTCTTCGCGATCATCGGCGGCGAGGATTCGGGATTCGGGTCACCCGCGGTGCTCCTGCTGCTGTGCGTCAGCGCGGTCGCCGCCGCTGCGTTCTTCTGGTGGGAGAGCCGGGCCGCGTACCCGCTGCTCGACCTCAGATACCTCCGCGTCCCGCGTTTCCTGAGCGCGAATATCGTGGCGTTCTGCGCATATTTCGCGACCTTTGCCGTCTTCTTCTTCACCGCCCTCTACCTTGAGGAGGTCGTCGGCGACACGGGCTATCAGATCGCCCTGGTGTTCCTGCCGATGACCACGCTGATGATCGCGGCATCCCTGGTGGCCGGCCGCTGGACCACCACGGCGGGCCCGCGGTGGTCCATCTTCATCGGCTGCCTGCTGTTCAGCGCCGGCCTGCTGCTCACCACGCTGACCCTGAGCCCCAATCCGCCGTATGGCCCGCTGGCCCTGGCCCTGGCCCTAACCGGCGTGGGAATCGGCACGACCGTCGTCCCCATTACTTCCTCCGCTCTCTCGGCGGTGCCGCCCGAGCGCTCGGGCATGGCGGCGTCGGCCACGAATACCAGCCGGGAGATCGGGGCCGTGACGGGCGTGGCGATCCTGGGCGCCCTGGTCAACGCGCAGCTGCACTCCAGCCTCATCAGCAGGCTGCAGCATCTCGGCATCCCGGCCACCTTCCAGTCGATCGTGATTAACGCGATCGAGACGGGCACCGTGCCGTCCAGCAGCCATGCCAAAGGCGCGGGACCGGCAGGCGAGGGCAAGCTGGTGCAGGAGGTCATCCACGCCGCATACAGCGCGTTCTACGACGGGCTGCACGCGGCGCTGTTCCTCGCCGCCTTCCTGGTCCTGGCCGCCGGCCTGTTCACGTTCGTGCTGCTCGGCCGGCGCCCGCCGTCAGCCGACGCCAGTGCTACAGAGCAGTGACGAGGCCACGCAGGTAAGCCGCCTGCCCGGCGTGCTGGAGATCATCGGAGATGACGCTGACCAGGCGCACCCCGCGCGTCACCGGCGGATCCCATGAGTCATCGATAACCCGGTCCAGGTCGCCGCCGGTGAGGCTGCGGACATAACGCAGCGTCTGCTCATGAACGGCGTCGAAATAGCCGGTGAGCAGCTCGGCGGAGTCGACGGTCACCTGGGCGACCTGCTCAGCCGAGTGTGCGTAGCCCGTCTCGGCCGGGTCGAACGGCAGCCCGAACTGTGCTGCCCAGCCGCCCGCGGTCCAGACCTGCTCCCGGCCGGCGAGGTCGGACACGTGATCGTCCTGGATCCGGGTCAGGTGCCATACCAGCCACGCGAGGGTGTTCGCGTCCGGCTCGGGCCGGAACGCGAGCTGCTTCGCAGTCAGGCCGTCCACGGCAGCGTGCGTGACCTGGTGTATCCGGTCGAAGGCATCGGCGAGCAGGTCAGCGACCGTCATCGTGATTGCTCCTTACGCGTGAGGTCCGGGCGGCAGCGCGCCATCGTGACACAGCGCCATCGTGACACAGCGCCATCGTGACACAGCGCCATCGTGACACAGCGCCATCGTGACACAGCGCCATCGTGACACAGCGCCATCGTGACACAGCGCCATCGTGACACAGGGCAACCTGGGCCGGCCGCATGGGGCACAGTGGCATGGTGACCCCAGTGACCCCTGACGCGTCGATCCGGGCCGGCCTGATCAGCTACGCGGGCCGCCTGCATGCCGCTATCGGCCAGCGGCACCACGTCGCATCCCCGCTGGCGGCCTGGCTGCTGCTGGCACTGTGCGCCCCGGCCGCCGGCGGAGCTGATCGCGCCATGCTGGCCGAGGTGCTCGGCTGCGATCCCGAGGCCGCCCGGCAGGCTGCAGCCGACCTGCTTTCCCGGCCGCACCCTCAGGTCGCGGCCGCGGCAGCCGTCTGGCAGGCTCGCCATGTCCCGGCCGGGCCGCGGTTCGAGCAGTGGCGGGCCGCCCTGCCCGCAGCCGTGCAGACCGGCGACCTGCCGGCCCCGGCCGAGCTGGACAGCTGGGCGCGGCAGCACTCGTTCGGGCTGATCGAGCGGTTTCCCGTGCAGGTCGATCCGCGGGTCTACCTGGTGCTGGCCACCGCTCTGGCGACCAGGGTCTCCTGGCAGGTCCCGTTCGGGCTCGCCCCGGCTCGCGAGCTGGGCGCGGCCAGCCCGTGGGCATCGCGGCTCCGTCAGGTCCTGCGCACCCCGGAGCACGGGCATGTCCAGTTCATCGCCGCGCAGGACCCTGGGGACCTGGCCGTCCACATCGCCGCCGCCGACGGCCTGATCGTGTGCTCGGTGGCCGCCGCTCCCGATGTCCCGGCGGCCGGCGTGCTGGCCGCCGCCTACCGCATCGGCTGCGCGCACGCGGACGGCGCGGACATCCGGCGCCGGCCACTGTCCGAGCTGCCGCTGGGCGACGGGCCGCTGTGGGCCATCCGCGAGGAGCTGTCGGCACGGGACAGCCAGGATGCCTGCACCGCCGTTCTCCCGGCCTGGTCCGCGCGCAGCCATCATGACCTGGGCAGTGATCCCGCGCTCGGCTTCGCCGCGGCCGCCCGCGCGCTGGCCGGCGCGAATCCCGCGGAGGCGAGACAGGCAGCGATGGCCCGTTATCACCGGACCGGCTTCGAGGCGGCGGCGGTCACCGCCACCGCCGTCCGGATGAGCGTCGTGCGGGGCCGCGGCCCGCGCCGGGTCGCGGAGCTGCGCTTCGGGCATCCGTACGCGGTCGTGGCCGTCGCGACCAGCCAGCCGGAGCGGCCGGCCCGGCAGCACGGCCGCAGCCCCTGGCACGGCCTGCCCGTGTTCTCGGCCTGGGTTGCGGAGCCGGAGGATGCCGGGCCGGAGGATGCCGGGCCGGAGGATGCCCGGCCAGGGGATGCAGGGGCTGAGGGGTCCGGGTAGTTTCTCGCCCATGCACAGCGTGGACTCGACGACAGAGCAGATGATCAGGTCGGTACTCGCCTACGCCGAGAACCGGCTGCGGCTTGACCCCGTGCCGCTGGACAAGGGCTCGCGTGACCCGGCCCGCCTGGACGTGGCCCTGGAAGGGCTGCTCGGGGACAGCGGTCACGACCCTGACCAGGTGCTCGGCGCCTACGCGGCGACGCTCGCGCCGGCCGTCATCTCGGCGGACAGCCCGCGCTTCCTCGGCTTCATCCCGGCAGCGCCCACCAAGGCCGCGCTGCTTTTCGACATGCTCGTCTCCTGCGCCTCGATCCAGGGCATCTCGTGGCTGGAGGCGGCCGGCGCCATTCACGCCGAGAACCAGGTGCTCCGGCTGATCGCCGACCGGGCCGGGATGCCGGCCGGGGCCGGCGGGTGCTTCGTCTCCGGCGGGTCCGCCGCGAACCTGTCGGCTCTGGCCGTCGCGCGCGAGATGGCCAAGCGCCGGCCCGGCCAGCAGGAAGGACAGCGGCGCTGGCGGGTGCTCGTCAGCGCTGACGCGCATTCCTCGGTGCTGAACACGCTCCGGCTGCTGGAAATGGACGCGCTCGTGGTCCAGGCTTCCGGTCACCGGCTGACCGGCACGGCCACGGCGCAGGTGATCGACGCGGACGCCGATCCGTCGTCCATCGCGGCGGTGGTGGCGACATCCGGCACGACGAACGCGGGCATCATCGATGACCTGGCGGGCGTGGCCGAGGTGGCCCGGCGCCACCGCCTCTGGCTGCACGTGGACGGCGCTTACGGCGGCGCGGGCCTGTTCGCGCCGAGCGTCCGGGACCGTTACGCCGGCATCGAGCATGCCGACTCCTTCGTGGTGGACCCGCACAAGTGGCTCTTCGCCCCGTTCGACTGCGCGGCGCTGCTGTACCGGGAGCCGGCCCTGGCCAGGTCGGTGCACCGGCAGGACGCGTCCTACCTGGATGTCATCCACGATCATCCGGCCGAGTGGAACCCGACCGATTACGCCTACCACCTGACCCGGCGGGCTCGCGGCCTGCCGCTGTGGTTCTCGCTCTGCGTGCATGGCGTCCGTGCCTATTCCGAGGCCATCGAGCGGGCGATCCTGCTCGCCAGGCAGACTGCCGCCGAGATCTCCTCCCGGCCGGACCTGCAGCTCATCCGCGAGCCTGACCTGTCTGTCGTGCTGTTCCGGCGGCTCGGCTGGGGGCCGGCCGACTATGCGCGCTGGGCCGATCAGCTGCTGGACGATCAGGTGGCCTTCATGCCGCCCACGTCGTGGGAGGGAAAGACCGTAGCCAGGTTCGCCTTCCTGCACCCGCACACCACGATGCACCTGGTCCGCGAGATCCTCGACCGGATGGCTGACGGCTAGCGATTCCCGGCCCTCAGCGCGCCCGCCCGGTGGTCTTCCTCAGCGCGCCCGCGCGGCCATAGGATCTGCGTCAACCGAGCGGAGGGAGGAGCGCCATCGCTACAGCGACGCCGGGGCCGCAGGGGCCATCGCGGGGATCGGCATCACCCCAGCCGCAGACGTCGCCCGACCCGGCGCGGCTGGCCGCCGAGCAGATGCAAGTCGCCCGGCTAGCCCGGCACGCGGACGTGGCGCTGCGCTCCATCGGCCAGCCCAATGCCGTGGCCCGCCAGTTCGACTTCTGGGACGAGAGCTATGAGTGGCGGCGGCTGTTCTCCGAGCTGCTCGGCACCTTCCTGCTCGTGCTGGTCGCCGTCGGCGCCGGCCAGGTGAACGCCAGGTTCGGCGGCCACGTCATTCCTGTCCCCGCCCAGGTGGTGGCGCCCGCGCTGATGGTCATGGCGATCATCCTGTTCATGGGCGCGGTCTCCGGCGCGCATCTCAACCCGGCGGTCAGCATGGCGTTCGCGATCCGCGGCAACTTCCCGTGGAAGCGGCTCCCTGCCTACGTCGTGGCCCAGCTGGCGGGCGCCGTGCTGGCCACGCTGCTGCTGTGGGCCCTCATCGGCAGGCACGGCGATGCCGGGCTGACCATGCCCGGTCCAGGCGTCTCGGCGGTCACGGCCATGCTGTGGGAGGCACTGCTCACGTTCGGCCTGGTCAGCGTCATACTCGGGACCGCTTCTGGCGCCCAGCAGCTCGGGCCGGTGGCCGCCTTCGGCGTCGGCAGCTTCATCGCCCTGGCCGGCCTGTTCGGGGCGCCGGTCAGCGGAGCCTCCATGAATCCGGCTCGCTCGCTCGGCCCGGCGCTCGTCCTCGGCGACTGGAACTCGTGGTGGGCTTACCTGGCCGGCCCGCTGGCCGGGGCGCTGATCGCGGTGGGCGCTGCTTACATCCTGCGCGGGGCGGGCGGCGGCACGCACGGGACCGAGGCGGCCCAGGGCACGCTCGGCACGCTGTGGCGGCCCGGCCCGATCGGGACGCCGTTGCCGGCCCCGGACGTGCCGCCGCCGGCGACGGGCCATCCGGCCGGCCCCGCCGAGGGCGGCGTCTAGCGTCAGCGACCGGCTGCGCAGCTGACGCAGGTCACGGCGGTGGGCCGGGCCGCCAGCCGCTCGGGCGCTATCGGCCGCCCGCAGCGCTGGCAGCGTCCGTAGGTACCATCGCTCAGCCGCCGCGTCGCGGCGTCAATGTCGGCCAGCTGCTGCTGTGCCTGGCTGCGCAGCGACATGACGTGCTGCCGCTCGAAGGCGATCGTGGCGCCCTCCGGGTCGTGCTCGTCGTCGGCATTCGCCGACCTGGACGCCTCGACGATGCCCTGGTACTCCCGCTCCAGCGCGGTCAGCCGTTCGAGGGCACGCTCGCGCGCCGCGGCCAGCAGCTGCTCCGGCGGCTGATCCGCACGCGGTCCAGCCGGCCCTGAGCCCACGGCCTGCCTCCTGCCGGAATCCGGTGCCGCCGGCCTGCTCGGGCGGGAGGCCAGCGCTTCCGTTTCGCCTCTCCTATCAGATCACTGCCCGGACCCAGGCCGGCCTGCGCCTTCCGGGCAGGCCGCTGGCCCGACTGTCGGCATGATCGGGCAGGCTTGGAGCATGACTCAGCCCCTGACCCTGATGGCCGTGCACGCGCATCCCGACGACGAGGCGTCAAGCACCGGCGGCGTGCTGGCCCTGTATTCCGATCAAGGCGTCCGGACGATCGTCGTGACCTGCACGAACGGGGAGTTCGGCGATGCTCCCGGTGGCGTCAAGCCGGGCGACGACGGTCACCACGAGGAGTCGGTGGCGCAGCTGCGGCTCAGCGAGCTCCGCGAGGCAGCCAAGATCCTCGGGGTCAGCCACCTCGAGCTGCTGGGATACCACGATTCGGGCATGCCGGACTGGGACTACAAGGACCGGCCGGACGCGTTCTGCAATGTGCCCCTGCCTCAGGTAGCGGCGCGGATCGGGGCGGTGATCGAGGAGTACCGCCCGCAGGTCGTCATGACCTACGACCCCGACGGGATGTACCAGCATCCGGATCACGTGCATGCGGCCAGGTGCACGATGGCCGCGGTGGAGGCGTTCCCCATCCCGGCCAAGCTCTACCTGACCGCCATGCGCGGCAGCGACTGGCGGAAGGTGATGGCGGCGCTGCGGGAGCTCGGCGCCGACGTGCCCGGCGAGGACACGTTCACGCCGGAGATGCGCCGGCAGGCGGAAGAGGCCGAGCGGCGCATCACCACGACCGTCGACATCCGCCCGGTGCTGAGCCGCAAGCGGGACGCGCTGTTCGCGCACGCCAGCCAGATCCAGGAATCCTGGTTCAGCAAGCTGCCGCCGGAGATCGCCGAGTCAGCGTTCGGGCGGGAGAGCTTCATCCGGGCCAGGGACACGACCGGTGCACCGCTGCCCGAGGACGACCTGCTCGCCGGGCTGCGCTAGCCGCGGTCACAGCTGCAGCAGCCGGGCCGCGTTCTGGTAGCAGACCGCCTGCAGCCAGGGCGTGCCGAGGTCGAGGCGGGCCAGCACGGCCAGCTGATGCAGGTAGGGGTGCGGGATGTTCGGGAAGTCGGTGCCGAGCAGGATGCGGTCCGCGGCAGCGGCCAGCCGGGGCAGCAGCGCCTTCGGGAACGGCCTCGGGTTGTCGATGAACTCCGTGAAGGCCATCGTGGTGTCGAGGTAGAGGCTGGGGTACTGCTCGGCGAGGTCAAGGAAGTCGGCGTACTCCGGCGCGCCGAGGTGCGCGATGATCGCCGTCAGCCGCGGATGCGCGGCCATCACCTCGCCGAAAGGGCCCGGCCCGGTGTGCGCGCCGGGCGTCGGCGCGGATCCGCAGTGCACGATCACCGGCACGCCCGCATCGGCGAGCTGTCCCCAGACCGGCTTGAGCAGGTCATCACGCGGGTCATAGCCTCCGACCTGCAGATGCGCCTTGAACAGCCGGGCGCCGCCGGAGATGGCCGAGGCCACGTAGCTGGCGGCGGACGGCTCGGGGAAGAACGTGGCGCTGTGCAGCGCGTCCGGGGTGCGGGCGGCGAAGTCAGCGGCCCACAAGTTCAGCCAGGCGGCCATGCCGGGCTTGTGCGGGTAGAGCAGCGCGCTGAACTTCCGTACCCCGAACTCCCGCAGCAGCGCCAGCCGCCGTTCCTCGGGCAGCCGGTAGGCGATCGGCCAGCGCCGCCCGGACTGGCCGGTCTCGAAGTAGGACCAGACCTTCGCCAGCACGTTGACCGGCATGAAGTGGGTATGGACGTCAATCAGTCCGGGCAGCCCTATTTCCTGCCAGAACGCCATGATGGCCGCCGTCTCCCCGGCCGAGCCGGCCACTACGTCCGGTTCTGCCATCTTGCGCACGATCTCAGTCTGCCAGCAGGGTCATCGCCGCCAGGACGCGGAGTCGTGCGGCGATCAGGCCGGGCCAGTTCCGGGATCCGGGCCGGCGCCGGAGCCGGGCCTGAACTCGGCGCTGAGGTCGGGGCCCAGCGCGCTGCCCGAAGCCCGGCGGAGTACGCCGGCGCCGGTGCCCATGGCCCGCCGCCACGGCGGCACGCCCTCGATCTCGGTTTCCAGGGAGAAACTGAGGAATGTTCTGATCAGCACGATAAGTCCGAGGCTGAGCACGTTGTCGAGCGTGGGGTCGACGACGACCGTGCGGACCAGGTCGGCCGCCACCAGGATCTCCAGGCCCAGCAGGATGGTGCCGCCGAAGGCCGTCCGCAGGACGCGGTAGGCGTTTGCGCCGCGGCCGGATCGCCGCCAGGCGATCACTGCCAGCACGAATGACCAGAGGACGCCGAGCACCAGGATGGCGACGCCGGTCACCTCGAAACCCTGGGCGACGTGCGCCATGACGCTGTCGAAGGACGCTGGCTCAGCATGCGCGGCTTCCGAGCCGATCATCAATGCGTCCCTCGCGTTCCGCTTCATCAGGCCAGGCGGCCCGGCACCGGTTATCTACCCGCCTCGCGTGCCGGCCGCACCGCATCATGATCTCGAAGACTTAGCTGGCGCATTTCCCCTGAAGTCTTCGAGATCCCCGGAATCCGGGGGCTTAGCGCGGCTCTGCCGGGCAGCCGCGGCGGCGATGGCGCCACACTGGACTGGTGAGCGAGCGGATACGGACCGCGGTCCGGGTTCAGGGAGTCGTCCAGGGAGTCGGCTTCCGCCCGTTTGTCTACTCTCTCGCCACCAGCCTCGGCCTCGGCGGTCTCGTCGGTAACGACATAGATGGGGTATTTGCCGAGGTGGAGGGTCCGCCGGAGGCGGTCAGCTCGTTCCTGCTGCGGCTGGAGAAGGAGGCTCCGCCGCTGGCCAGGATCGAGCGGGTGACCACGGCAGCCCTGGGCCCGACGGGGTCGGCCGCGTTCGCCATGGCGCCGAGCGCGGCGGGCGGCGAGCGCCGGGCGCTGGTGTCCGCCGACAGCGCGACCTGCGCTGACTGCCTGCGTGAGCTAGCGGATCCCGACGACCGGCGGTTCGGCTACCCGTTCATCAACTGCACCAACTGCGGCCCGCGTTTCACCATCGTGCGGGATGTGCCCTACGACCGTCCGCTGACCACGATGAGCAGCTTCCGGATGTGCCACCAGTGCGCCGCCGAGTACGCCAGCCCGGCCGACCGCAGGTTCCATGCCCAGCCGGTCTGCTGCCCGGCCTGCGGTCCCCGGCTCCGGCTGCTGGACGCCACCGGAGCGCCGCTGGCGGGCCAGCAGGCCGGGGCTGATCCCATCGCGGCGGCGGCGACGCTGCTGCGAGCGGGCCAGGTGCTGGCGGTCAAGGGCATCGGCGGATATCACCTGGCGGTCGACGCGGCGAACGAGGACGCGGCCGCCGCACTGCGCCAGCGCAAGCACCGTGAGGACAAGCCGTTCGCGGTGATGGTCGCCGACCTGGCCGCGGCCGGCCGCCTCGGCCAGGTCGACGCCGCGGCCGCGGTCCTGCTGGCCAGCAGCAGGCGGCCCATCGTGCTGCTGCCCCGCCGCGCGGACGGCGATGACAGCGCAGGCACAGTCGCGCCGTCTGTCGCACCGGGCAACCGGCAGCTCGGGATCATGCTGCCGTATACCGCGCTGCATCACCTGCTGGTCCGCGAGGCGGCCGGTCCTATCGTCCTGACCAGCGGGAACGTCTCCGACGAGCCGATTGCCTACCGGGACGAGGACGCGCTGCAGCGGCTGGCCGGGATCGCCGGCGCGTTCCTGCTGCACGACCGGGCCATCCACATCCGCACCGACGACTCGGTCGTGCGCGCGGTCCGCGGCCGCGAGTCAGTGCTGCGCCGCTCCCGCGGCTACGTGCCCGAGCCGCTCGGGGTCCCGGTCAGCTTCAGCCGGCCGGTGCTGGCGTGCGGCGGCGAGCTGAAGAACACGTTCTGCCTCGGCAAGGAGCAGCGCGCCTTCGTGTCGCATCACATCGGCGACCTGGAGAACGCCGAGACGCTGCGCTCGTTCACCGAGGGCATCGAGCACTTCCGGCGGCTGTTCGATATCACGCCCCGGGTCGTGGCGCACGACCTGCACCCCGAGTACCTGTCCACGAAGTACGCGGCCGGCCTGGCCGACGTGGAGCTCATCGGCGTCCAGCACCATCACGCCCACATCGCGTCCTGCCTGGCCGACAACGGCGAGCACGGACCGGTCATCGGCGTGGCCTTCGACGGAACCGGCTACGGCACGGACGGCACGATCTGGGGCGGCGAGTTCCTGATCGCCGGCCTCACCTCGTTCGAGCGGGCGGGGCACCTGGAGACGGTGCCGATGCCCGGCGGCGCGGCGGCGATCAGGCAGCCATGGCGGATGGCGGCCAGCTACCTGGCTGCCGCCTACCCCGACGGGCCGCCGCCCGGCCTGCCGGTGACGCTGCGCAACGAGACCGCCTGGCCCGCCATGCTGGCCATGGCCCGGCGCGGCATCAACTCGCCGCTCACCTCCAGTGCCGGACGGCTGTTCGACGCGGTCGCCGCCATCCTGGGCGTGCGGGACGCGATCAGGTACGAGGGCCAGGCCGCCATCGAGCTCGAGCAGCTCGCCGACGCGGGAGAGCGCGGCTGCTACCGGGCCGCCGTGACGGGCTCGTCGCCGCTGCGCGCCCGGGGCCGCGACCTGGTCCGGGCCGCGGCCGATGAGCTGACCGCGGGCGTCAGCCCGGCCGTGATCGCCGCGAGGTTCCACAATGGCGTCGCCGCGATGATCGGGGACGCCTGCGTGCTGCTGCGGGAGCGCACCGGCCTGGACACCGTGGCGCTATCCGGCGGGGTGTTCCAGAACCAGCTGCTGACCGCGCGGACTCTTGACTGCCTCGAAACGAAACGCTTCCGGGTACTCGTGCACGGACGCCTGCCCTGCAACGACGGGGGGATCAGCTTCGGTCAGGCCGTGATCGCCGCCGCCAGGGACGCCGCGGGTAGCTGAGCTGCCGCAGGCGGTCAGGCCTTATCTGAGCGGGGCCGGCGTCCGGCGGCGCAGCCAGTCGTACCACTCCTGCATGCCGTCGCCGCTGGTGGCGGACACCTGCATCAGCAGGGCATCGGGGGCGACCTGGCGCAGATCGCGTCCGTAGGCCCGGACGTCGAAGTCCACGTAGGGCAGCAGGTCAGTCTTGTTCAGCAGGACCAGGCCGGCCTGCCGGAACATGCGCGGATACTTCAGCGGCTTGTCCGCTCCCTCGGTCACCGAGGCCAGTACGACCCGGGCATCCTCCCCTAGGTCGAACAGGGCCGGGCAGACCAGGTTGCCGACGTTCTCGATCACGACGATGGAACCGCTGGGCGGATCGAGGCTGCGCAGCCCGCGCGCCAGCATGTCGGCGTCGAGGTGACAGCCTGCCCCGGTGTTGATCTGGACCACGTTGCTGCCCGCGGCGAGGATCCGCCGCGCGTCCAGCGTGGTTTCCTGGTCGCCCTCGATGACCGAGATCGCGACCCGGCCGGCCAGCTCCCTGGTCGTCCGCTCCAGCAGCGTCGTCTTGCCCGCACCGGGAGAGCTCATCAGGTTCACCGCGAGAATCCCGCGCTGTCGCAGCCAGGCCCGGTTCAGCCCGGCGAGCTGGTCATTCTTGGCGAGTACCCGTTCCTGCAGCTGAACGGTCCTGGCCGTGCCGGCCGAGGCCGGCACCTCGACGTGAACTCCCTCATGGCCGTGACTGCGGCCCGGGCCGAGGCCGAGGTCGTGCTCGTGGCTGTGCTCACGGTCGTGGTCGTGGTCGTGGCCGGTGCCGTGGTCGTGGCCGGTCCCGGCACTGAGGTCATCGCCGGGGTCGTCCGCGATCAGCCGGACAACCGCGTCGCCCGAGCAGCCGCATGTCGCGCACATGTCATGCCACCTGGACGGAGGTGATCGTGAGTTCCTGCCCGGTCAGCACGGTGACCTCGACACTGCCGCACGGGCAGATGGCAATCGGGGCATCCGGCTCGAATTCGGACGCGCACACCCGGCACCGGCACAGCGCGCGCGGCTCGGTGATCTCCAGGCGGGCGCCCTCCAGATTCGTGCCCTCGGTCACCAGCTCGAAGCAGAACCGGACCGAATCGGCCACGACGCCGGACAGTGCTCCGATCTCCAGCCGGACGCAGGTAATCCGCTGGTCCGGGAGGCGCCCGGTGACGGCGCTGACGACGCCCTCGGTGATAGCTAGCTCATGCACTCGGTACTCTCTCAGCTTGGTGCCCGCCAGCTCGGCGCCGGCCAGCACGGTCCGGTCACGGCAGGTTCAGCAGATCCGCGGCAGCGGATCGCCGACGAGCAGGTCGACGATCCGGGTGCCGCCGAAGGCGGTCTTCAGCTGGACAATTCCCGGCGGCTCCGCCGTGACGTGCCCGATGATGGCCGACTGCGCGCCCTGCGGGTGGCCGCGCAGCGCAGCCAGGGCCCGCTCCGCGTGGGCCGGGTCGACGACGGCCACGAGCCTGCCCTCACAGGCTACGTACATCGGATCGATGCCCAGCAGTTCCGACGCACCGCGCACGGCGGCCCGGACCGGGATGTCATCCTCGTTCACGAGAATTCCCACGCTGGCGGCGGTGGCGATCTCGTTCAGGATGGTAGCGACGCCGCCCCTGGTGGCGTCGCGCAGCGCGCGGACGCCGTCGGCCTGCGCCAGCAGGTCGGCGACCAGCCCGTGCAGCGGCGCGGTGTCCGACGTCACGTCGGCCTCGATGCCGAGTTCGCCGCGGGCCAGCATGATCGTCACGCCGTGATCGCCGATCGGCCCGGACACCATGATCACGTCTCCCGGCCTGGCCTGGGCGACGCCGAGCAGCAGGTCGCCCTCGATCAGGCCGAGCCCGGCCGTGTTGATGTAGCAGCCGTCAGCCTTGCCCCGCTCCACCACCTTGGTGTCGCCGGTGACGATCTGGACGCCGGCCCGGTCGGCGGCGGCTCGCATGGACGCGACGATCCGGCTCAGATCCGCGACCGGGAAGCCCTCCTCCAGAATGAACCCGGCGGACAGGCAGACCGGCACGGCCCCGGCCATGGACAGGTCGTTGATCGTTCCGTTCACCGCGAGGTCCCCGATGTCGCCGCCGGGGAAGAAGAGCGGCGACACGACGTAGGAGTCCGTGGTCATGGCCAGCCGGGAGCCGTTCACGTGCAGCTGGGCAGCGTCCTCCAGCGGCTCGAGCAGCGGGTTGCGGAAGGCGTCCAGGAATATCGCCTCGATCAGCGTCTGCGTCGCCTTGCCGCCCGCCCCGTGCGACATGGTGATGCGGTCCTCCCTGACCCGCGGGCGGCTGCGCCGGGCCCGGTCGATCCGCTCCAGCACCAGTTCCTCGCGCACCGTGCCGGGCAGCGGCTGCGGTGACCCGCGGTGCACGTGCCGGGCCGCCCCAGGGCTGGCCTGCTCGTGGTTCCCGGCCTGCTCGTGGTTCCCGGCCTGCTCGTGGTTCCCGGCCTGCTCCTGCTGCCTGGCCAGCTCTTCCCTGGCCTGCTCGTCGTGCTCGCGGAGTGCCTGCTGTACCCAGCTGGCCTCCCCGGCCTCAGCGGGCGGGGACTGGGGGCCGGCCGCCTCATCGGCGGGCTGGCGGGCAGCCGGGTGATCCAGCCGACCTGCTGTCATGACCGGCTCGCCTCCTTGACCCGGGTGCGGGTGAGCCGGCCGTAGTTGTAGTAGGCGGCGCAGGCGCCCTCGGGCGAGACCATGCAGGTCCCGATCGGTGTCTCAGGGGTGCAGGCGGTGCCGAATACCTTGCACTCCCACGGCTTGAGCACGCCCTTGAGTACCTCGCCGCACTGGCAGGCCGTCGGGTCGGCGACCCGGACGCCCGGCACGGAGAAGAGCAGCTCGGCGTCAAAGGCAGCGTATTTCTCCCTGACCTTCAGCGCGGAGTGCGAGATGAAGCCCAGGCCCCGCCACTCGAAGTAAGGACGCAGTTCCATCGTCTCGCCGATCGCCTTCAGGGCGACCGGGTTGCCGTCCCACGGCACGACCCGCGAGTACTGGTTCTCGACGATGGACTCGCCCCGGGAGAGTTGCAGCATCAGCATGTAAATCGACTGCAGGATGTCGAGCGGCTCGAATCCTGCCGTCACCACCGGCTTGCCGTAATCACGCGCGATGAACTCGTAGGGGCGGCAGCCGATCACCGTGGACACGTGGCCGGGACCGATGAATCCGTCCAGGCGGAGGTCCGGCGAGTCCAGGATGGCCTTGATCGCCGGGACGATCGTGACATGGTTGCAGAAGATGGAGAAGTTCCGCAGTCCCTCGGCCGCAGCGCGCAAGACGGTCATGGCCGTGGACGGAGCTGTGGTCTCGAATCCGATGGCCATGAAGACCACGCGCTTGTCCGGGTTCTGCCGGGCGATCTTGAGCGAGTCCAGCGGCGAGTACACCATCCGGATGTCGGTACCGCGGGCCTTGGCATCGAAGAACGACCCGTTGCTGCCGGGCACCCGCATCATGTCACCGAACGAGGTCATGATGACGTCCGGCTCGGCGGCCAGGGCCATGGCGTCGTCCACCCGGCCCATGGGGATCACGCAGACCGGGCAGCCGGGCCCGTGGACCAGCGTGATCTGCTCGGGCAGGTAGTCCTCCAGCCCGTGCTTGTAGATCGTGTGCGTATGACCGCCGCATACCTCCATGAGCTTGTACTGGCGCCCTGGCTCGCACAGCTCAGCGATCCTGGCGGCAAGCGCGTGCGCAGTATCGGCATTACGGAATTCGTCTACGAACCGCATCGTCCCGCGCTCCTATTCGATCCGTGATTCCTGCAGCGCCGCGAGCTCATCCTCATAGGCCTGACCGATTCCCTGAAGGAATGACAGCGCGGCTGCCGCCTCGTCCTCGTCGATCTTCGACAGCGCGAATCCCACATGGATCAGCACCCAGTCGCCCGGCTCCAGCAACTCGTCGGAGAGCAGGCCCACGTTGATCACCCGCTTCACGCCGCTGACATCGACCCTGGCCAGGTCGGGCTGGTCGGGGAGGAACTCGATCACCTCACCGGGAATGCCGAGGCACATGTGACCATCCCTTCGTTTCCCCGGAGCCCGTCACTGAGGGCTAGCCGAGTTCTCGTGAGCCGGCGACCGCGATAATGCCCGCTCGTCCGCCGGCTCGGCTGATATGGCTGAAGCTGCGCTGGCCCGCCCTGCGGCTTGCGGTTCCGCGGCGACTGCCGGCCGGTACTGGTGGCCGAGACGGCCGGACCCCGCGCTGGCCACCAGGTCGAGCACCACGCGGATGGCCTCGTCGACCGCCGCCTCGACTGGCTCGCTCAGCCCGATGCCGTAGTCGACGCTGGCCGGCTCGCAGCCGACGACCAGCAGCGGGCCCGCCTCGGCTCCCAGCATGTCCAGCACGCGGAGGACAACGTCAGGCTGCATGCCGTGCGCGTTGAACAGCGGGCTGCCGCCGACTTCCGCAGGCCCATCGCCGGCCTGCGCTGTCGCCCCGGCAGCCGCGGCCGGAGGGCGCTCGGGCTCGATGACGTAGATAGTCCCCGGCTCGCCGCCGCGCGGCGTCGCGTCGATCAGGATCGCGGAATCGTAGCCGCTGGCCAGGTCGTAGGCCAGGTGCATGCCCCGGATGCCGTAGTCGGCGACGCGCACCCAGTCGGGCAGCTCCGCGCCGGCCAGCCGGCTGGCCACCTCGACGCCGAAGCCATCGTCGCCCAGGAAGATGTTGCCGACCCCGGCCATCAGCAGCCGGCCGGTCATTGCTGCTCCAGCGAGCTGCCCGGCGCCTGATCAGCCGGTGCCTGATCAGCCGGTGCCTGGTCAGCCGGTGCCTGGTCAGCCGGTGCCTGATGGGTCAGGGCCAGCTGGGTGAGTTCCCAGAGCACGTTGTAGATCGTCGTCTGCGCTTCCTGGATCCGGTGCACCGACGCCGAGGGCGCCACGAAGAGGTAGTCGATGCTGTCCAGCTCGGCCATCTTGCCGCCCTGGTAGCCGGCGATGCCGACGGTGAGCATGCCGCGCCGGCTGGCCTCGTCGAACGCCCTGAGCAGGTTGTCGGAGTTACCGCTGGTGGACAACCCGATGGCGATGTCCTGCTTGCCGCCGAACGCTGCGATCTGCCGGGCGAAGACGACGTCGACGCCGATGTCGTTGCACAGCGCCGTCAGCACAGCCGGATCGCTGCTCAGTGAGAGGGCCGCCAGCGGCCGGGCCGATGCCGCTGCGCGGTCCCCCGCGGTCGCGGCAGACCCGGGCCGGGCGGGCTGGGCGGGCTGGGGGGGGTGGGCGGGCTGGGGGGGGTGGGCGGGATTCAAGAACAGCGTGACTATCTGCTGGGCGTCCGTCGCGCTTCCGCCGTTCCCGAATGCCAGCAGGCGTCCGCCCCCGGCGAACCGGGCGGCCATCTCGCGGGCGCAGGCCGCCAGGCGCGCGCCATCAGCGTCCCGCACCTGGCGGCGCAGGGCCTGGATCTCGGCGGCCTTCGCCACGGTCGACTGGCGGGCCTGCTCGAGGACGGCGGACACATCTGTCTGTCCCGCGTAGAGGAACGGGTACAGGCCCTCAATCGTGCCGGCGCCTGGCTGATCAGTCCCGGCGGGTGGCTGGCTCATTGCGGCACCACCGCGATGGCCTCCTTGGCATGCACCAGGATCGTGTCCCCGACGGCGGCCGAGATCAGCGCCACGCTCACTTCCTCGCTGCCCGATCCGGTATCCACCACCGCCATGTTGTCACCGAGGAGAGCAATGACAGTGACCGCGACGGCGGTATCGGAGCAGGTGATGCAGACATCGTCCAGGCATTCCGGCACGGCCGGGCGGCGGCCGGGAGCGGGCAGGTCGCTGGTCGTCATGCCACCACCCCCGGCGACAGCACTCCCGGCTGCTCGAAGAACACGTGTACCAGCTCCCACAGCACGTGGTAGCTGGTGACGTGCATTTCCTTGACGATCCGCGGGTCAGCGGACCTGGTGACCAGAACGTGGTCAATGGCCGGGCTAGCGGCGATCGCACCGCCGTCGCCGCCGGTCAGGGCGATCGTCAGCAGGCCCATGCCAGCGGCCTTCATCAGGCCCGCCAGCACGGCGGGACTGTTCCCGTCCGCGGAAAGCCCGAGCGCGATGTCCGCAGGCTCAGCCAGGTACGGCAGCTGGCGGGCGAAGATCTCGGGCAGCCCGGCCTGCTCCGCGATCCCGGTCACGGTGGCGGCATCGGAGGTGAGCGATATCGCCGGCAGGGCGCGCTTGCCCACGATGACCGGGTGCACGAACTCCACCGCCACATGCTGTGCGTCCGTGCTCGAGCCGCCGGTGCCGAACACGACCAGCTTGCCGCCGCGATGGAAGCGGACCGCCATGGCGTGGCACGCGGCCGCGACGGCGCCGGCCTGATCAGCGAGCTCACTGACTGGCGTGGCCCGCCGCTCGAACAGCTCAGTGACCAGATCGTCGTCTGAGCGTGGCAGCGGCGCACTCAGCTCATCGGCGCCCCTCATGCCTGCTCCTAGGCTGTGCTTTGGGCCAGATCAGAAAGGTCGGCCTCGATCTCCACCTCGACCGCGTCGCGGACCTTCAGCGATCCGAGGAATGCGGTATAGGGCTTGATGCCGAACTCAGTCTGCACGATCGTCGCTGTCGCACGGTAGCGATCCGGGTCGGTCGCCGTCACTTGCAGGCTCAGCGGGCGGGACTGGCCGGCCAGCGTGAGCGTGCCGCTGATCGTTCCGCCGCCGGACGTGTCCGGCTCGAACTTGGCGGCGGAGAACACGGCCTCCGGGTTACGGTCGGCGCCCAGCACCTTCCTGGCCGTGACGGCGATCTCGCGCTTGTCCCGGTCGGTCAGCGGCTTCAGTCCGCCCGTGCCTTCCCGCACCGTCAGTGCGCCCAGATCGACCCGCGTTTCCAGGCCGGCCGGCCGAAGATCCTCCGAGACCGTGAGCTGCGCTGACCAGCGGGACGCCACGATGACGAGATCATGGCCGGCCTGGGAGGCGAATCCGTCGCGGGAGGTCCGCAGCGTTATGCGTCCGCGATCCGTGCCGAACTCGTAACGTCCCGCGGGAATCGCCATAGCAGCACCGTAGGACACTAGTGGGGGGACGTCCAGGCAGGCTCCGCCTGATACCGCCGAGGCTGGTGGCTTGTGCTGGCGTGTTCGTGCAGGTGAGCGCATCCTCCGTGAGTAAGCCATCTTGCGGAGGGTGTCATGGCGTCGCGGATCACGCGGTCGGTGCCGGTCACGGTCGGCGATGTGCTGGACGGGCACGTGCGGCTCGACCTGGACTGCCTGGACCGTGTCTACCCGCACGGGTACCTGGGCCGGCTGCAGGTCGGCGGTCAGGTCGTCCAGTTCCTGAACCATCGCGGCTACCGGGTGCCCTCGCCGGCGTGCCTGCAGCAGATCGGGGACGCGTTCCGGCGCCGGGTGGCCTCGTTCGCTGAGGCCAACCACATTCCGGTGGTGCCGCTGAAGGCGGCTGACCGCAACATCGAGGTGATGAGGCCCTACCTGGCCCGGGCCGCTGCCACCGGCCGTTCGCAGGTCGCGGCAATCGGGGTGGCGCAGGAGCCGCAGCGGGTGTTCATCGCCCGCAAGCGCGACACCGACCCGTCAAAGCCGCCGCAGTTCTCCTTCGACATGAAGACCGACCGCAGGGTCACCGTCTACTACTTCTACCTGTGGGATCAGGGGTTCGGCCCCGCGTTCATCAAGGTCTGCACCTACTGGTCGCAAAGGGTCGCTAGGCTCCGGGCCAGACATGTCCGGCCGCGCGGCGCCGACGCCTCCGCGCACTGTGCGGCGGCACGACGCAGCCCGGCCTCACGGCGGCCCCTGCGGCTCAGGGCAGCGGAACCTCCGAGAATCAGGGCAGCGGAACCTCTCCGAGAATCAGGGCAGCGGAAAGGGGCCGGCGAGCACCGCCGCTCCGGCGGGGAGCGCGGGGAGTGCTCCGGCCGGCAGTGCTCCGGCCCGCACCACCGCGGCTGCGCCGGCTCCCGCAGCTGGCGAGGCCGGCGTGACCGTGCCTGCGCTGGTCAGCGGGTCCCGGGCGGCGCAGGAAACCCCGGCGGCCGAGAAGTGCGAATTCTGCGCGGCAGAGGTCGCCGCCGAGCACGGTCACGTAGCCGACCTGGAGACGTCCACCCTCGTGTGCGCGTGCCGTGCCTGCTATCTGCTCTTTACCCATGGCCAGGCAGGCCGCGGACGGTATAAGTCGGTACCCGACCGGTATGTCAGCGACCCGGACCGGGTCATGACCGTGGCCGAGTGGGACGGCCTGGAGATTCCCGTCGGGCTGGCCTTCTTCCTGCGCAGTTCCCGGCGCGGCGAGCTCAGCGGCTTCTACCCGAGCCCGGCCGGCGTCACCGAGTGCATACTCGACCTGCGGGAGTGGGACCGGCTGGCCGCGGCCTACCCGCTGCTGGCCGCCCCGGCACCGGACGTGGAGGCGGCCCTGATCTGCCGCACGGATTCTGGCGTCGAGTACTTCCTGGTTCCGGTGGACGCGTGCTACGAGCTGGCCGGCCGGATGCGGCTGTACTGGCGCGGCTTCGACGGCGGCGCGGAGGCCAGGGCCAGCATCGCCGAGTTCCTCGGTCACGTGCGATCGCACGCCCGCGCCTTCAGCCAGGTGAGCTGACATGGCTGAGCTCGCATTCGATTGCATCGGCGCCCATGCCGACCGCTACGCGATGATCCCGGCCATGTCGATGACGCTGCGGATCAGCGAGACGTCCGGACAGCGGGTGGAGGCGATCGCGCTGCGCTGCCAGATCCGGATCGAGCCGGCCAGGCGGCGCTACTCCGCTGCCGAAGCCGATCGGCTGAACGACCTGTTCGGGGAGACGCAGCGCTGGGCGGACACACTGAAGCCCGTTCAGTTCGCGCAGGTCTCGCTGATGGTGCCCGGCTTCTCCGGCAGCAGGGAGATCGACCTGCCGATCCCGCTTACCTATGACATGGAGATCGGTGCCACCCGGTATTTCGCCGGCCTGGAGGACGGCGAGGTACCGCTGCTGCTGCTGTTCAGCGGCACCATCTTCGCGACGGCCGACGGCAGGCTCTCGGTCCAGCAGGTGCCGTGGAGCAAGGAGGCCAGCTACCGGCTGCCGATTACCGTCTGGCGCGAGGCCATCGACGCTCACTTCCCGAACAGCGCGTGGTTCAAGATCAGCAACCAGGCCATGGACGAGCTGCAGCAGTTCAAGTCACGCCGGGCCCTGCCGACCTGGGAGGCGACGGTGCTGGCGCTGCTCGCCGAGGCCGCGGAACCGTCGGAGCAGCCGTGAGACTCCAGGCTGAGCATCTCGACCACGCTCGCAAGGTCGCTGACGCGATCCTGTTCGAGGGCTACCTGCTCTACCCGTACTACAAGGAATCCCAGAAGAACCAGGTCCGGTTCCAGTTCGGCGTGCTGATGCCGCCCGGCTACGCGAGCGTTGACCCGCAGGAAGTCTCGGCCAGCCAGACTGAGTGCCTGGCTGAGTGCCCGGACGACGCGGAGGTCCTCGTCCTGGTCCGGTTCCTGCAGTTGCAGCGCCGGATCGTGCAGGGAGTCTCGCCGGAGACCGGGGATCTGCATGAGGTCGGCACGCTCTATGTCGACGGAACGGAGCACACCTCCTGGGATGGGGCCACCGAGCGCGAGCAGCGGGTGACGGCGCCGGTGAACTCGCTGCTGGCGGAGGACAGGAACCTGGAGTTCCACATCGGCCCTGGCGAGTCGGCTGAGGACCTGACCGACTCCCGCGATCGCCTGGCCGGGCGGCTGATCCGGCGGTGGAACGCCCTGGACGGCGTGATCAGGCTGCATGCCGAGCGGGTCGCCGGGCCGTACCAGGCGCTCAGGCTCCGGATCCGGCTGGAGAACCGGACCACGTCGCTGTCGGCCCTGCGGACCAGGGAAGACGGCTGCGCCAGGCGATGATCGCGGCGCATTCGCTGATCGGCGTGCCGGGCGGCACCTTCCTGTCCATGACGGACCCGCCCGAGTGGGCCGCGGCGGCCGTGGCCGGCTGCGAGAACATCGCCACCTGGCCGGTCCTGGCCGGGCCGCAGGACTGCCACGACCTCGTGCTGTCCTCACCGGTCATCCTGTACGACCACCCCGAGGTGGCGGCGGAGAGCGCCGGGGACCTGTTCGACGCGACCGAGATCGACGAGATCCTGACCCTCCGCACGCTCGCGCTGACCGATGCGGTGAAGCGGCAGGCACGGGCGACGGACTCGCGGGTGGCCGGCATGATGGACCGGCTGGACGCTCTGCCGCCCGAGATGCTAGACCGCATGCACGGCGCGATCCGGTACCTGAAATCCGCGCCGGCCGGCGCGGCACTGGATCAGCCGGCCAGCCAGCAACCGGAATCCGGAGCCGGCTGGCCGGGGCCGTCGGTGACGGACCGGCCCGAGGTGCCGTGGTGAGGCTGGCCATGAAGACGACGGCACGAGTACTCACCAGGAGGAGACGATGATTACCAGGCTGGTCAAGGCGGCGCTGCTGGCGGCGCTGCTGGCCGCGGTCGTGCAGTCCCTGCCCGACATCAGGAGATATCTCGAGCTGCGCGAGATGTAACGACGGTGCCCGCCCGAAGGGCGGCCCGGGCCTGCCGCATGCCGCGCTGCTCAGTCGCGCGCTTTCCACATACGCGGACGCTGCTCATTCGCGGACGCTGCCGGAAACCCCGCCCGCTCCATTTCCCTTACCCGTTCTATCCCGC
>Ga0187860_1001119_pt1 | contig 24394 bp, 22 predicted proteins | sample June2016WEW_10_4_FD_132981 | JGI IMG/M metagenome (GOLD analysis project Ga0187860, IMG submission 132981) | Peatland microbial communities from SPRUCE experiment site at the Marcell Experimental Forest, Minnesota, USA - June2016WEW_10_40 | ecosystem: Environmental > Terrestrial > Soil >...
GCTGCTGCTGGCCGCCGGAAAGGCTGATCGCCGGCGCGCCCAGCCGGTCCTTGACTTCATCACACAAGGCCGCCATGCGCAAGGATTGCTCCGTGCGGTCGTTCAGCACCGACCGGCGCCGCTCCCCGTTCAGGCGCAAACCCACCGTGACGTTTTCGGCAATGGACATGGTGGGGAAAGGATTGGATTTCTGGAACACCATGCCGATGCGGCGGCGGACGGTCACGGGCTCCACGCCGGGACTGCAAATATCCTGCCCGAACAAGCGGATTTCCCCCTCCATGCGGGCTTCCGGCACCAGTTCATGCATCCGATTCAGGGAGCGCAGAAACGTCGATTTCCCGCAGCCGCTGGGCCCGATGATCGCCGTCACGGCGTGCGCGGCAACATCGAGCGATACACTCTTGAGCACCTGCGTCGCGCCGAAATACACGGAGAGATTCCCGACGGTGAGCGCGGGCGCCGCGGCGGGAGGTTCCGCGGCGGCCCGTGGCTGCGGCGCGGCGGGCGCTTCGACGCGAACGGGAGCCGCCGGAGGCTCCACGGGCGGCGCGGGTGCGGGTTTATCTTCCTGGGGAGTCATGGTCAAATTCATGCGGGCTTCTGGAAGCGATCGCGGGTCAGAAAACGCACGCCCACGTTGACAGCGATGATCAGGAGCAGCAGCACGAGGGCGCCCGCCCAGGCCTGCCGATGCCAGTCGTCATATGGGGAAATCGCATAGTTGAAAATCTGCAGCGGCAGCGCGGCGATCGGGTCTGACAGGCTGTGATTCCAGAAGCGGTTGCCGAATGCCGTGAACAGCAACGGCGCCGTTTCGCCGGCCACCCGCGCCAGCGCCAGCAACACGCCGGTGACGATTCCTTTCATCGCGGTGCGCAGGACGATCTGGACGATCGTCCGCCATCGCGGGATGCCAAGGGCGAGCGACGCCTCCCGATAGCCGTTCGGGACGAGTTGCAGCACTTCCTCGCTCGTCCGCATGATGAGGGGGATCATCATCATGCCAAGCACGATGCCGCCGGCCCACGCGGAGAAGCCCTTCATGGGGACGACCACCAGGGCGTAAACGACGATGCCCCAGATGATGGACGGGACGCCGTTGAGAACGTCCGCCGCGAAACGGATCCACCAGTTCAGCCGTGACGAGCCGTATTCGGACAGATAGACGCCGCCGAGCACGCCCACCGGCACGCCGATCAGGGCCGCCAGGCCGAGCAGGATGAAGGTGCCCGCGATGGCATTGGCCATGCCACCGCCGCTTTCGCCGACCGGTTTGGGCAGTTGCGTGAAGAAGGCCCAGTTCACGGAGCCGATACCGGATTTGACGAGGTGGTAGAACACCAGGCCGAGCGGCGCGACGACCAGCAAGGCGCACGCCAGGGCCACCGCCTGCATCAGGACGTTCTTGAATTTGCGCCAGCGGTGGTTGGATGCGTTCATCAGGGGCGTCAATTCTGCGGTTTCACGCCCGGGCCGCCGAAGGTTTTTAACAGGAGCTGCGCCGCCACGTTCACAAGGATGGTCACGCCCAGCAGCACGAGGCCGATCTCGAACAGCGCGTTCAGGTAAACGTCCGTGGTCGCTTCGGTGAACTCGTTGGCGATGACACTCGCCAGGGTGTAACCCGGCGCGAACAGCGACGCCTTGATCTGCGGGGTGTTGCCAATGACCATCGTCACCGCCATGGTTTCGCCCAGCGCGCGGCCCAGGCCGAGAATCACCGCTCCGAACAGGCCCTTTTTGGCGTAGCCCAGCACGGCGATCCGGGTGACTTCCCAGCGCGTGGCGCCGAGCGCGTAAGCCGCCTCGCGCTGCAGACCCGGCACGGAGCGGAGGATTTCCCGCGAAACGGAGGTGATGATCGGCACGATCATGATGGCGATGATGATGCCGCCGGCCAGTATGCTGACGCCGTAGATCGGGCCTTGAAACAGCGGCAAAAATCCGAAGGTTGTCTTGAGCAGCGGGAACAGGTGCTCCCGCAGCCACGGCACCATCACGTAAATTCCCCACAGACCGAGAATCACGCTGGGCACGGCCGCCAGCAGTTCGATGAACAGGGTCAGGGGCTGGCGCAGCCATTGCGGCGCCAGTTCGGTCAGATAAACCGCCGTGGCGATGCTGAGCGGCACCGCGATGAGGAGGGCGATCACGGATGAAACCAGGGTGCCGAAGATGAATGGCAGCGCGCCGAGCTGTTCGCTGACGGGGTTCCATTCGGAGCCGGCCAGGAAGCGCCAGCCAAACTTGTGGAGCGCCAGCCGGGAACCATGCGTCAGTTCATAGCCGGTCAACGCAATGAGAGCGAAGACCGACAGGGCCGTCAACAGTGAGGTGCGCTCGAAGACCGCGTCTCCCCATCGGCGCTGCACGAGCTTTTCGGGCGGCGCCTGCAGTTCAGTTTTGGCGGCAGCTTTTGCCATTTTCCTGTCTTTATCCGAGTCAGGCCGAGTCAGGCCGATTCCCGATCCGTCGGGACCGCGCAACCTCCCCGCCCTTTATAACCAGGAGAACGAAGAGCGGGAGAAACGGCGCTCTTCGTCCTGCCAGGGCCCAGAATTTAACGGCTGTTCCGCGCAAGTCAGTACTTAATTGTCTTGATCCGGTCGAGAACCCGCTGCCGCACGCTTGCCGGCAGCGGCGCGTAATTCAATGACTCGGCCATCGTTTCACCCTTGTCGATCGCCCAATTCAGGAATTCCACCAGCTTCCTGCCCTTGGCGGGGTCCTTCTGCTCCTGGTAAACGAGCAGCCACGTGCAGCCGGCGATCGGGTACGCCTTGTCCCCCGGCGGATTGACCATGGAAAAGCGGAAGTCCTCCGGGATCTTCGCCGTTGCCAGCGCTTCCGTGATCGAGTCCAGGGTTGGCGCGATGTAATTGCCGGAGCTGTTTTTCACGCTGGCGTAAGGCAGCTTGTTTTGCACGGCGTAAGCCAGTTCCACATACCCCACCGCGCCCGGCAACTGTTTGACCTGGCCCGCCACGCCTTCATTGCCTTTGCCACCCAGCCCGGCGGGCCAATCGACCGAGGTGCCCCGGCCAACCTTGCTCTCCCACTCCTTGCTGACGCTGCTCAGATAGTCCACCCAGATGAACGTGGTGCCGCTGCCGTCAGAGCGATGGACGACGACGATGTCGTCATCGGGCAGCTTGACGCCCGGATTCTGCTGCGCCAATCGCGGGTCGTTCCACTTGGTGATCTTGCCCATGAAGATGTCCACAATGGCTGGACCGTCCACTTTCAACTGCGGGTTGCCCGGAAGGTTATACGTGAGAACATCCGCCCCGGCCACCGTCGGAATATGGAGCAGCTTGCGCGGCGCCTTCGCCAGATTGGCGTCGCTCATCGGACCGTCGGAGGCCCCGAAATCCACCGTCTCGGCCATGATTTGCTTCTGGCCCCCGCCCGACCCGATGGATTGATAATTGAACCGGACGGAGGAATCCACCTTCACGTACTCATCGAACCACTTTGAATAGATCGGGTACGGAAACGTCGCGCCCGCGCCGTTGATGAGCATCTGGGCCGACGCGTGGTCCGCCAGACCCAGCGCATTGGAAAAGGCCGACAATACGACGAGGGAAATCAACAATGATTTTATGTTCATGGTGTTTCTTTTAGACTCTTTAGAATCTCCACGTCAGGTCCAGTTGCACAACGTTGTAGTTTCTGATCGGGTTCAGCAACGGCAGGTCGAGGTTGTTGCCGCCCGTGCCCAGCCTGTTGTTGATGACATTGGCATGTCCGTAGCGGACGGTGCCGATGACGGCATCGGTGAAGCTGTAAGCGATGGCGGAGTAAAAGCCTTCGAGATTGGCGCGGCCTTCAAAAAAGTCCGAGTCCATGAGATTCACGTCCAGTGCGTATTGCTCGACGTGCTGCCAGTAAAACCGGCCCTCCCACGTGTGCTTCTTTGAAGTCGTCCCGTAAACCAGGCCCTGGGTCGGGCCATAGACCGGGCCTTCGCTGCCGAATCCAATGCCGACCTGGTAGGCTGTATTCTGGCCGGTCACGGCGCCGGCCACCCCGGGGAATAAACCCTGAGCACTGCCGACGGTATAAGCCGTGCGAGACCGGGTGTCGCCGTTGACGTTGTAGGCAAAGTCTCCAAAGAGACGCGCATGATAATCCCCAAGCTTCAGGTTGTATTCGGCAGGCACTTCCACGATGAGCAGATCATTGATGCCGTTCTCATTGTGCGCGGCGTCGTTCGGGTTCGAGCCGGCATTCAGCAGGCCGTTCGGCACGCCCTGCCCAACGAATGGCTCGTTGACCCCGTTCGCAAGGTTCGTGCTGCCCCGGCCCGAATAGACATAGACCATCGGGGCAATTTTGAACGAGGAATACTTGTCCAGCTTGACGGTCGTGCCCACCTGAAACGTCAGCAGCCAAGTGTCGCTCGACGGGATCGCCGTGTCGGGGTTGGTGTCCTGATAAACGAACTGGCCGAAGTCGGCGAAGAGGTCCGCGTCACCGACGGAGAGCTTGAATTTCTCAAAGGCGCCCTCGGGGTTGATGTCCGAATCCCATACCATCGGAGTCGTGTATAACGGCATCGGCATTCTGCCAACCGTCATCTCGTACCAGTCCTCCGGATGCCACCCGAGATAGATCTGGCCGATATACAGGGTGTCGCTGGTCTTGGAGGTCGGCGTGGGGCTCGTGTCGTCGCCGAGGGTGACCCAGGGCGATCGCGGATTGCTGGAAGTCTCGATCCGGACGCCGTAATTGAAATCATCGAACAGGTCGCCGCGGATACCGGCCCGAAACGCGTATCGCCATCGCTCGCGCCGGTAAGTGTCGCTCGAGGACTGCGCGTAGGCGGTTGGATTGTCGGCGCCGCGATACTCGTAACGGAACCGCACATCTCCGAACAGGCCGATGTTCTTGATGGAATCACTCAGTTTCCATTTCGAGGCCGAAATCGGCACCGTGTTGGTTTCCGCCTCTGTTTTGATCGCTGTGGCTTCCTGCTCGGTCAGGATGCCCTTCTTGATCAGCATGTCCAAGAGCGGGTCGGACGCATCCGCGCACAGGCCGCTGGTCACTGCCGCCATCGCCGCCACTGCTCCCGCACCACCGATGATCCACTTGTTCAGTCGATTTGGTTTTTTTGTCATGAGTTCCGTCGAGTTGTTTGCGTTGTATTGAGTCGTTTCGTTCCGCATTCCGGCGGGACCCTAGAAGCCAACGGTTACGGTCCCAGGACAACGATGTTACGATTGGGTGACAAACCAGCGGCGCTTGCGCAGTGGGGAGCCCGGCGCGTGGTACTGCCGCAAGCGAATCAAATAATGCCCCGGAGAAAGGGAAACGGCGTCGTGCTGGCGTTCCCGGTTGAACGAGGGCAGTTCCAAAGTCTCCGTGGAGTGGCGGCTGTCGCCGGTTTCCTGTGGTCCGGCCGGCTGGTTGGGATCCTGGACATTCATGGTGCAAACATTTCCTCTGAGGATTGCCCCACCGTGTGACGATGCCGCGTCGCAACCGTTACAATCGCGTGATTCCTGGAGCCGTGCGCGAATCCGGCGGAACCGGCGCGGAATTGGGACGGAGTCCCTGCGTCAGCGCGCCTCCTTAGCCGTCTCTATGCAGTTGGAATTGGGGAGCACACGCGTCCTCGCGTGTTCCGACCGGCGTCTCGCCGGTCGGAGGAAGGCCTAACGCAATCACTAAGCCGTGACTGGCCGCACAGCTCAAAAGTGTTTGGCGAGACGCCAAACACTGCACGCGAGGACGCGTGCGCTCCCCCGCGACTGAATAGATACGGCTTAGCGTGAACCGAGCTTCCGCAGCCGCCGTTGTGAAACGGCGGAGATCGCCACTGCGGGACGGGTCCGCCAATTCACTTGTGAGCGGTGTCCAAACGCCACGGACAGAGGCTTTCCGCGGTTGAATCCGGAGCATTTTTGTCGTGCGCTTTTGGCCCTGTCAGCTAGAACTACCGCGCTATGTTTTCGCTGCAACGATTGCTCGGCAAAGAGGACATGTTTTTTGGCCTGCTGGAAGCCAGCGCGCAGGAGGCGCACACCAGCGTGCAGGCCCTGGTGAAGCTCAGCAAGGCGCTCGACAAACCCGTCGAGATCGAGGAATTCTCCCGCTCCCGGCGCAAGGACAAGGAAATCACCACGACCATCCGCAACGCGCTTTACACCACTTTTGTCACGGCCCTGGAACGCGAGGACATCGAAAGCCTCTGCAATGCGCTCTATCGCATCCCGAAGACCGTGGAAAAATTCGGCGAACGCATCGTGCTCAGGCCCGAACTGATTCGCGGCGTGGATTTTTCGAAGCAGACCGACCTGCTGGACAAGGCCACCGATTGCGTTCTCCAAATGGTCCGCAGCCTGCGCAAGGGGGTCAACCTCGAAGAAATCAAGGCGCTGAACGACAAACTCCAGCAGGTCGAGGGTGAAGCGGACAAGGCCATCCTGGACCTCTATAGCGACCTGTTCAGCGGCAGGCACGACCCCCTCAAGGTCATCATGCTGAAGGATCTTTACGAACTGCTCGAAAAGGTCATCGACCGCTGCCGCGACGCGGGCAACGTCATCTCTCAAATTGTGCTGAAGAATTCCTGAGGCGCCATGATACTGGTTTTGACCGTTATCCTGGTGGCGTTGGTTTTCACGTACACGAACGGCTTTCACGACACGGCCAACTCGATCGCCACCGTCGTCGGAACGAAGGTGTTGACGCCGCGACAGGCCATTCTGCTGGCCACAGTCACAAACCTGCTCGGCGCGATGAGCGGCGCAGCCGTGGCCATCACCATCGCTTCGGGTCTCGTCAACGCCGATGCCATACCTGCTGCCGCCGCCTCCCAGATGCTGATCTGCGCGCTGGCCGCCGCGATCGTCTGGAACCTCGTCACCTGGTACGTCGGATTGCCCTCCAGTTCCAGCCATGCGCTGATTGGCGGGTTGTGCGGTGCGGCTCTGGCAACCGCCCACAATGACTGGCATGTGGTTATTTGGAACCAAATGCCCAAAGCCGGCAAACACGCGTGGGAAGGCGGAGGGCTTCTTTTCAAAGTCGTCATTCCCATGGTCGTCTCGCCCATCCTGGGCCTGGTGATCGCGTTTTTGATCATGGCCGTCCTGTACCTCGTCCTGCGCGGCTGGCGTCCGCTCACCGTCACCCGGACCTTCGGCAAATTGCAGCTCGTGAGTTCGGCTTACATGGGTTTCAGCCATGGAACCAACGACGCGCAAAAGACCATGGGCATCATCTCGCTGGCGCTCGTGGCAGCGACCCGGAACGGGGTTTTCGATCATTTGCCCGGGTGGCTGGAATTCTTGCGGACACCGGAAGCGGCGGATCCCCAAAGCCAGCATATCGCTCTTTGGATCAAAATTCTTTGCGCCATCACGATGGGCGCCGGAACCGCCGTCGGCGGGTGGCGCGTGATTAAAACACTCGGCCACAAACTGGTCCGGCTGCAACCGGTCCACGGCTTTGCCGCCGAAACGGCCGCCGCAAGCGTCCTCCTGGGAACCGCCCTGCTTGGCATGCCCGTTTCGACCACGCACGTCCTCACTTCCGCCATCATCGGAGTGGGGGCGGCAAAACGCTGGAGCGCGCTCAAATGGAGCCTCGCCGAAAAGATTGTCTGGGCCTGGGTGTTCACCCTGCCGGCGAGCGGCGCGCTCGCTTACGGCCTCGTTTGGTCGCTCCAATCCGCGGGCTGGACGTTTTAAGACGCGCCGGCGAGGCCGGAGTCCCGTCCGCAGAAAGCCGGCGGGTTCATCCTTTCCGATGCACCCCATTTTCGTTAAGGTTTCTCCCGCCCTATGCCTGAAACACTTCTGAACTACGCATGGTCGCTGCCCTGCGGTGTTTCCTTCACGGAAAATGTCGATGTGGAGGATGGGAGAATCGCAAGCGATTCCTTCGAGAAGCGGCTGAACATGATGGTTCGCGACGCGCGGATCGATGGGGGGTTGCTCGCCCGTCAGCGACGCGCCGATCTCGCCGGAACCGAGCCGGGTTTCCTGGCCGGGCATCGAAAGTAAGCGGAGCACCGCGACATGGACGCATCACCGGCCAAGCCGTCGTCGAAGGATCGATCGCCGCAGGAGCGCGCGCCGGACTTCCGCTCCTATCTGCCGGACGCGGTCTGGCGTCCCGCATTCCTCTGTCTGGCGCTGGGTGCGGCCACGTTGATGGTCTTTTGGCCGGTCGTGCATTGCGGCTTCGTGACCTATGACGATCCCGCCTATTTCACCGGGAATTCGCATATCCTGAACGGCCTGACCCTGGACGGCGTCTCCTGGGCGTTCCGCACGGGCTTGATGGGGAACTGGCATCCGGTGCTTTGGTTGTCCTACATGCTGGACGTGCACTGTTTCGGCATGGGACCCGCCGGACCGCATTTTACAAACCTGGCGTTTCATGCCGCGAACGCGATCCTGCTTTTTCTGCTGCTCGACAGACTGACCGGGGCGCGCCGGCGCAGTTTGCTGGTGGCCGCCCTGTTCGCCCTGCACCCGCTGCGGGTCGAGTCGGTGGCCTGGGTTTCGGAACGCAAAGACGTGTTGAGCGGGTTCTTCGCCCTGACTGCGTTGCTGGCGTACGGGAGCTATGTCACGAAATCCAGAGCCCAAAGCCCAAAGTCCAAGCTCTTTTATGGTCTCTCCCTGTTGCTTTTCCTGCTGGGGCTGATGAGCAAGCCGATGCTCGTGACGCTCCCGTTCGTCCTGTTGTTGTTGGACTGCTGGCCGCTGCAACGGCTCACGGCGGCCAATTTCCGCACGGCGCTCCCCCGTCTCGTTCTGGAGAAAACCCCGTTTCTTGCGTGCGGCCTGATCGTTGGCGTCATTACGTTCGTGGTGCACAAGCGGTTGGGAGCCTTGACACCGCTTTCCGCTTCTCCGATATCCGCCAGGCTGGGCAACGCGCTGGTGGCGTACACCTGCTATCTGGGCAGGACGTTTCTTCCGGTCAACATGGCCCTGCCCTACCCGCGCGTGGAACACTGGCCTCCAAACGTGGTGGCGCTGTCCGCATTGCTCGTCGCCAGCACCTGCGTCGCGGCGGTGTGGCTGGGACGGAAGCAGCCGTATATTTTTACAGGCTGGTTCTGGTTCCTGGGCATGCTGGCGCCTGTGAGCGGAATGATTCGATGGGGAGAACACTCCATGGCCGACCGGTTCACCTACCTGCCTTCGATTGGATTGTTCATTCTCCTGGTTTGGGTCATCGGCGAGGCGGCCTGCGACTGGCGTTTCCCGAAGTGGGTCATGGGCGCCGGCACGGCGCTCATCCTGGGCGCCTGCGCCGTGTGCACCCGGGAACAGTTGGCATACTGGCGGAACAGTGAGACGCTTTTTCGCCACGCCCTGGCGGTCACACAAAATAATTATGTGGCGTACTGCAACCTCGGCATGTTCTTCGCGGACCAGGGGCGGATGGAGGAGGCCGAGGGCTGCTTCGCCAGCGCGGTAAAGGCGAACCCTGACTTCGCGCCCGCGCTAAACGATCTGGGCGCGGCTCTTCTTCACAAAGGCCTCGTTGAAGACGCCGCAGCGTGCATTCAAAGGTCGATTCAACTCGCACCTGCCGATGTGTCCGCCCACTTCAACCTCGGACAGGTCCACGTCGCCCAGTCCAAATTGGAGGATGCCGCCGCGGACTTCGAAATGGTCCTGCGGCTCGATCCGGACTATGTCGAGGCGCGTGAAAATCTGGCCGCAGTCCTGATCCGGCTGGGGAGAATGGATGAAGCGGTGAAACACCTCCGCCTCGCCTTGCGGCAAAGGCCCGATGACGCCGAAGTTCTCAGCAACCTCGGCAGCGCCCTGGCCATGAGCGGTGAATCGGAGCAGGCGGTCGCCTGTTTCCGCCGGGCGATCCATGCCTCCCCGGAAAGGGCCGATGCACATTTCAACCTGGCGAATGCGCTTGCAGCCCAGCGCCGCCGGGACGAGGCGATTCTCGAATACCAGGAAGCCCTGCGGCTCAAGCCGGATTATTGGCAGGCGAAGCAGCAACTGCGCGCGCTGGGACTCAGCATCCCCGAAATTGACGCTGTTCCGCCGCGACGGTAACTTGGCTTCATGACGGATGCTGTTTCAGTCCAGAATGGCGCGGATCAACTGGCGCTTCGCGAACCGATGCCGCGCGCGCAGGCGGAACCGCTGTCGAGGGAGATCCTCGAACTCAAGCGCGGGCTGAACGCCGTCATTCTCGCCCATAATTACCAGGTGCCGGAAATCCAGGACGTCGCGGATTTCGTGGGGGATTCACTCGGTCTTTCGCAACAGGCGGCGAAGACGGACGCCGACGTCATCGTGTTCTGCGGAGTTCATTTCATGGCGGAGACAGCGAAGATATTGAACCCGGACAAGACCGTCGTGCTGCCGGACAAAGAGGCCGGTTGTTCGCTCGAGGAAAGCTGCCCCGCGGACAAGCTGCTCGAGTTGCAGCAAAGCAATCCACATTTCTGGACCGTCGCCTACATCAACTGCAGTGCGGAAGTAAAGGCATTGAGCGATGTCATCTGCACCAGCGGCAACGCCGTCAGGATCGTGGCGGCCGCGCCGCCGGACAGGGATCTTCTGTTCGTCCCGGACGAAAACCTGGGGGCCTGGGTCATGGAACAGAGCGGACGCCCGATGACCCTCTGGCGCGGCAATTGTTATGCGCACGTCGAGTTCCGCCGCGACGGCATCCTGCGCCTGCGGCGATCGTTCCCGGACGCGAAGGTGGTGGTCCATCCCGAGAGCCTGCGCGAAGTGCGCGATCTGGCGGACGCGATTTGCTCGACGGAAAGGATGATCGACTACTGCAAGACCAGCCCGGCGAAGCGGTTTGTCATCGCGACCGAATCCGGCATCATCCATCGGATGCAGAAGGAATGCCCAGGCAAGGAATTCCTCTGCGCGCCGGCGTTCGACGTCATGCGGATGCCGTCGGATAATTGCCATTGCAGCGAGTGCAAATACATGAAGATGAACACTCTTGAGAAGCTGCGCGACTGCATGAAGCGGCTCGCCCCCCGGATCGAATTGCCGGAAGACATCCTGAAGCGCGCGCGGCTGCCGATCGAGCGGATGCTGGAGATTTCAGCGCGGGCGCAGAAGTAAATTATCGGCTCCGCTCGCAGCCTGTCCCCCCGCCGCCCGTTTTGATTGTTGCCGCAACGTCACCCCGCCGACATTTGATTGCCACCGGAATAGTCCAGTGTTTCCGCGGCAGAAGAACGTAGTTTCAAAGGAGGGTAACGTCGCAAACACGGCTAACTCGAACGGCAGCGCCTGACACCGAGGCGCTGCCTTTTTTTGCCCAGGGCCAATTCATGAAGGGGGCCACATCGGGGTGGGGACGGCCTCGTCCACGGTTCTCTGGAGTTTCAGCAATCTAACTGGGGACGAGCCGTCCCCGCGCCGTCATGAATTGGCCCTGTTTCTTGCCCGGCGAGCCAAAATAACCGCTTGCGCCCGCCCAGCGGGGTGTCTATATTGTGTGCTCTTTTTCGAGAGGAAATCGGATTGAATTATGCGACGTCCCAAAGGCATCAAAACCAAGAAGTCCGTGGCCAAACGTTTCAAGATTACGGCTGGCGGAAAAGTGCTGCGCTCGCGCGCCGGCCGACGGCACTTGGCGGAAACCAAAGTCCCCAAACGCCGCCGCGCTCTTCGCGGCACCACCACGGTGCATCCAACCGATGTCCATCGCATCCTGGGGAGCCTGCCGTTCAGCCACCGAGGCCGTTAACTCCCAACCCTCTACAGACAAGCTGATTTATGAGAGTTACCAACGCTCCCGCCTCACGAAAACGCCGCACCCGGATGATCCGGGCTGCCAAAGGCTTCCGGATGCGCCGCTCCAAACTGTATCGCTACGCGTCGGATGCTGTCGATCACGGCCGCCAATACGCCTATCGCGACCGCCGCCGCAAGAAGCGCACCTTCCGTTATCTGTGGCAGATCCGGATCAATGCCGCCGCCCGCGCGGCCGGATTAACCTACAGCCGGTTCATGGAGGGGCTCAAGGCCGCCCAATGCGCCCTCGACCGCAAGATCCTCTCGGACATCGCCGCCACCGACAACGCCGCCTTTCTGGAACTGGTCAAAATCGCCCAAGGCGCGCTCAAGACCAAAGGCGCGAAGGCCTGAGGGATCCAATCTCAAGTTTCAATTTTGAAATGACGGGCGGCCAGCAATGGCCGCCCGTTTTGTATTGGAAAGGGAACATCCAACAACCAACATCGAACGCCCGACACCCAATCTCCCGGGCCACCTTCACTGGATGCTGGATGTTCGATATGGGTTCTTGAGTGGCGTCCAAAAAGTCTTTCCTTCTCTGTGTTCTTTGTGTTCTTTGTTTCTTCTTGCGGCTAAACTTCGCAACTCATTTATGGCTGGATTGACCGATCAAATCGAACCGTTGAAGCAGGCCGCGCTGGCCGACTTGAAGGCGGCGCCGGATCTCGCCGCGCTGGAACAAACCAAGGGTGCATGGATTGGCGCCCATGGCAGGTTCACGGCGCTGATGAAACAGCTTGGCACACTGCCAAAGGAGGAAAAGCCCGCCGCAGGCAAAGCTGTCAATGCCGCAAAGGCCGAACTCGAAGCCGCCCTGGCTGAACGCCGCGCCGAACTCGAACTCAAAGCCGCCCTGCCAACGGAACCGGCCGATTTCACCCTGCCCGGCCGGCGTCGCACGCCCGGCAGACTGCATCCGCTCACCCAGGTGACCGAAGACATCGTCCGCAGCTTCCGCAAAATCGGGTTCGTCGTCGCCGACGGCCCCGAAGTCGAGGACGAGTATCATTGTTTCGACGCCCTGAACACGCCCGCCGACCACCCGGCGCGCGATACGCAGGACACGTTTTATTTGCAGGGCGGAACGGACTCGAAACTCCTCCTGCGCACGCATACCAGTTCGGTCCAGATCCGAGTCATGGAAAAACAGCCGCCGCCCATTCGCATCATCGTGCCGGGGCGGGCGTATCGCCGCGACAACGCCGACGCCACACACAACCCCACGTTTCAGCAGGTGGAAGGACTTTACGTGGACAAAGGAGTGACCGCCGCCGACCTGAAGGGGACGGTGGAATTTGTGTTCAAGGAATTGATGGGCGGCGAAGTGGCAATCCGGTTCCGTCCGCATTACTTCAGCTACACCGAACCGAGCTTCGAGATTGATTTCACGAGCGCGATGGTGAAGAAGATGGGCAAGGACTGGCTGGAGATTGCCGGCTGTGGCATGGTGCACCCGCAGGTGTTCGAGAACGTCGGCTACGATCCCGAAGTCTGGACCGGCTGGGCGTTCGGCTTCGGAATCGAACGCATCGCCATGATTCGGTACGGGATCGACGACATCCGGCTGTTTTACGAAAATGATGTGCGGTTTTTGAGGCAGTTTTGATCATGAAAACAACCCTCAACTGGCTCAAACAATACGTTGATTTCGATTGGTCGCCGGAACAACTGGCCGAGCGGCTTACCCTGCTTGGCCTCGAGGTCGAAGGCATCCGGAAAGTCGCCGGCGAATTCGAGGGAATCGTCGTCGCCCAAATTCTTACAAAGGACAAGGTGCCCGGATCGGACAAGCTCACGGTTTGCAAGGTCAACGACGGCCGGGGCGAGCGAACAATCATCTGCGGCGCGCAGAATCATAACGTCGGCGACAAGGTGCCACTGATCCTGCCGAACTTCGCGCTGCCGCTGAAACCCGGCGAGAAGGAACCGTTCGCGATCAAGGAACGCAAGGTTTTCGGCATCACCAGCCAGGGCATGATGTGTTCGCCCCAGGAATTGGGCCTGCCCGACAAGGTGGACGGCCTCCTGATTCTCCCGGCTGATGCGCCGGTGGGCAAATCGTTTGCGGAATATCTCAACCGCGCGCCGGGAGACGTGGTGTATGATCTCGAAATCACGCCGAACCGGCCGGATTGGAACAGTGTCATCGGCATCGCGCGGGAAATTGCGGCGCTGACGGGCAATGCGCTGCGGATGCCGGAACCCGGGAACCCGGAGTCCGAGGCCGGCACCGAAGACCCTGTTGCGGTGCGGATTGACGACCCCGAGCTTTGCCCGCGTTACACGGCGCGCGTGTTGAAAGGCTTGAAGGTCGGTCCGAGCCCCGACTGGCTTCGATCGATGCTGGACAAGGTCGGCATACGCAGCATCAGCAACGTGGTGGATGCGACCAACTATGTGATGCTCGAAATCGGCCAGCCGCTGCACGCGTTCGATTATCACCTCATCGGCAGGGGCAAAGACGGCAAACCAACCCTCGTCGTCCGCCGTGCGGCCGAAGGCGAAAAGTTCAGGACCCTCGACGGCGAGGAACGGACACTCACCCACGAGATGCTGCTGATCGCGGACGAACAAAAGGGCATCGCGCTCGCCGGCATCATGGGCGGCCAGAACACGGAGATCAGCGGCCAGACGGTCGATGTCTTGCTGGAGAGCGCGCATTTCAATTCGACGAACATCCGCCGCACCAGTAAAAGGCTCGCCCTGCGCAGCGAATCGAGCTATCGCTTCGAGCGCGGATCGGACATTGGCATTTGCGACTGGGCCAGCCGCCGCGCCGTCCAGCTCATTCTGGCAACCGCCGGCGGCCGGCTTGCGGGAGCCGCTGCGGATGTTTATCCACAACCGGTCGCGCCGCGGCAGGTCACGTTGCGCCACCGCAAGGTGAACGAATTGCTCGGCATCAAGCTGCGGCCCGAGGAAAGCGAGTTTTACCTGGGCCGACTCGGTTTGAAAACGATCGGCCGCAAACCCAAGCCCGTCGGCGCGGAAAGCCCGGAATCGGAACCGGTGACGTTTCAAATTCCGACGTTCCGCGTGGACTTGAAGCGGGAGGTGGATTTGATCGAGGAAGTCGCGCGGCTTCATGGTGTTGACAAGATCCCGTCGGCGCCGCCGCGCGGCGCGATCGGCTCAAACGCGCACGACATCCTGCACGATCAGATCGCCGAGGCGCGCCGGCTCCTGACCGGCATGGGGCTGAATGAAGCGCAGGGCCAGACCCTGGTTTCGAAGGCGGAATGCGGAGCGCAGGCTGCGGAGCCGGTCGCATTGGCGAATCCGCTGAGTTCGGACATGGACGTGCTGCGGCCGAGCCTGCTGCCGGGGCTGCTGAACATTTTGCGCCACAACGTCAGCCGCAAGAACTGCGACCTGGCGCTGTTTGAAATCGGGCGCGTGTTCGGTATGGCGCCCGCGGGAAGCCCGCGCCACACCGAGGAACGCCGCGTCGCCATCGCCCTGACGGGCCAGCGTGATCCCCTGTTCTGGAGCGGCGCGGAGCGCGGGACGAAGTTTGACCTCCATGATTTGAAAGGATTGCTTGAGGAATTCTTCGAACAATTTGGAATGAGGGGGGCGGTTTACAACCGGCGCGCAGACAGCAGCGGCCTGTTCGTCGAATCGGCCACCATTCAACTGGGCAAACTCCCGATCGGTGAACTCGGCCAATTGCAGCCGGCCCTGGCGAAGCGCTGCGATTTGCGCGATGCGGTCTTTCTGGCGGAATTGAATCTGGATCAGTTGCTGGCCCGGCGCGCCACGGCCAAATCCTACAAGCCCCTCCCCGCGTTCCCGTCCGTCCGCCGCGACGTGGCGATGCTGGTGCCGGAATCGACGACGCACGAAGTGGTGCTGCAGACGGTCAAACAGGTCAAGCCGGCCAACCTGGAATCGGTGGAATTGTTCGACGTATTCCGCGGGAAGAATGTCTCCGCCGGGCAGAAGAGCATGGCGTATGCGTTCACGTATCGCAATCCGGAGCGGACCCTGACGGATGCTGAAGTGAATGCGGCGCACACGAAAGTGGTGGAAGCGCTCAAGCAGCAACTGAATGCCTCGGTGCGGGAGTAGTCCCGCAGCCGCGCCACACAACCGGGCCAACGCTTGACACGCCGACAAAGGTCATGCATATCGGTTTTCGACATCGGTCATCCTGATTTGTCGCATAATGAAAGAAGTGGTTTTGCTGGTCCAGGAGCTGTTCGGGATGGCCTGCATCATCACGGCGGTTTGGCTCTTTGTGGATGTGTTGCGCGCCAATAAGGCGAACCTGAACCGGATAAGAAGGATGAGCCGGGTTGCGGCCATTCTCATGCGGCCCGCCTTTTTGATCCCCGATTGAAAACCAACCCACCATGCGGACCAAGCGATCCTCATCCGCTGTTGCTCAACTGACAGTCATCGGCCTGACCCTGGCCGGAACTGCCTACTGCGGCCCGCCATTCGTCACCGACGACCCCGAACCGGTAGATTTTCAGCATTGGGAGTTTTATATCGCTTCCCAAGACTCCAAACTCCGCGGCGATTGGTCGGGCACCGCGCCGCATTTCGAATTGAACTACGGCGTTCTGCCCAACGTGCAACTTCATCTCATTGCGCCGCTGGCTTACGATGCGCCTCCCGCCGGGAGCGCACATTACGGGTATGGGGACACCGAGCTGGGCGTGAAATTTAGATTCATTCAGGAAGCGAATGACCTGCCGCAAGTCGGAATTTTTCCCCTCCTGGAAGTGCCCACCGGCAGTGCCCAAAACAATCTCGGCAACGGTCATTTGCAGGCCTTCCTGCCATTGTGGCTGCAAAAGAGCTGGGGATCGTGGACGGTTTATGGCGGCGGCGGTTACGGCATCAATTCGTTTTCTGGAAATCAGAACTGGGGCTTTGTGGGTGCGGTGCTGCAAAGGCAGGTTTTGCCCAACGTTCTCCTCGGCGCGGAGGTGTATCATCAAACGGTCCTGCAAACCGACTTTCCCAACACCGGCACCGCGTTGAATATCGGCGCGGTCATTGACTTGGCCGGGCATCATCATCTGCTTTTCTCGGTTGGCCGCTCAATTGATGGCCCGGTGGATTTCCAAAGCTACGTCGCTTATCAATTTACATTCGATAACAGCCTGTTCCATCTCTGGAACGGTTCACGCCACGGGGGCCCGCCATGAAATGCGCGCCACCCCCGTTCCTTGTTGGCCAGCGCCTCACCGCAGATTCAGCCGGGCAAAAATCCAGACCTTCACCCAGTCAAGGGCAGCGAAGTAGATCAGCCCGACTGCCGCCACGCCCAGGAGCAGCGTCGGGCTGATCGGCCGCATGAGGAAGCCGCCCAGCACCAGCGTCGCCGTAACTCCGAGGCCGGCCACGGAGCTGCCGACAAGGAGACGGCTCGGCCGCGACTTCCAGAAGTGCCCGCGTTCACGCAACAGATAGACGCCCATTTGAGAGCTCAAAATCAGGGTTGCAAAGGTCAGGGTCTGCAAAGGCCGGATGTCCAGCCGCACCCCGTAATGGCCCCACAGGAAAACTCCCAGCGAGAACAACAGCTTGCAGGCGGCCAGCAGCAGCGCCGCCAGCAGTATGCCGCGTGTGTTCCAGCGGTTGGGGCGAAGCGAGAATTCCATCCGATCGGTGGAAATGGACATCGTCAGAAAATCATTCAGGAACAGGATCAACACCATCAGCAACGGCCTGAGCGGCTGGTGTTTCGTCAGCAGGAAACCGATCACCAGCAGAGCCATCATCTCGATTTTCTTGATGAGCATATTCAAGGTGTATGTGATGATGCGCTGGAAAACGCGGCGGCTTGTTTCGATTGCCGGCCTCACGCCCCCCAATCCCGGCAGCGTGAGCACCATCGCGGCGGCGGCCTTGGCCACGTCCGTTGCGTTGGAGACCGCCACGCCGGCCTCGGCCTGCCGCAATGCCGGCGCGTCGTTCACCCCGTCGCCGCTCATGCCCACCACCTCGCCGCGGCGTTGAAAGGCCCGCACCAGCTTGAACTTGTCTTCCGGGAACACGCCGGCAAACACACTGCAATCCAACGCGTCCCCACGGAGGTCGCCGTGCAGTTTTTCGGGCGGGCAAACGTTGGCCGGAATTCCCACCTGTTCCGCCACGCTCCGGGCCGTGAGCGCGTTGTCACCCGTCACCATCACGACGCGAACGCCGGCACCGCGAATGCCGTCCACGACTGCTTTCGAATCGTTGCGCACGGCGTCTTCCAATCCAAGCAGGCCGGCCAACCTCAACCCAGCCCCGTTTCCGTAAGCCACAGCCAGCACGCGCTGGCCGCGCGCGACAATGGCTTCAGCCTGCGGCTGCCAAAGCGATTCTGCCACGCCGGCCAGTTTGGCAATCACCGCTGGCGCGCCTTTCAGGAAGCGCTGGGTCCCGCTTCCGTCGCGATACACCGCTTCGGCTCGTTTCGTGGCCGGGTCGAACGGTCGGAAGTCGATGCGTTGCAGTTCGCCGTCGTGCCAACCGCGCTTGACCGCGGCATCGATGATCGCTCCGTCCACCGGGTCTTGTCCGGCGGGGTCGCTGGCCAGGGCGGCGGCCCGCAGGAGTTCCTCTTCGGAACTGCCGGGGGCGGGCCAGAGTGCATTGACGGTCGCCTCGTTGCGGGTCAGCGTGCCGGTCTTGTCGCTGCACAGCACCGTCATCGAGGCAATGTCGTGCAGCGCGCTGAGCAGGGTGATGAGCACGCCGCGGCGGGACAGCTCCAGCGAGCCGAGCGCCGCCGCGAGCGTGAACGTGGCGGGCAAGGCGACCGGGATTGACGCCAGCAGAATGGAGAGCAGCAAGGGCAGAACGTAGCCGATCGTCATTCCCTCGAGGTGCGCGTAGCCGGTCACCACCACGATCATGGCCGCGTTGACGACGAAGAGATTTCTGACGACGGCAACAATTTCGTGTTCCTGGCGATTGGCCGATCCGGCGGTACGAACCAGTTCGGCGGTTTTGCCAAAGAAAGTGTGCGGCCCGGTGCTGGTCACCTCACCCGTGGCCTCACCGCCGCGCACCATCGAGCCGGCGTAGGTCGTTTTGCCAGGCTCGACCGAGACGGCGGCGGATTCGCCGGTCAGCGCGGACTGGTCCACGAGCAGCGAGCCGTCCACAAGTTTGACATCTGCGGGCACGATGCTGCCTTGCCGCAGATGCACCACGTCGCCCGGCACCAATTGCTCGGCCGGGAACGTGGCCCAGGCGCCGTCGCGCCGGACGCGCGCCTCCACGTGCAGTTGCTGGCGCAGGAGCGACAGCGCCTTCTGCGCGCGGCTTTCCTGCAGCAGACTCAGCATGGCGTTCAACACAAGCAACCCGCCGATTACCGCGGCTTCGACAGCTTCGCCGAGAAAGAGTTGGATGATGATGGTCGCTTCCAGGAGCCAGGGGATCGGCGCCCAAAAGCGCTTGATGAACTCCTTCAGCGGGCGGGCCTGTTCTTCCAAAACCGCGTTGGGGCCGAATTGCTTCAGGCGCGCCTGGGCTTCGGCCGTAGTCAGCCCCCGATCATTGTTGGCCGCGATGGCCGGAGTCATCATTTCGTGAGAAGTGGTTCCATCTGCCCGGAATGGATTCACTCTACCACTCACTGGATCGGCCCTCAACCGTCCGGCCGCGTTATTGGGTTTTGGATCAGCGATCGTTGCCAAGCAATGTCTGTTGTAAGTTGCGGGAGTGTTGAAGGCCGGCCGTCTCTTGCCGCGGCCCTGTTCGCAACCGCCAGGAACCGGTCCTGTTGCGGGTGTTAACCGGGGATGCAGGCGTGTCTTCGCGCCGGTTCCGATCAACTGACAGCGATGAGGGAAACCTGCTCGCCACGCTCGTCGCGGCCAACGCCCGTGGCTGCTGGATCCAGCATCGGTTTGCCGTCCACCAGAAACCGGTAATGGTGATGCCCGTGGCAAAGCAGGGCCTGGACGTGCCACCAGCCATCCACCCGCCGGTGCATCGGGATGGGCAGCCAACGATTGAAATCGCCAACGATCTGAACGACTTTCGCACGGGGCGCATCGCAAAAGAAGCTGATGGGTCTGAGCGAATTATGGGCCGAGTAACGCTCGCTGGCGGGTTTTTCGTGGAGCGTATTCATAAATGCTTTCCTTCGAAGGTTGTCGCCCTTCGCGCTTATTCTTCCTCATGAAGCTCGAAGGCGGCGTGGCTGTAACGTGAGGACTGCATGAGGTGTAGCTCTCCATTTCCTGATCGGTAGCGGATTCGGCTTCCAACCAGCCTGAGTGTCTGTTGTTGAGTCTCGTCTTGGGCGGAACCCGCAACGGCAGCGGCCTCCGGCGGCTCCGGATGCACCGTGAAACGCACCAGATTGGCAAGATTCAGAACCCCGATTCCACCTGTGCGGAGGCCGAAGATCAAACGCCGCTCTTTGAGGAGGGAATAAACTCTGTTCAAACGGGCCGTTGGCAATCCGGCGATGATCTGCATCCAAAGGAACGAGTGTTGGTTATCCACCATTTCCAGGTCGAGAAACACCGGCGCTTCGCTTCGCGAGCCTGGTTGTTCCCATTGTTCCAAGCGATGGAGACCCTCCATGAACTCCACCTCCGTCAACTCCACCAGGGCCCCGAGGACGAATGGGAAGTCCCAAACCGACAGGCGATCGGTGATCAGGTCAATGCGCGTGACCAGGGGAGGGAGAAACACGGTTTGGGAACCCTCGTTGGCAACCGCGATTCGGTCTTGGGTGAAGAGCAAGGCGGGATGGAGTTCCACCAGGGTACGATTCACCATGTCAGGGTCGTTCTGGGTGAACGTCTGCGTGGAGCCGTCAATTCCGTAGATGCGGATTTGCAGTTGCGGTTGTTCCTCTTTCATAAGCTTGTCGTCTGTGCGGTGGTTTCTTCGCGGGCTTCACATGCCCCGGTTTCGGGCTGCCTGATGAGTACTGTCCGCCGCAGGAGGCTTGACGGATGCCGCGGACCAAGCCGAGGCCAGCCGGGACCGCAATTCGATTCTCTTGAGCGAGGCTTTCATTTTGCTTTCTTTGCTGCGACGGAACCTGCCCATTTGCCTGAAACACTTTCCGTTCATTGTAATTGACAGCGTGAAGATTAATCTCCCATGAAAACTGAATTAAATCCGGCGTGCTGGCCTGATGCCATAAGCGCTGCTCGAACTCAGGCATCCACCGTGGCTTTGACGCGATGAACGCCACCGCCGCGCTCCGTGAGGAGTCGGGTTCGCGGGACGACCCCGCCTCACCGGCCCAATGAGATGAAGCCACTTTGTGGTTCATCATTGAAGGAACTGTTGAAATCGCCGCTTGCGGGAGCCCGTGTCGAGATGGCATTCCAAGGCAGGGAGGAGGGTTCCGCCCGGGCAGGATAACTTCCCTCGTCCCCGGAGGACGACGGCAGCCGCTCGGGGATAAAAAGCCGGATTACCGGGAGGCCCAGAATGTCTTGGCCCAGGGATTGATCCGTTCCGGATCGGCGAGCAAGGAGCCCGTCCACAACCGAGCCGCCCAGCACGAAATCGCCACCATTGATTCGTATGCCGGAGGAGTTGAAGTAATCGCCCGGTTGAGCCTTCACGAGGTATCTGCCGGCCGGCAAAGGCACGCGACGGGAAGCTTTTTTGCAGTCCGCGATCGTGTTGTCCACGTGTTCCAACCGGTTCCCGGGCGGATTAAAGATGGCGCAGTTGGTGTCCTGATACCCTGCGGGAATGTCGCCTTCGCTGCGACCGGGCACACTGGGGAAGATCCGCGGGTCACCCTCGCTAACCATGCTCTCGCTCCGAACAGGATCAGATCCGGCGGGCGCAAGAGCGACCGGAGTCGAGGAGCATCCGACCAGCAGTGAAACCAAGCCTCCCCCCAGAAGAATGCAAACCTTTTTCATAATACTTCATTCCGTTCATTCTAGGAGAGGTACCAGGCGGGAGGCACAATTTGGTTCGTGCGCACTCGGATGGAGGCAGGCGTTCTGTCCGGAGCGTCTTGAGAATAGGCCGTTTCAACGTGGCGGAACCAGCGGCCTTTCCATGCCTCTCCGTCTATAGTAACTGACACACAGAACATTAACCTCCTCTGAACACTACATTAAATTGGGAAAGGCGAGCCCTGCGTTCAGCCGGTGTGCCGTGCCACCTCTCGCCCGGCGTATCGATCAGCCAAGGCGTCCTCCTCCGAAATCCAGGCGCGGCACTTCGGCTCCCACTTCGTGATGTCCAACGCCTACAACGGATACGCCCTCGAGAGCTTGCCGCCGAGTTCTGAAAACGGGGCCCGGAGTCAGATGAGCTTCCTGAACCTGGGATCTTCGGCGAGTTTCCTGACCAGTTCCTTCACCTTCTGAGCCTGGCTCTTGTGCGCGAGCAGGACCGCGTCGTCGGTTTGGACGAGGATCGAATCGCGCAAGCCGACCACGGCGATGGGCGTGCGGCGATCCCGGGCGCGCGCGTCGAAGATGATGTTGCGCGCGGCATCCACGTGAATGAATTCCGCAACGGCGCAGTTGCCTTCCGCATCGGCCTTCAGGTGCCGCGCCAGGGCCGTCCAGGAGCCCAGGTCGTCCCAGTCGAACTCCCCATCGGCAACAACGACGTTTTGCGCATGTTCCATGAGCGCGTAATCGATCGATATTCTTTTGATGGCCGGGTATTCCTTCGCGAGCACCTTGTCGAGTTTGGCCGGGTTGCCGGCAGCTTTGAACCAGCGCTGGCAGGCTTCGTACATCTCCGGTTGATGTTTCTGAAGCCCTTCGGTGATTGTCACGAAGGACCAGAGGAACATGCCTGCATTCCAGCGGTATTGGCCGCTGTTTAGATACTCCAGAGCCCGGTCCAAATGCGGTTTCTCGACGAATTGCTCCGCGCGGTGGAAAGCGGTCCTGTAGGCTTTGACCTCCGGCGGCGGCGGCAGCGCTTCGCCCACGCGAATGTAACCATAGCCGGTCGCCGGTTCGGTTGGCTTGATCCCAATGGTTACAATCGCCCGGCCGCGGCCGGCCAGGTCGAACGCATCCGACAACACCTGCTGGAACTTCCGTTCCTCGGGAATGACGTGGTCGGCCGGCAACACCGCCATGACTCCCATTGTGGATCGCGCCCCGACCAGCGCAGCGCCGAGCGTGACCGCGGCGCAGGTGTCGCGGCCGACGGGCTCGGCGACGACATTTTCCCTGGGCAGTTTGGGCAATTGCCTGCGCACCTCAGGCGCTTGTGCCGCGTTGGTCACGATCAACACATTGCGGATCGGCACCAGTGGAAGCACTCGATCGACGGCCTGTTGGAGCAAGGAACGGTTTCCGAGCAGATGGATGAGTTGCTTGGGCGTCTTGTCACGGCTCACCGGCCAGAAGCGCTCGCCGCGGCCACCCGCCATGATGATGACGAAGCGGTCTTTGCTGTTGGCAGGCGGCTTCATTGGGTGGATTGAACACGGAGAAAGGGGCAAATGCAAAGGCTGTTTTCGATTCCCTCCATTAAGAAAGACAAAAAACAACCCCGGCCAAGGCCGGGGTTGTTGCGAGAATTAAAGAGTTTTGTTTCAGCTCTTAGGCATTACGACGACGGAAAACCAACAGCGCCGCAGCACCCAGTCCGGCCAGCGCGAGGGTGGTCGGTTCAGGAACCATTGTCAGTGTGACATTATCCAGGTTTATCGTGTCTGTGTATGTAGCGGCAGTATGGCTATTCAACTGGAAGAAAAACTGGATCGTCCCAGATTCCGGATTGAGCGGAGTGCCCGCGAAGGCGGTGGCCAGGTTCAATGAGTAGTGGTAGTAACTGCCGTCTATTGCGGTGAAATGCACGTCCGACATCGTGCTGATATCTCCGCTCGAACCGCCGCCGAAGTTGTTCAGGAGATATCCTTGCATTTCAATTTTCATGGTGGGAACGTCCGAAGCACCGGTGTTGCTGGCCGCCGCGTCGAATGAAAGCGTGTAATCAGCCAGGGTCGGGTCGGTATTGCCACTGAGCGTTTGCTCCTGGTATTTCAGGGCCACGCCACCACTACCACCACTAGCAATATTATTATCCACAATGTTCAAACCGGCCGTGCCACCGACGCCAACCGTCTGATTGACGGCTGTCGTGTAACTTGACACGCCGCCGTAACTATAGCCGTAGGCAACACCGCCAGGCGAAGTACAATTGCCCTGACTGGCACTGATAAATGGGTCAAAGGTGTCCTGGAAGATGATGATCTGTGCCATTGCTGGAACGCTTGCGAATAACGCAAGTGCCGCTACTGCAAATGAAGTTGTTACAATTTTTTTCATGATGTAATGATTTAGAAGTTCGCTTCGATGCTGTAATTTATAGACGATATGAACGCGCCGGTCAAGAGTTTTTTGGGAAAAAATGCATCTGTCCATGTCAAGTCCTCTTAAAAGTATCCACGGCATTTAAGTGCTTGACGTTGTTTAATTAACATCACCGGTTTTCAATGACCGAACGAATCGGCTGACCTGCGGAACAAGAGCACAGGACGTGCCGTGGCTGGCAATTTGATTCACCACAACGCTGCCAACGACAATGGCATCCGCATATTGCGCAACCAGTTTCGCCTGCTCCGGCGTTGAGATTCCGAATCCAACGGCGATGGGCAGATCGGTATGTGTACGGATTTTTGACAGTTTCTGTCCGATCGTATCCGAAAC
>Ga0187860_1001122_pt1 | contig 24343 bp, 31 predicted proteins | sample June2016WEW_10_4_FD_132981 | JGI IMG/M metagenome (GOLD analysis project Ga0187860, IMG submission 132981) | Peatland microbial communities from SPRUCE experiment site at the Marcell Experimental Forest, Minnesota, USA - June2016WEW_10_40 | ecosystem: Environmental > Terrestrial > Soil >...
GGTGCCGATCTCCTTGGCAACCGAGCTTCCGCTCGGCCTAAAATCGTTGATTACGCGGCCTTAATATCCGCCCACAGGCTCATCACGCCCTTTTCAAGCCGGTGCCGCAACTGCGCGCAATTCTCCCTCATTTCCTCCATCAGCTCCGTAAACTGGAATAAGGTCGCACCAAGGCCATTCAAGGCCTTGAGCAGCTCATCGACCTCCTCGCCGGCCCCCAGCCACTGCTTCAGCTTGTTGGGGTCGGGCATCTGGCGGGCATAATCCCGGGCGATCAAAAACGCGTTTTGCAGAAAGAGCTCCCCAGAATCCAGCAGTTGCAGACGTTTGCTCACGCTGGGCTCGATTCGGATCTGGTTCCAAAGCTGGCAGGCAGCGGCTACATTCCGCAGCCCCCGCTCGCAGTAGTCGTTTAGTTGAAGAACCCTCTCCTTGGCTATCGTGAACCTCGCCTCCGCCGGAATACTGTTGTCGCACTTCATAACATCTGCGACGGCCCTTGTTGTTTGGTCCGCTGCTTCTAGGAGCAGCAGAGTTGGTTCTAGGCGCCGTCAGTTATTTCTTTCCTAAAACTAACGCGGCAAGTATGGCGGACATTCCGAATCCCCACAATTAAGGAAAAACCTTGAAGCAAAATGCGGTGAAATCGACCAGAAAAATACTGGATCGTGATGGTGAGCTTTTGCCAAGAAAGGGAGAGATTGTCCGTCGAGCTACTGCGGCAGTAGCTTGTGCTCCCCCACGTACTTCGCCAGAGCAACATCGGTCTGCATCCCCATCTTCTGCAGCAGGCTGGTATGGTAACCGCCCACCGTCTTGATGCTGATGTCCATCACATCGGCGCACTCCTTCAGGCTTTTGCTGTCTCCAATCAGCTTGAGCAGCTCCAGTTCCCGTGGGGAGAGGCACTCGTGGAGCAGTACATCTGCGGACCTGGCCGGCTCCGCCAGCCTGCTCTGCAGCAGCAGGGCCATGCCCTCAGGCATGTAATGCTGCCCCTCCGCCACCAATCGCAGGGCTTTAAGCATTTCCTCGTATGGATCGGTTTTGCCTACGTACCCGTGCGCTCCTTTAGCGAAGCACTCAACCGCGTATTGGGCGGCCGGTTTTTGGGAAAGGACGAGGAATCTGGCTCGATTGGACCGGCCGAACCTGTCCAGCAAAACCATGCCGTCTTCATTTTGAAGAGTCAGGTCCAGCGTGACCAAGTCCCATCGCCGCTCCGAACTCAAAGCCGCAGTGGCTTCCCTGAGGGTTTCGGCTTCTTCAATCTGGGGGATACCCAAGCGCTCCACCATCGTGTCGCGCAGACCTCTCCGTATCAAAGGGTGGTCGTCTATGAGCAATACTGACCGAGCTTCCTGCTCCGCTCCGTTTTCATGCTGCTGTCTTTGGCGGCTCAACGTGTCGCGCATCTTTCATCATCCTCCAATTCTCAGTGTATGGAATGGTCACAACCACGGCTGTTCCAAGCTGCATCGGCCGGGTATTAATCTGGCCTCTTAAGCTTCCGTCGCGCTCTCGCATGCCGAGCAAACCCAGGGAATCAAACTGACCGTCTCCGTGTTCAAATCCACGTCCATTATCACATATTTGCATTTCCCGTCACTGTCATCCGGTTAAAGCATTTTGAATACCAACTGGATATGAGAATTGCTTGTTTCATTTTGAGATACGATTTTTGTAACCGGTTCAATCAGAGGCACTTGCTCAAAAACATTCACACTCAAAACCTGTAAAATTTGGGACAAACTCATCTCCAGCTTAAGTTCCTTGCGCACGATCGCCACCAGCACGTAAACGCAGATGGCAATCCAGACTTGCGTCTTGACCGCGTTGTCGCTGGTGCCGACCTGGCCCTGCCAGGCATCCATGCACAAGTGAAGCGTCGCCACAATCGCAAAAGCGATCAATAAATGGGCCATCAGGCGGCTGGCCCTCTGAGCTTCTTCGTCGGACATGCCGCCCTCTGTGGACCAAAGCAGCCACTTTCCAAGCATGGAAGTCTACTGTACCACCCCTTCAGCACAAATTCCGGCGATTTTGATTGAACGAGGCTTGCTTTGGCACCGCGGTCCGCTTTATACCGGAAGCGCGATGCTCGAAGATGCCATGGAACGTTTTTTGGCGGTCCTCCGACAGGAGGAACGGCGCTCCGACAACACCATTCTCACGTATGCCCAGCAGCTGCATCCGTTCATCCAGTGGCTCAAAGACCAAGAGGTCACCAAACCGCAAGATCTCCAGCTCAAGCACATCCTGGACTTCTTGCTGGCCGAGCAAAAGCGGGACCAAATTGGTCCCAAACCTCAATCAGGTAAAAGACTCAGCCTTTCCTCGGTATACCTCAAAATAACCACCTTGAGGAGGTTCCTTTTTTTCTGCTATGAAGAGCACTATATCCCCGACAAGCTCTATCGCCACCTGCCCAGCCTCCGGCGTTCGCAGCGAATGCCAAAAACGCTTAATCGGAGAGAAATAAACCGTCTTCTTCGCCCGGACAAAGAAGAAACTCCGGATGGACTATGCATTCAGGCTGTTCTTGAACTCGCCTACGCCAGCGGCCTCCGCATCTCGGAATTGATTACGGTTGACCTGAACAAGCTTCACCTGGACGCAGAATCGCTCACCGTTTTTGGCAAAGGAAGCAAGGAAAGGGTGGTTCCTGTCGGCAAGTGCGCCATTGCTGCCCTGAGAAGGTATTTGGAGGTGGGGCGGCCGGCCCTGCTGGCTCCCGGATCTTCCAGGCGCAAAACTAAACGGACGCCGAGCTCCCGCCTTTTTCTTAACCATTGGGGAAGGCCGTTTATCAGAAAAACCCTTTGGTTGCGAATAAAGGAAAGAGCCAGAGCCCGGGGCATCAAAAAGGAAATGACACCGCACTGGTTGCGTCATACGTTTGCCACACATATGTATCGAGGAGGTGCAGATTTGCGTGTCATCCAGGACATCCTTGGGCATGCCCAAATCTCCACGGTGGAGATTTACGCTCACGTGGACGATGTCCAGATGCAGCGCGAGTATTTCCGCATCCCGGGTACACGACGCGCGCCACTCAACGATGGGATAAAGGCCTGACAGCCCCATTGAGTGCGCAAGAAATGTCAGGCCTTTGACAAGATTTCCATATCCCAGGCTAATCAGGCCCTTGCGCCAGCAAACCCGCTAATGAGTTACCCATGCCGCCAGCCTGACCCAGACCTTGGATTCGGTGGTCCAGACCGTGATCGCCCATGGCGACATGAGCCAACTGGATGGCGTGCTCGCACAATACAGCGAGTTGGACGGGGTTTGGGAGTATTCAGTTTACAGCCACGAAGGCATTGCTTCCTATTCAACGCGCCGTGAGATTGTAAAATCCAAAGCCGAGCTTCCCCCGGACCTGAAAGACAAGCGGCTGAAAGATCCAACCCAGGTTGCGCGCCGCACCGAGACGGCTTTTGAGACCTTTACGCCCATGGTGACCACTGCGAAACGCCTGGAGTGCCACGACGATCTCAAGAGCGGGCAAGTCGGCGGCGTGACCGTGCTGCGGTTGTCCACCGCTCCTCAGGAAAAGTCCAGGACGAACTGGATGGCCGCCAGCGCCGGCATCCAAAAGACCAACGCCAAGATCGCCGCGGCGACGACCCTGTGCCTCGCCGTCGTTTTTTGCGCTGCTGATTTGGTGGACCGTTCGGAGCCTGGTCACCCGGCCGTTGGACGCGGTCATTGGGCGCCTCCGGGCCGGCGCCAGTCAACTAAATGCCGCTTCGTCTGAATTCAGCGCCAACAGCCAGACGCTCGCCCAAGGCGCCAGCGAACAAGCCGCTTCGCTCGAGGAGACGAGCGCTTCGCTTGAGGAAATTCCCAGCATGACGGCGCGCAATGCCCAGAATGCCGAGGCCGCCAACGATCTGGCCCAGCAAACTCGCCAAGCCGCCGACGACAGTGTGCGCGACATGCAAATGTTGAGCGCGGCGTCAGAGGCCATTAGAACATCGAGCCAAAATGTGGCCAAAATCCTCAAGACGATTGAGGAGATTGCTTGCCAGACCAACCTTCTGGCCCTCAATGCCTCCATCGAAGCCGCGCGCCGGGGAAAGCGGGCTGGGATTTTCTGTCGTCGCTGACGAGGTGCGCGCTTTGGCCCGGCGCTGCTCCGAGGCCGCCAAGGAAACCGGCCGGCAAGGTCTCCGCCGCCATGAGTAACTCTACTCAAGGGGTGGAATTCAGCGCCAAGGTCGCCCAAGCGTTGTCCGACATTGCGGAAAAGGGGCGTCGCGTCGACAAATTGGTCGCCGAAGTCGCCGACGCCTCGCGGGAGCAGAGCCAAGGCATCACCCAGATCAGCGTGGCAGTGACCCAAATGGATAAGGTCACGCAAGGCAGCGCGGCCAACGCTGAGGAAGCCGCCGCCGCGGGACACGAACTCGAGCCGCAAGCGCCAGGAGTTGAATGATTCTGTTGCCGCCCTGAGCTCATCGGAGGAAATGCCGTCGAAACCCACACCGCAAGTTCGTTTTCGTCGAACGGCTCTGACGTCGAACGCTTGAAGAACAGCGCGCCGCGACCAACTCAGGCGGCTTTGTTAAATTCAAGCCTGCAAAGACCAGGCCAGGACTGCCTCAATACGATGCGCGCGCGATTTGTGCCGGAAGAATAGTTCGGAAATCTTCGCACCTTTCTGGGAAAGTTTTTCGGCCACTATATAAAGTCGTCTGATTCAGTGAATTATTACACTTTATCATAGGACCTTTCCGCCGATGTTCAAATGTAACATAACTATGGTTGTGCGATATGCCATCTGTCCGCGGGTTTTTCGATAATTTCGGCAAAACCCCACCGCCTTGGTTAACGCTTCCACGTCCAGGTCCATTCGGAAGCTTGTTTTTCCAGTTTTGACATTCCAGGACGCAACACTCCAGCTTCTTCCAGGGCCACACAGGCATCCCGGATCATGCCGAGATATTTGCGCGCGGGAACCGATCGGAAAACTCCAAGACGTTCAAACGCAAGTTCCTTGGCCGGCAAAGCCAGGGAGTCGGCGCCCGTCCGAACTTGAGCATTGATGAAGCAGTACAATCGAAGAGACAGCGAGCCGAGTTTGGCTGACGTCTTTGCTTCGAGCCCCGACCAGGCCCCATCACATAGAGCCAGCCAGGTGGAGTCCGACCACTGCAGTCGCCAACGGCCGTCAGGCAACTCAGCGCAAGTCTCCAGAATCCTAAACGAAGACCGATATGCGCACCCAGTGGAAGGACATGGCCCTTCGAACGTGTAGAGCGTGTCGCGCCACGGACGCACGGAGGACCGCAGCCGCTTGTAAAGCGAACCGCATTCCTTTTGGTTCATCGCGCCAGCCACCTCTCGCAATGAAAAATCCAAAAACCGATCCGGCTTCGCCAGCCGCCGGGCCAGATAGGCCAGCGACAGCAGGACGAACATAGACCCACTGGTTGGCAACCGGCCGGCCTCAGCTGTAATATTCATGGACCGCAGAGGACCGCCTCCCGAGGCATAATGCAACCGACTGAGACAAGCCGGGCAGGTGCTGGTCAGCAGGGCCAGCGGAAATTCCTCGAGCTGTAAGGGCGTCATCACTAAAGCGGGGAGTTTCCATGACGGCAACCGGAAAGACAAGGCTGCGAACGTTAGTCTTTTCAGGTGCCGCTTTGAGCAGCCGCCGCACCCGGAAAGACACCAGGAAAGAGCTGATTTGTTTTTCACAGGAACCCCCGGCGGCGACTCGACACCAACCGCGTGTTCCTGAACCACTGGGGAAACCCTTTTGGGAAAACAGCCTTCTGGAAGCGCATCAAGCGGCGGGCCTGGCGCGCAACATTCCGCAGCTAACGCCACACCATCTGCGCCACAGCTTTGCCACTCATTTGCTCGAACGCGGCGCCGACCTGCGCACCATCCAGGAATTCCCCAGTGCGCCGTCATGCCCTGCCAACTGCATCTTCAGCCGGTCGAGAAAACCGGGTTCTCGAAGGCAACGTTCCATTCGCCCTTGCTCCGCTTTTCAACGCGCGGCTCCCGCGGCTTCAGGACCTTTGCGGCCTCCAAGTCAGCGCAGGCTTTCCGGACCATCTCGAACAGCCGCCGAGTCGGCACCGACCGGAAGATCCCGATGTGCTCGAAGCACAGTTCGTGCAGATCGATGCTCAGGAGCGAGGCGGTGGTGCGAAACCTCGAAGACAAGAAGCAGTAAAGCTGCCTGGATAGAGGCTTCAGCTTCAGCAGCACCTGGGCATCCAGGCCGCTCCACGCTCCCTGCAGCAGCGCGAGCCAGACGGGATCCGACCACTGGATTCGCCAACGCTTGTCGGGCAGCTGCGCGCAACTGTCCAGGATGCGGAAAGAAGCCCGATAGGGCTTGTCGCTTCCAGCGGCGTCCTTGGATTCAAACACGTAAGCCGTGTCTGTCCAGACTGACAGAGCCGCCTCGATCCGACCGTATAAGTCGCCGCTGAGGCTCTGGCCCATCAGACGAATCAACTGGCTGCTCTCGAACTCCATTGCGCGGTCGTCCATCGCTCCCTTCTGGTACGTGAGGACCAAGGCCAGCAGCCTGGCCATGTTGCCGCCGGTTGGCAGCCGCCCGGGGGCTCCACTCATGGACAGCGAAAGGCTCCGGCCGCCGGCCACCGCAGTGTACGTCGCCTGGCTCAGTTCCTTCGGGCACGCACGGACGAGCAAGGCCAAAGGAAATTCCTCGAGCTTCACTCGCGCGGAGACAGAGGGCGCAATCACGGGCTGGCATATACCACGCCGGCAATCGAAACTTCAACGGAAAACTGATCCTCGCAACCGAAACTACTGCCGTTGGCAATCGAAACTACTGCTATATTGCGCCTCCGTCAAACGAAACTACAGTGTCGGTGCCCTAGAGGCTGGACTTCTAAGGAAGATCGCGTCTATATCGTGGACAATTAAGGAAGGATGACCACTAGGTATGGACAATTAAGGAAGATGCGGCCCTCACCGTGGAGAACTAAGGAAGATCGCAATTCAGACAACTTTTGCAACATGTTGTCCTTCTGACTGTTACAAATACAATTTGAGGCCGGCTGAACTTTGTCCATAAATGAGTTCTTCCATATAATGCTCCTCCTTAAACGATAAACCATTTAGCAAATGGTTTTGCTCTTGGAACTGGCCTGAGCTTCAAGGCGGAGTGCCTCCATCAGGCGGCCCCCCAGCAGCGAGCCGATGCCCTTCTTGAGATGAAATCCAGGATCCTTGGCGCTGTCCTTTGTTTCCGCGAGGCATCCCTTGAACCGATCGGCGCCGATGAGCGCCCGGAGCTGCTTCAAAAAAACGCGGTCCTTCACCAGATCGACCCCGATAGACCTGAGAATCCTCAGCTCGTAGTCATCGTCAATCGGACGCTGCTTTCGCAGACGCTTCTGATACTCCTCCTCGGGTCCGCCGTTCTGGACCCATGCCTGGTAAACCTTGGAGTCCGTGTTTATCATCGCCGGCGCCGGTGACGTTCCCCCCTGTTCCTGCCAGACCTGCAAGAAGGCGTCTTGGTTCCGGTCTTCGGGAACCCGCAGGGCCACCCGCAGGCAACCACGAGAAATGGGAAGGCCGTTTAATTGGTCCAGCACGGAGTTTTTGTTCTGGCACATAAGCTGTATGCGCTTCGAGCGCGCTGCTGGAATCGCCCTGACTCCGATTTCCGCAAAGAGCTTCGTGAGGCCAATTTCCCAGGGATGGTCGGCGGTCTTTCCGATGCATCGGGAAGGGATGAACATGTAGAGGCACTGCGCCAGGGGGCTACGGATCGACGTGAACACGTCGAACTTCAAATACAGGAGACTCTCAATGCAAGCGAGCATCTCGTAAAACCAGTCGGACAGCGTCGCCGCCTGGAAGCGAAAGTCCATCTGCCCGTTGACCGCATCGGGAGCGTCGCGCCTGCGGATTGGTGTCTGACAGATCTCCACTTTTTCAAGGAGCCGGGCGTACAAGATCTTGCCGCTTTCCTCTTCCTTGACTTCGATCCAGGTATCCACCAGGTCGCCCAGCAGCTCACGAAGGCGGCGCTGATACGCCCCTCCCGTGGAGGCCGCAAACCGTTTTGCGAAGGCATACATCGAAAACGAGATCACCCGGCCGTCGTTACCGCTGTCGGACCGAAAGCTCGCGAGAGCAAACAGCGCTCGGCAATGGCGAATATCGAGGGCGCGCGGCAAAGGAACTCCCGGCCGCGGGAGCGGATGCACCCCTCCGATTTTATATTCCCTTCCCTTGTACTTGACTTTATGCCACTCGTTGCCTTTGGCCCAAGGAAAAAAACAGCATACAAAGAAGAGCTTTGGGCCGGCCACCGTGCGGTAACGGGCGTCGGCATCAAGGAGCAAGTCCATCTGCGGATTCACTATTTTGCTCTGCACAGGCATACAATATGTGGTGGGATACTACCGGTGAACCACAATGTCTAGCATTTTTTCTCCAACGGCGCGTTTTTTTGTTTGCAACGGCGCGTTGAATTCACGTTGCGAACGTTGCGAAACTGGCGTTGATATGCGTTGTAAATACGTTGGCAAGGCGTTGTGATAAAATTGCGTTGCAACGTTGCCATGGCGTTGTGTATCGTTGGCACATGACAGCGCAGAAGACCGAGTTGAGCCAATTCCCACGCCGGGACCTGCCATCGTGCGTGAAGCTGGGAAAGATGCTCCTGGAAAGCATCGGCAACAGCCGGGTGGAGCCAACGGTGGCGGCCACGGCCGTTGGTTACGGAACGCTGAACGGCTCCGCCATGACAACGCTGGGCGCACTAAAACAGTACGGGCTCATTGAACGGCCCAGAGGAAAGAGCGTGAGCGTTTCGGCGATCCTGGTGGAGGTCCTCAAGACGAATGATCCCGCCACACTTGCGGAGCTGGCGTACCGTCCCGCCGTTTTTCGCCACCTTCGGGATGGAGATTATGCGAGCGGGACCGATGAGGTTGTGACAAGGCACTTGAAGGAGATGGGCCTCACCGCGCGCGCCGCGCGCGATGCGGTCACCGTGTTCCGAGCCAACCTGGAGTTCCTCGGTGCCTCACCGCCAAATGGCCATCCGCCCGGAATGCCCTTGTCGGCTGTCAATCAGCCGCCAAAGCCAAAGGCAAGCGCCTCGCCCCAGAAGCCTGCCGTCAGCTACACATTCCCTTTGGCAAACGGAGACGCCACAGTGACGTTCTCGGGAGGCCCGCCGGAGGCTGAGGACATGGCCATCCTGCGGGAACACCTGACTGTGATTGCGAAGACCGTGGCAAAGCGCCAAAAATAGGGCTGGCAATATTCACGGCTTTGAGGAAACTGCCGTGTTGGCGTTCAGACTCGCCCTAATTCAAAACGGACGGGCATTTGTCCAGCTTGATATTACTCCTCGTGACAGGGCCTGCTTGAGGATGATCCGCACACGGCGGCAATTCAGATCGCTTCCAGAACCCTATATTTAGGTGATGAAAACAACGATCAGCGCTGGAAATCCAGCGAGAGCGCGCGGCCGATTTCAGATTTGGATCCATCCGATTACCTGGCCAAGCGGGGCGTGCCCCCTGCCCTGAAGCCGGAGGTCCTCTGCCTGAGCGGGGACAGCGCGGACAACATCCCCGGGATCCGCAGGCGGGGCGAGAAGACCGCTGTCCGGTTGATCCAGAAGTTTGGAAGCGTGAAGGGAGTTTATCAAAACCTCGACAAGGTGCAGACCGAGAAGCTGCGCGCACTCCTGCACAGCGCGGAAGCGCACGAGGCGCTCAAGCTAAACCGTGCTCTGATCCAGTTAAACGAGAACCTTCCAATCGACGAGGCCATCTTCCAAACTGGCACGCAGCGGACAGAGAATCTCCAAGAGTTCTTCCTTACCCTGGACATGGTCAAGACGGCCGAGGGGCTGGGCCTCTCCCCTGCCCTGCCCAACCCTGCTCCTCCTCATCAGCCGAATATCGGCTGAACGGGCATTCGCCGTTTGTGGAACTGTCGTTTTTGCTGCGCAGCACAGATGAATGCGAGGCGGCTATCGAGCTGGCCACGTGCTTGTTGTCTCCCTACCCTTTTGATAAAATTATCTCGGAGATGCGGCACATGGTCATGGAGGGTTTTAAGTTCAAAAGAAAACGCATCGAAAATCCCACTGCGTTTACTTTGAGCGAGCTTGTGCGTGCCATCCGGAACGACACACCATCAGCCCAAAAGCTGGCACAAGCCTCCATGTCCAGCAAAACAGCAAAAGAGCCCAAGAAACCAGTGCAAACAAATCCCGCAACGTCCACGCCACCAAAATCAACTACAGTCCCCAGCCAGGACGCAAATAATTGGGCGGACCATCATCGCAATTTTGACCGCCTCAGCGAGAAAGAGCAGAAGGATTTCTTTGAAAAGGCCGCGGCTGGCGCAAACGACGTGGAGCAGAGCCTGCTTCGCAAAGGCGGGCAGTTGGCTGAGGTTTTGAGGAGGAGTCTTGCCATTCGTCATTATCAAGCATCCCTGGCCTCATGATGCGTGCATCCCCGCCCCTTTTGAGAGATGCGGCCATGGGCAGCTCCCCTGCCCTTGCCAACTATGCCGCTACAGGCGTTTTGCGAGTTGATTTAGGGGCAGGCCCATGACCGACAGGGCGTGCAGACGCATCAACTCGCCCAGGATGATTTGATTGCTATAGGGGTCTCCTTTGGCCAGCAACTCCTTCTCCTTTTCACTGGCCAGGGACAGCGCCACCGTTTCCTCCGCCTGGCGGGCGGCCGGGCTCAATCGCTGCCAGAAATTCTGACATAACTCCAACATTTCAGGAGAAATTGTTGTCTCCTCAATTCGTTTTGGAATCGCCGGTGGCGGCAACATGTCGGTGGCCTCGAACGGGTCCACATCTAACCTTCCCTGTGGCTTCAATTTCACCATCGAGCCCCGCGAAAAATGAATTGTAGGGGCACCGTTGTGGGACGGAAACCGAGCGTAGCGATTGGCCTTTTCGATATATTTTTGAGACTCGAGATCATCTAAAGCTCGTCCCAGTTTGTTCTTCAAAAGCGAGTTTGAGTATCCTGACGTAAAACGCACATTCTTTTCGGCAAAGTCCCGGAGATCAAAGCTGACGCTCCCCCTTCCAGAAAGATGGTGATTGGTAAGCAAATAGGTGCGGCGCGCGGCCGCGTTTTGGAAGCGGATGTAGTCAGAAAGACGAAAGTCCAGCTCGCTTTGTTCGAGGGTCGCCAGGACAGGTTCACTCCACTCCATGCAACAATCCGATTGCAGGCTAATTCCCGGCAGTTTTGAGGGCATACTGCCATCTGGCACAGGTTTATCCAAGAGGCAGAGGTCCGCCGGCAGATCGGGGGTGACGACGTGCCCAAGAGCGGGGATCGTGGCCGGCTCCCATGCGGATGTGGTCTCGTCAAAGGCCCCGCGCTCAAAGGTCAACCGCAAGCCAAACCATCGATGCAGCGATTCCACGGCCCGCCAGCCATACCACTGCCACACGGGCCAGCCCACGGCGCTCAGGAGATCGGCGAGTTTGAATTCAATCGTCTTTCGCTTTTTCAGCCGGAACGCATCGAGCAAATAGATCAGGACCACCTCATCCAGGGGATTGGGATGGCCGAATTTTTCGTCGTCCGTTGGAGACACTTTTTGCTCAAACCAATTGTGTGTTTTGGGGTGCCTGGTAAGCACCTCGAATTTCTGTTTGGCCCCCTCCTTCGTCTGAGAAACTCTGAGCGATGACACGGTCACCAAACTGAAGAGAACCCAGTTGTTTCTGGTCAGTTTCCCGGACGATGTAGTTAGAGAAATCACAGGCACGCATTTGACCACGGGCGCCGCAATTTTGCAAGCCTTCCGCCACAATGAGCCAATGACTGGGAACCCCGGATTCATTAAGTGAAAATTGAACAAATTTCCGGGAAAAGCCCGTTCTGGCTGGGGTTCCCAGTTGTTGGCTTGCCCGCTTTACGCGGAACCCGGCACCGGCCTCATGTCCAAACTAACCATGGTCGCCGCCAAGCCACTTATCTGCCCATTTCACTCCCTTTGGATCGTCTATTCCCTTCAGCACGGAACCGAGCATTATGACGACGTCATCCTCCAGGAACTTTTCAGAGCTCGGCCGGCCGCAGGCGTCCGAAATGCCCATGTAAACGCTACCCCTGATACGCTTAAAGCCAGCCAGCCCGTAATGCTTTCGCAACCTGGTGGTTTCCCTGCTCTTGCTCCCGCCGTAGTTCCCCAGTCGAAGCTTTTCAATATCATCCTTGAAGCAGAACTGCAGTGGAAGCGGCCGCAGAACCGTCAGGCCGTTGAATTTTTTGGTCAGGAGGGATATGGCCCACAATCCGAGGTTCAGCCCGCGAAACTCGGGCCGCACCAACAGCAACTGTATTATGTTCACGTTGAGGTCCACCAAATCCATCGTCAACGAATGTTCAACCCTGTCGGACCAAGTGCAATTCCTGTCATCAACCACCACATTGCAGACATCCGTTGCCTCCTGATCGTAATTGATTACGCTCAACCAGGGCGCCCCATCCTCCATGGCCTGCCTCAGACAGATTCTCCGCATCCTCACAAAGCCCGCGTTATAGACACCGGTTTCCCCGTGCAGCGTGATCAGGCCCGTAAAAGAGTCGTGGTATCGAAGATACTCCAGATTGTCATCAATGAGATCGGCGGAAAGACGCAGCGCTGGAAACAAATAATCCTCAGCCATGACGCCGTCAGCAACTTCCACGGCGCCTGAGGGGTTTTGCGGGAGATCGGCACTGGAAGAAGTAGTTGTTCCTGCCAGTTGCGAGCTGCCAAGTAGTTCATTCATGGTACCAGTATAAAGCTCCAACTCCAACCTGCCTGTACACGGAAGAAGCAGCTCGATCTATGGTCCAACTACCACGCAGGCTACGCCTCAAAAAATATAACGGCAAGGAGCGCAAAAAACTTCCGTGCATCTAGAATTAGAGGCAATGACTGAATTAAAGAAAGGGAAAATATCTCGAACAACGAAATTCGTTCTCGGCCGGGAAATTGTGGCCTTGATCAAAGAATATGAACACCATGAAGTAGTGGAAATCCCTCGCGACACCCGGCGCAGCTACGGGCAGTCGCGCAGTTTTCACACATGGCTCGTGATCCCTGAAAGGCTTCAGACAGAAACAAACATGAACACCTCCTGCCGCAACTTTGACGAGGCTTGCGATCATCTTCGCGCCCGTCTTGGGCCGGAAGCCTTCGCCAGTCTCCAGCGGGCGCCTGTCGAAATTGTCGACGAAACAACTTCCGTGTCAGTCTGAGGTTCAGTACCATGAAACCCGCAAAAGAAGCGGCCCCAATCGATGTCGCTATCATCGACTGCTTTTACGTGGCCTACCGCGGCTTTTGTTCCACTCCCATGCTCCAGAGCAAGGCGGGCGTGCCGACCAACGCCATCCATGGGATACTCGGTGCCGTCCGGCGCATGGTCAGAGATTTGCGGCCGAAGGCGGTCATTGTCGCCACGGAAAGCAAAACCAATTTGCGGGACCAAATCAGCGCCGATTACAAAGCCGGTCGTCAGCTGCCGGAGCTTTTTGGCCAGCAGATTCCTTACATCTACCAGATGTGCAAGCTTTTTGGATGGCACCTTCTCGACCAGGAAGGCTATGAGGCTGACGACGTGATCGCCTCGGTCGCACGCCGCATGACGGAGCTTAAGCTGCGCGGGGTGGTCTTCACGACCGACAAGGACGTGATTGGCAGAATCGCTGAAACATCCGGGATTGTTGGAGTCTTCCGGGTCGAGAAGGGCAAATCTCAGGTCATGGAGCCTGCCGACTATCTGGCCAAGTGGGGAGTTCCTCCATCGCTCAAAGCGGAAGTTTTGTGCCTCAGCGGCGACGGCGTCGACAACGTTCCAGGCATCAGTGGGCTTGGGGAAAAAACAGCCGTTAAGCTGATCCAGGAATTTGGCAGCATCGCGGGCATCTACCAGAACCTCGACAAGCTCAAGCCCAAGCTGCGCACGCTGCTGGAAAGCCCTGAAGGCAAGGAAGCATTGGAGTTGAGCCGCAGGCTGATTCAGATCAACGACACCCTCCCCGTCGAGGATGCCGTGTTTCAGCCGGGAGTCCAGCAAACAAAGGAGCTGCGCGAGTTTTTCCTATCTCTGGACATGGTCAAGACCGCGGAAAGCATCGCCCCTGCCGACCTCTTCACCCAGGCACACTCCCCTGCTCCGCAGACAAAGACGGAGCAGAATGAAGGATCCGCAAGCGAGGAGCCTGCTCTAGTTCAAACGGGCGAGGTGGCTTCAGGCGCTGCTTGAAGCCGCTGGGTCTTGGTGGAAATCAACTTGGTTTGTAATTGACGGATGAGCTGCTTAGTCCAGCCTGAAATGTTTCCCTTTGCCCTTCCAGGCAAAGAGGAATTCCTGAGCACCTGCTCCCGCGTAACGTTAACGTTGCTCCTGACCGAACGATGCAATTACCGGTGCCAGCATTGTCTGTATGCGTGCGGACCCAGCAAACCGGACCTGTACATGCCCGACTCAGTTCTGGAACATGCCGCCCGGGCCGTGCAAGAATGCAGCGCGCTGGAGGACGGGCTCGTGCTGAATTTCATAGGCGGCGAGATATCGATCGACTCAACAGAGCTGGCCCGAGTTGTCACATGGGTCACCGGTCTCGACGCCTTCTTCAGAGTATCCATGGTGACAAACGGATGGTTCCTGCAGAGTCCTAAAACCCTGGCCAAAATCGCCGAAGTGCTGCGGCCCCTCTGGAAGATCGACGCGGACTGCCTGCGCGTCAGCATTTCCAATACGCCATGGCATGATAAGTTCCGAACCGCGCGCCTGCAGGAAATGCTGAAAAATAAGCTCCCAGACGTGTTGGGAAACCCGGAAAAATGGTACCAGCCAGATGAAATGAGCAGCCTGAGCGGCGGCCAGCGAGAAGCCATAGCCCTCATGGCGGAAGCCTCGGAAAAGGAAAAAATCTACGTACAGTGCCGCCACAGCAGCACCTTCAACCTGATTTACATGGGCCGCGCGGAGCAAAACGGGATGGGCCGGCGCTCCCACAGCTGCAGCGCGGACGAGCTTTCCCTGACTGTTTGGCCCGACGGCACCATCCGCCACATCTGCGACGGCGCCGGGAAGATAAACTTTGGCCATATCCGGCAAGGAATTGTGGAGGTCTGGGCGCTGCGCCAGGAGTTCCTGGCCCGGCTTCACCGGCGGTTCGCCGCGCCCAAAGACGCGTTTTGGAGCTGCAGCAGCCCCAGATGCGAGAACTGCCGCGCCTACGCCGGGTACTGGCTTGATAAGGAGCGTCCCAAGTTCTCATCTACACCGCAGCCTACCATCAGCTAGGAGGTTTAATAAACCCATCTAAAAACACAGAAAGAAAGCCGGTTGAACCTGGAGGGCTGCGTCATATAATAAAGGAGATCGCTGGCTTGTAGGGCTGGCAGGTCTGAACAAATATGAGAAAAATTATCTTTTTGGCAGCCTTGGCAGCGGCCGCGGTTGTGGGATGCGCCACCCATAAAACCAAGCCCGACCTTGCCAACCCTGTAGTGGTACCTGAGGGAGGGACCACGGGCAGCTTGAGCACGGACACGGACATCCAGATCCTGGCGGTCAATTCCAGGACCAATGCTCCGGGTTCCAAGACCAAGAAGACCAAGGGTTCCAAGAACACAGATTTGGAACTGGCGGTCAATGCCAACGTTCCGGACCTCATTCCCGATCCGACCCTGACGGAGCCTCCTCTCCAAACCTCGGCCGTAAACCACCCGTTGAACGACATTCCCTCTCAAACCCCGAAGGTTGTCGGCCAAGCGGTCATCACAGCTTCCCTCAACCCGCCGGACATGATGGTGGCCACAGTGCCGGCGGTCCAGGTGACGCCCAATGGCACCTCAGCGAGCAAGGCCGTCAATCCGCGTGTCTGGAAGATCAACCCCCTTCACACCGAAAATTAACCCTTTTATGAAACGATCACTGACCCTTCTCAGCCTTTCCGCCTTGTCGGCCGCCCTTTTTGTCGGCTGCGCTTCCTCCAACCTCGAGAATGAGGACGAACTGGCCGTTTTCAAAAAGAATGAGGAGTACGGCAACAAGATGGCCCAAGCCTTGCAGGAAATCCATCCTTCCGGCAAAATCCTCCTGGCCAGCTTTGTCAACGCCAACGACCTGCAGCAGACCGACGGCTTTGGCCGCATCACTTCGGACCAGGTTGCCAGCTGCCTGGTGCAGCATGGTCTCACCGTTCTTGAAACCCGGCTTCGGCACGACGGCGCCAACCCCGAAATTGCAATCAGCGAAGACCCGACCGGCGAATTTGCGCTTACCCGCGATATCAAGAGGCTCGCGACCGAACACGACGCGGAGCTGGTGGTCACCGGAGTTTACACCTATGGTAAGTACAACACGATAGTCGCCATGAAGGCGATCGACAGAGACGGATACGTGCGCAAGGCGTTCAATTATACCGTTCCTGCCACGGTCTCTTTCGACTGGGACCGCCATTCCCTCGGCAAGTTCCGCGAGAATAACGCGAACAACAAAGCCAACGCCTTCTGGGATCCCTACGACAATATGGATAACGGATCCGGCAAAACTGAACTGCATTAACCGGCGACGATAGGCCGGGCACATGCTCTACCCAACATTATAACCACCGTTTCCGCAGACAACGAGAAAACCTCAATCCTGCCATAGAGTTCGCTGCGGAACCAACGCCATTTCTCCGGTGGTGGGACAATTTGTTGCCGATTGGATACGGCGCCATCAAACTTGGAGAGAAAATGCGGTGGGGTAACTATCTCTACCATCGAATTATTTACCCAGGATGCATCCGCTTTTACCATAGGGTGGGCCTGTCTAAGGTTCTCGCGTGGAATCATCGTTAATCTTCCTCAAGAACGGTTGATTATCACCCTACTCTAGTAGTAGGACTCTGGTAGCACCACACCTAAGCCATTAACCTTTCGCAGCAAAACAGCGCCGTTTTTCCCACCAGCATGTCCCCGTTTGGCGGCAATCGCTACCCCGTTACGGTAACAATCGGTTCCGTCAACGTGTCAGCCGGAAGCTACCAGGATGAGATCGTGATCACAGTACAGGCACTTTGAGGCGCAGAAGAACTACAATAGAGAGATGACTACTTGCGTTGAGGCCCAGCCGTTGCCGAGCAAGGCCGTTTTCCGAAACGACGGAAACGACTTTGCCAAGCTGGCGGCATGCTTCTTCATGGCCATTAACCACCTGACCCTGCATCTGGAAAAGGTGCCTGCAACGCAGGGTTTCCTCGTCAGCCGCATGGTGATGCCCATTTTTGCGTTTATCCTGGTTTCACGCCTCATGGAGGACTTTGATGGAAGGAACCTGCGGCTCCAGCGGAACCTCCTTTTCTGGGGCATCATCTCCCAGGTACCCTACACCTATTTCAACCGCGCCCACCACTTCACAACCAATATCCTGCTCGATTTCTGGGCGGGCGTGGTGCTTCTCGCCCTCAGCCGCAAGTTTGGCTTCCGAGCTCGAGTGCCCCTCATTGTTCCGGGCCTGCTGCTCACCGTGACCTTGAACTCTTATTTTGGCTACTCCGCCGCGCTCCCCATCGGCATGCTGATCGCCTCCTGGTTCGTTCCGAAGAGCAAAGCCCTGGCTGCAGCAGTCATCCTGGCCGCCGCCGTAGTGGGCAACAACCTCTTCCTGCTCAAGCCCGCCGTCGGAATTCCAGCGGCCCTGTGCCTCTTCCTGGCGATTCCCTTGCTGATTTTGAGCCAAAAAGTTAAGGATTACGTCCCGCGGCTCCCAAAGATGTTCTTTTATTTATTCTATCCCGCCACCTATGTTATTGCCAACCTCATAGACCTGGCCAGGATTACAATGAAATGAGGCTCCGCCAAACGCGAGCCCGCCAGAGCAATATGAAGAACCTCAACGCCATACTGCCCAAGCCGCAGGAGCTGAACGAGTCCATTCGCAAGACCGACCAGATTCGCGGCCTCCCTCAGGAGCGGCTGATGATCGAGCCCAAGTTTGACGGCTCTTTCGTCTACATCACCAGGGATAAAACAAACGGCAACACCATCATCTGCACCAAGGACGGCAACCAGCTCAATCTCGCGCCCAAGGTGCAGGAGGCCATCGTTGCCCACTTTTGCCGGCAAGGGGACAACCTGTTCGAAGCCGAACTGGAGCCCACACCCTGGTCGGAGACGAATAAAGTTACCCTCAATGGAAACCTCTACAACCAGAAGCAGATGACCTTCGGCATCCGGGTTGTGGTGCATGACATGCTCCCCTTTTCCGAAGTCAACGGCGGCCGCACAACCGCTCTCCGTCGCTATGAAAAGCTTTGCGATTTAGCCGGGACGTCGCCGGCCGACAACCAAGCAACGCCGCACGTCTGGGCAAAAACGCCGGACGTCACTGTTTGCCTTTCGCCATGCGTCATGGCCACTCCGGACCAGGCCGCCAGCTTGTTCGACGAGGGCTGGGCCCGCGGCAAAGCCGAGAAGCGGGTCTATTTCGCTGGCGAGCCCTATGAAGGGCTGGTTGCCATCATTCCTGACAGCGTCCACCGATCCGGCCGCGGAAACAAATACAAGTTCAAGCCGTTCCACAGCGTGGACGTGCGCGTCACGAGCTTCTCCTCGCGCGACACAGGGAAGGTCACCACATACACCATCGAGGGCGAGGACACCAAAACCGGCGAGAAGATTAATCTGTTCACCGGGATCAGCCCTGAGCTATACCAGGAAGTCGTGAATGCTCACGACAAATACAAGGAAGTCATCGTCGAGGTGGAGGCCCTGGCCATCAAAAGCCTAGCTCATGGAAATCCCACCTTGAAATGCGTCCGGTACGATAAAATGTCCCTGAAGGAGGACGCCCTCTCCATAGACTGACCCAAATTTCCGCGCCAAACGCGAAACGACATGAAAACGAAGCGCCAGCCGAAAATCAAGTTCGAAACGATCCGCTATGCGGACATCTCGACCAAATACATCACCAAAACCGACGGCGAACTGATCGGCATCAAGAAGGCGCCGGGCCACATTGGCTCGACTGATCCCGACGATCAATATGAAGACGGCGGAGCCGAAGGCGAGTTCTTCGCAGTGCAGCTCGACAAAGAGTGTTTCCAGCAACAGGTCGAGGAAATGCAGGCGTTTGGCTTCTCGGAGCACCTCATTCGCATCTTCGAGCTCCTGCACCAGCAGCGCATCCAATACGTCCGGATCGATGCCAACGGCGGGGAAGTGGACGGAGACCTGCCGACCTTCGAGTGGTAGCCGTGAGGTACTTCCGCTTCAGGCTGATCCATTTCATCGCGATGATCATCGCTTCGGTGATCATCTACTTCGTCCGTTTCGGAGCGGGAAGCGCTGTCCGATCCTGACAATCCTGGCATCTTCCCTCTTTTGCGACCAGTTCCAACGTTCGTTACGTCCCAAGCGCTTCGTCACAGGATGGCCTGCCGCCCATCCAGGTCTATTTTTCGCCCCAGGGTGGATGCACCGAGGCATGTGTTCGTGAACTGGACTATGCCACGAATTCAGTGCTGGTCCAAGCCTACAGCTTCACCAGCAAGCCCATCGCCGCGGCCCTGGTCCGCGCCCACCAGCGTGGGGTCAAAATCTCCGTCATCCTCGACAAAAGCCAGAGAACCGAGAAGTACACCGAAGCCGATTTCATTGCCAACTACGGCATCCCTACCTATATCGACGACAAGCACGCCATCGCGCACAGCAAGATCATGATCATTGACGCAAGCACCATTATCACAGGCAGCTTCAACTTTACGACCTCCGCCGAGCTGCATAATGCCGAGAACCTCTTGATCATCCGTGATTCGGACCTGGCTCTAACCTACATGCGCAACTGGAAGGTCCACTTCAAGCACAGCGATCCCTACGCCGGCAGGGGCACACGTTAACAGTACATGGAGGAAAGCTCCGCCCTTGGGCATACAATAGGGTATGCAAAATAACATTCTCATTGGGTTGGCGGCGGAGAGCCGGGCCGTACGGGACATTTTGGCCGAGCAATACCAAGCAGCGCAAGAACACCAGGAAGCGAGCATCCAGTCTGTGGACGGCAGCGAACGCTCATTCGCCGTCGCGGCAGAAGACTGAGGCAAGAAAAGGGGGCAGAATGAATAAAACGCTGGTCATCATTCCCACGTACAACGAGCGGGAGAACCTTCCCGATATGGTTGCGCGCCTTTCCGAGTCGCCCGTGTTGGTCGATTTGCTGATCGTCGATGGAAATTCTTCCGACGGCACCGGCCAACTGGCCGATGAGCTGGCGGCAGAAAACTTCACGCCCAAGGGCTACACGCGGATTCCCGCCCAACCAAAAAGAGCATGAAAACGCTGACGCTAGATATTGGCACCCACAACGGCTGGACCCTCATGGAGGACGGATTGATTCTGCAATCCAACACCCTTCTCCTGGCCACTCCTGAGGAGCTGGATGAGCAGCGGCGTACTGGCAAGGAACGGACCCTCGACCTACGCTTTTGCCGGCTGATTGATTTTCTTCGCGAAAAGGTGAGTGAAGGGGCAAACAGGGTTGTTTTCGAGGATGTCCTTTTCAGCGCCGGCAGTTTCCACAGCCATCAGTTGTGGGCCGGTCTTCGAACAGCCATCTGGGCCGTTGCTCACGATACCCCGGCCTTGCAGGTGTTTGGCGTCCCTGTCGGCACATTAAAGGCATTTGCCTTTGGCAAAGGGACAGCCAAGAAGGAGGAAATGGCCCAAGCGCTCGCCAAAGCCGAGCCGGCAAGGTATCAGCTTAATGGTCTGCAGGTTACCGACATCCAGACTGGGCGGACCATGGACGATAATGAAGTAGATGCCCTTTGGTTGGCCAAGTACACCATTTCCGTTGACCGAGGCGAAAGGGACTTCATGGCAACGTATGAACGACGGCAGAAGGCCAAGGCGGAAAAGCGGGCACGCCGGGCGGAACGGCGCGCGGCTCAAAAGGTCAAGGCCAAGGAGGAGAAGCAAAAAGGCAAAATCCGCGGGCTTATCAAGATGGCCAAGGCCACCGGCAAGTGCTGCGGCGTTTTTCGCAAGCCTTCCAAGGGCTGGGCCGTCTGTCCAAAATGCAAAAAGCCTGTGAGAATGAGCAAGGCTGAGGATCCAGCTCCACAGGCTGCCCTGCCCCCAACTGCTCCTGTAGTAGTTCCATCGCCAGTCGTGGAAGCGAAAACTGCAGTTGCTGCCTGACCCTGCTCACGTAGAAAACACATTCACAGCAAGGTGTGTGGCAGGCCTATTCTAAACTGCCTAAAAAGGAGGATAAAAGGTAGGTTGAAAACGGAAATCACCTTCCCGGAATCATATACTGAGATGGCGCCGGCAAATGCCGGAGCCAAAGACCATGAAAATCGGGCTGGATGCAGTACCAAAGCCGTTGATGGAGGTGCTTGCGCAGCTGCCAGACAGTTATCTGGTTGGTGGATGCGTCAGGGATCTCATGCTTGGATTGAAGCCCAGCGATTACGACACCGAGGTCTTCGGCGTCACCTATGAGGGCCTGCAGAAAAAGCTTGAGAAATTTGGCAATGCCGAGCTGGTAGGAAGCTCCTTCGGCACCCTCAAACTTTGGCGCCCAGGAGAAAAGAAAGAGTACGACTTTGCCCTGCCTCGCCGGGAGATCAAACGGGACCGAGGCCACAAGGGATTTGAGGTGATCCACCACAGCGACATCACCATGCGGGATGCAGCCATCCGCCGGGACTTCACGATGAACGCGCTCTACCTGGATCCTCGAACGGGGGAGGTCATTGACCATTTCAACGGCATCACCGACCTGCAGCAAGGGAAGCTCAGGCACGTCAGCGACGCCTTCAGAGAGGATCCGCTCCGAGTACTCCGCGGAATGCGCTTCATCAGCCGTTTCGACCTGACCGCCGACCCTGAGACGGTTGAGCTTTGCCGCAGCATCAAGGACACCTTTAAGGAGCTTCCCAAGCCGCGCCTGTGGGGCGAATGGGTGCGTTGGGCTCTGCAATCGGTCCGCCTCTCCAGCGGCTTGAAGTTCCTGCAAGAGACGGAATGGCTAAAACATTTTCCTGAGATGGCGGGCTTAGTCGGAGTGCCTCAAGATCCAAGCCACCATCCTGAAGGGGACGCCTTCACCCATACCTGCCACGTCTGTGATGCCCTGGCTGAGACCCCGGAGTGGCAGCAGGCGCCCGCAGAGAGAAAAGCGGCCCTCATGTTCGCGGCCGTATCGCACGATTTCGGCAAGGCTGTTTCAACTGTGATCGAGAACGGGCGCATCATCAGCCACGGCCACGAGGAAACGGGCCTGCCGCTGGCCGAGTCTTTTCTCAGCAGCATCGACGCGCCCAACGAAATTCGTGAAGTCGTGGTGCCGCTCGTACGCTACCACATGGTTCGAAACCCAAAACCTGATGACCGCTGGATTCGCCGCATGGCCATAAAGGTGGCCCCAGCCACTCTGCAGGAACTGGCCACGCTCATCACTGCCGACCACTTTGGCCGCCCGCCAAAGCCCCGAATCGTACCGGTCGAGGCTGCGAAGATGCGCGAACGCGCCCAGGAGCTCAAAGTCGACCAACAGGCGCCCAAGCCCATGCTGCAGGGCCGCCATTTAATCGCGCGCGGCATGAAGCCCGGGTCCCGAATGGGGGAAGTGCTGAAAGCCGCCTTCGAGGCGCAGATCAACGGAGAATTTGCCGACGAGCAAGGAGCCGGAAAATGGCTCGACGCTCAACTTCAACCTCAACCCTCAACAAAACACCCCAATGAAATCAGTTAGAGTATCAGCAAATGACCTGAACAAAAAAGTAATGCGGACAATCCGAGTCGGATTATTTATCGGGCGGAAAATCCAGCGTCGCCGAGCCACAGCCCTCACCCAACTGCAGATGCGCAAGGTCGAGGGCATGCTGCGGATGGCCCGCTCGCTGATCCTTCTGCAGCCCGGCACGCTTGTGAACTGCATTCCCCTGCTTCCCCAAATCAACGCCTTTCTGGGAACGGAAGAAACGCCGCTTAGTGCCTTTTAGAAATCGTAATTTTGACACCACCTAAATCATGATCCAGATGTTCGTATCGATTCTGGCAGTTGCCCTCTCGCTCTACCTGACAGTCTTCATTCACGAGTGGACGCACTACTTGGTCGCCAAGAAGCTTGGGATTCCCACCGGCAGCCTGAACTTGGGAGTCGGCCCGGTGATCCTGTCGCACAAAGGAAAGCTGGAAATCAACATCCGGCTGATGCCCATAGGGGGATACCTCGATATTCCGGACATGACGTTTTTCAAGGAGACCAAGCTCAAGCGAAGCCACCGGTGCCTCATCGCGCTGGCCGGTCCCGCCGGAAACCTGGTGCTCTGCTTTTACCTCGCGGTCATCCTCGCCATCTTCGGCATTCCGGTGTACAGCAGCTCCCTGACGGTAGGCTACGTCTCCACCAACTACCCCAGCCTGAACATCAAGCCCGGCGACAAGGTGGTGCTGGTCAACGGCAAGAAGCCCAAAAACTGGAACTTCATCCTCGGGGAGACGTATGCCGCGGACAGCACCAACATAACCATGGTAGTGCTTCGGGGCGAGGAAAGGATCACCAACGAGGTTCCCATCATTCTGCCGAACCTAGTCACGCCCAAGCTGCCGCTGTCGCCGGAGCAGCAGCTCGCTCGCCGGCCAGCCCCCATGGTCAACCAGCACATCGTCATGGTGGATGGAAGCACCAACTTCAACGGAGACACGTTTGCGTTCGCCATGCGCCATGATAAGCCCGTCCTGGTCACCTATATGCAGGACCATCACATGCACAAGGATGAGTGGAGGGTAAATGAGCCCCTCCTCTACTCGCTTTGGGAGGTCAACCCGCCCATCATATACGATAACCCCCTGACGATCCTCGGAGGGACGACATGGATGATGGGCAAATCTATCCTGGAGATCATTGTGCCTAAGACCAATCTGCGCCTGGAGAACATGAGCGGTCCCCTGACCACCATGCTCTATCTTCATCGCTTCTTCGATACTGACATCCGGCTGGGCCTGTTCCTGGTGCTTGCCCTGAACATCGATCTGGTCATGTTTAATCTCATTCCCATCTACCCCATGGATGGCAGCCATGTTGTTTCTGCTTTACTGAACAAGAGGCCCAAGTGGCTTGGCAGTTACAAGACCTGCATGTATTTCGCCACCTGGATGGTGCTGCTGCTCCTGACTTGGATGCTCATCCTCGATGTGATAAAGTTTAACATTCTGTAAGGCCGTGAAAACCGCCATCCACCGCTGGCCTGCAATCGGGCTGCTGCTGGCCCTGCTTTTTGTCACGGTGGTTCGGATAGGGCTGCTGTCGGCGCCGATGGAACGAGACGAA
>Ga0187860_1001123_pt1 | contig 24317 bp, 37 predicted proteins | sample June2016WEW_10_4_FD_132981 | JGI IMG/M metagenome (GOLD analysis project Ga0187860, IMG submission 132981) | Peatland microbial communities from SPRUCE experiment site at the Marcell Experimental Forest, Minnesota, USA - June2016WEW_10_40 | ecosystem: Environmental > Terrestrial > Soil >...
ATAATGAGCGTTTCGAGGGAGCGTGGCGGGACTTGGAACACGCGAGCCAGTGCTGTGGCCATCAGCGTTTTGCCAAGCCCGACGACGTCGCCGAGGATTACTCCACCCCGTTTCTCAAGATGCCGGGCCGCAATGCGAACTGCTGCCGATTGGAATTCGAGCAGTGTATCGCACATGTCCGGGGGAATTGTAAACTCGGACAGGCCGGCCCGAGCCTCTTCTGCCAGGTGATACGCCATTTTGACGTAAATGTGATAGGGGGGCGGACAATCGGGCCTTGCCCAACTTTCGTCAATCACCTGGATGAGTTCCTTGGTGATGTCCACGCACCAACGGTCGTTCCACCGTTCGTTGAACCATTTTTCGAATTTGATGGTGGCGTTGTGGCCGAGAATATCCACGCTGAGTTCGCCCTGTTTTGACAGGCCCGCCAGCGTGAGATTGCTGGAGCCAAGAAAACCGGTAATGGGATTGTTGGGGTCCGGGCGGAAACAGAGGTAAAGTTTCGCGTGAAGGGTGTGGCGGAGGAACAGTTTCACGACCACCTTGCCGGCCTTGAGTTGGTTTGAGAGGCGGCGGAGCCCTGTTTCGTCGGCATCTGTCGGGGCACCGAAAGTGAGCTGGGCACGAAATTCCTCGGCGAGCCGTCTCTTCAAACGGATGACCGCCTGCTGACTGATTTGATCCTCCTGAGGCAACAGGCTGTAGGCGAGGCGCAATTCATCCTGCGCGAGCCGCTGCATCCCGACAAGAAGGCGGCATCGACGCCCCTCTCCCCCCGGCCATTTCTCGACGTGTTCGTCAATCGCCTTCCAACCGCGCAGATTGAAGTAGCCAACACAGAAATCCGCCCGACCCGACACCAGCAACGTTTGTTCTAGCGCAGGCAGCAGTTCAGTTTCGATATTGTCGAAAATGCGCGGCATTGTAAACCTCAGCCAACGGTGGAACCCGCGACCATCCCTCTCTTATGGTCGTCATGCTTGCCTAGGTTGTTTGGCAGTCCCGACATGGCTGGCGGATTATGCCACCGACCCAAAAATGATCAAACATATTGAAGGAAAGGGTCTTTCACGAAGCCGTGGTCGGCAAATTCGGCCAAGAGACACCGGAATCTGCCAGTTGATTTGCCAGTAGTACCGCAATTCTGTGCGTGATGCGATGTCCGATCAGCCATTCTATGAATCGGTCTCCTCACAGTGGCAGCGCCAACCGGTGGAGTGTTGCGCCGCGATGCGGACTTTGAAAGACGACTCAGGACACGGGAACGTCCAGCGGTGTGGCAACAGGCCGAAGCGCCGGGGATCACTGGCCAGCCCACACTTTTGGAGTGAAATGGCAAAAATGTCTCCATTTGGAGACATTTTGGAAAAACCTTGATCCAAACCTACGTATACAGCTTCTTTCCGGGGATCGGAAAACCCCCGCCGCGTGCGCCAGCCGGCGGCCTCTGAGAAGGGATGCATTGCCGATTTGGTATTGGCATTCATGCTGCAATTTTGTTTTACATGCAGCCATCAGTCTGATATGCAGGGATTTAGGGAAAATCCGCAGCTTACGGCCTTTGCTTTTGCGTGATCGGTCATCCGCCGGGAATACTTTGAGGGCCCATCCAAAGGAGACGCCGAGTGGGTGGAGGCCTCAAACTTTCATGGGAATGCCGACAATTCGCCCCGAACTTTCGTCAGGCAGCCTTCCCAACAAACCCAACAATCTTAATCAGAAACAACCCAAACGAAAGTTTATGGTGCCCATGGCGAAAAACACAAAATCAAAGAACCCAAATTCAGGAAAATTATGAGCATGCGTGAAAACCCAAGTTCAGGCTACGTCATTGAACTATCCAAGCTGCAAGAGGCCACTCTCAAACTTCTGCCGGACAGCAAGAAGGACACGTTTTTGTCTGACTTGCAGAAGGCTGCGGCTTCCAAAGACTGGGAAGAAATCACCGGCACTATGGCCCAGTACATGAAGCTCGCGGGGCTGCCGGAACCGGAGAGTGCCTTTATTCTGGGACAGGACGATGAATCCGACGGGGAGCTGGAGAAGGGAGTCTGGTATCTCACATTCGCGCAGAGCGACCTTTACAGCATGCAACCCAAGCCTGGATTGCTCAAGCTGCAGGAGCTTGATGCTGAACCCACCATCCACAGCTGGGCCCAGTTCGGCTGAGTTGACGTTTACAGGCCAGCGGAGCACCTGACCTTTAACCACTATCCGCATCGCAATCTCATAAGAGGCAGGGAAAACAGTCTTCCCGAACCCAGCAATCTTAATCAGATAGCCCTTCAGGCTAACGCCTACAGAGCCCCACCGGCATGGACCCGCAGAGTTTAACCAATACGCTCATCAGCCCACAAGGCGAACCGATTGCCGAAGTGGAGGTTGTTTTCAACTACGAAGGAGGACGTTTCATTCAGGTGAACGTCAAGGCCCTGCAGGCAGGCAACGACAATTGTCTCACCCGCACCATGAATTGGCGGCAAACTCCACCCAGGGAGTTACCCTTGAAGGAATGGAGCCAGGTTGTGACACGCAACCCAGCCACCCTCGCCCTGGCCCATCTGCTCCTGGATTCTGAAGAACTGAACCGCGCGGCCGGCCACTGCGTTTTCGTCGACTACGTAGCCAAGATTATTGCCGCCATCGACGCGCTTTGGGACTGAGAACATGCTCGCCTTGAAGCTTACAGAAAGATTCGCGGACCCGGAGCCCAAGCCGGTTGTGAAGATAGTCTACTGGTATGACCGTGCCTCCAAAAACTGGGTCACGCAGGCAGCGGACGAGGACGGCAACCAGGTAGGAGATGCCGCCTATTCCGGACAACGGAAGGGCCGGATATTTGATTGTCAGGCACTTGCCAAACAGCACGGGGTCACTCGAATCGAGAAGAAGGTTTGAAAGCCGCTTCAGTTCCAGCGCCAGGGAACCAGCAGGAGAACTATATCCAGCCAAGAGCACTAAAATCAGGGAGGAATTGCGGCTCGCGCCGATCCAAATGGACTGAAAATGACCGACACAGCGCAAAACTTCTACCTGGATGGAAGCACCAGGCGCTTCCTGCGCAGCATTGGCTGGCGCATGGAGCCCAAGCTGGCCAGTCTCGAGCAGGTGCGCCAATCCGTGACGGAAAAAGTGCTGCACAGGCTGCGGATGAAGAACGCCGGCACAATCAACAAAGGCGCCTGCTTCTTGTGGGCTTGGCTCTGCTCCCTTTACAATCCCCGGATCAAGCTCATCAGCAGCAATGGCGGGCACGCCATCATCGAGTTCCAGGGCGAGTTTTATGACAGCGAGGGAAAAGTTCAATCCGGGCGGCTTGAAATGGAGGACCCATGCCTTCAAAATCGGGCCGAATTCGCCGTCTTTTGGGGCCAGAACGGCCGTTACAAGCAGGAGATGAACCAGATGTGCCCAACGCTCATTCCTATTCAGCAGCGCCAACGCTGGCGCGCATTATCGTCGGACATTCAAGCTTTGCCTCCGGGCATCCCCATTACCCTTCGATGAGAGATATAACACCATTGGATGAACTGGTTCTGCCTCGATGGGAGGATGCCGTCGTGGCATACCCATGGCTCCAGGACTCGGAAGAGGACACCATGACGCCAACTGAATGGGCGCTTTTGTCACAGAAAGAAAGAGCAAGTTGGGTTGTGGAGAACCTGACGGGCATTGGGCCACCATTGGGGAGTTGTGGCTCCGGGTGGAAGGCGGTGATCCAATCATCACGAGAACCGTCCAGAAGTTCGGCTACTTGCCAGGTCAACCCGTAATGGGGTATGAACCAGTACCAGGAAAACAATCATGAACCAGACTATTTCAGGAAAAGAACTCATCGCCAGGGGTTGGAAGACAGGGCCTGAGCTGGGCGCAGCTCTGCGGAGGGCCAATGAAGTCCTCTCCGGCGGAGGAAATCGAGAAGAAGCACTGGCGGCCGCTGGACTGCCGCCGGCGGAGCCTTCCACACTATCACTGCGCGCGGCGCCTGTGGAACTGACGGCGGCCGTAGGCGCTCCGGAAACCGAAGAAGAAGCGGGCAATCTGGCTATGGTACGGGAACACATGTCCCGACTTCTCCGGGTACCGGTTGTGACCGCTGCCACCGTCATGCCTGATTGCTGCCCCAGTGGTCCTTCGCCTATTACCGTGGGAGGCGCCATTGCGGCAGAGAACGCCCTGCTTCCTGATTCCCATTCCGCTGACATTTGCTGCTCGATGTGCGCGACCTTCTACACCTCCTCCTTCGGAGCCAGTCAGCAACTCAACACCCTGATGCAAGTGACACGCTTTGGACAGGGAGGGAGGCCCGAGCACCAGTGGGTGGATCACCCGGTCATCGGCCAGCGAGACGATTCCAACCCATTCTTGAAAGGGCTGGATCGCTACGTGCGCATGCACCTCGCCGACCAAGGAGATGGCAACCACTTCTCCTATATTGGCCAGCTAAATCTGACCGCCGAGTTTCTAGGCGGACTAGACCAGGCTGGTTACAGCGACCTGGCACAGGAACTGTCCATGACACCAGGCGAACCATTCGTCTACGTCCTTGTTACCCATCATGGCTCACGTGGACTCGGAGCGCAAGTTTATAAGCGCGGGCAGGAAGTGGCCGAGCGATTTGCGCGGCGCCTTTGCCCGGAAACCCCCAAGGGCACGGAATGGATTCCCTTCGAAACGCCGGAAGGCCAGCAGTATTGGAAGGCGCTGCAGTATGTGCAGGACTGGACCAAAGCCAACCATGAGATCATCCACACCCGGTTCGCCTTGGAGGCCAAAGCCCAGAGCTGCGGGCGCTTCTTCAATGCCCACAACTTTGTCTGGCGGAGGGGCGATTTATTCCTGCATGGCAAAGGGGCAACCCCGGCCTGGAAAGACGACACGGGACGGCCGCTCCTGGGGCTGATTCCGCTGAACATGGCCAGTCCAATCCTGATCGTGGCAGGCAACGACAACGCGCGGTACCTCTCTTTTGCGCCTCACGGAGCTGGCCGCAACCGTTCCCGCACCGCGACGATCCAGAGCTTCGCCAACCCAGATGAAATGGAAAAGGCCTACACTGAAGCGACGCGTGGCGTGGATGTCCGGTGGTACTCCGGGAAAAAGGATGTTTCCGAGTCGCCGCTTGGTTACAAGAATGCGCAAAAGGTCAAATCCGAGATCCAGCAGTTCGGGCTGGCCACCGTCATCGGCGAGATTCAACCATTAGGCTGCATCATGGCAGGAGAGCAGCCGGAGCCGTTTTGGAAGAAGAAGAAAAAGTAAAAACTATGAAAAGAACACTGATCCAAATCCGTCCGCACAGCTTTGTGGACTTGATCACCAACTCCTCGTCGAGTATTTTGTCATTCTCCCTTACATGGCCGCTGGCAGAGCCCGTCCTCGCCCTATGGACTTGGGGCGGCTCGAGGCCTGGGTCGACCAGCACCAGGCTCTGGCCAAGATCGCCTTCGGATCCAACCTGTTCGGATTTTTGAAGGACAAAGCCCGCTGGGACATTTCCCTTTATCCCCCGGAGATCATGTCCAAGTACATCCTGCTGGATGAGGAGCTTTCCTTGTTCAACAACAGTTTTAAGATGAACCCCGTGCTTAAACCGAGCTCCGCTTACGAAATGAGGCCAGCATGAAAACGAACGGTTCCGGAAAAGCCATCCGGCGCACTTGGGGATCGCTTTCACCCGTCACCCGAATTCACGGAGAGGGGAAGAAGGCAAAAGGATTTAACCGGGCCAAAGCAAAGAGGGAGTGGAAAACGGGTGCCAGCGAGAAGCCAGCATGAACATGGACAAAACCAACCGGCTCGATTCCTGGCTCCAAACCAACGTCTTGAAGGCCATTCCTATTTTTTCTCCTGCACGGCGCCTATAAGACCATGCCGCCCACCTTCATTATGATGGCTGGAATACCATCATAGCCATCCTGCTGTTCAAGGGCAGTCCCGCGCAGCAAAAAAGGGCGGCGCAAGGGATCGGTCTGGCCGTGTTTAGTGTTCTGCTCGCCGGCGTATTTTTAACGTGGAAAGAATACCCGGCCGCTGTCTGATCCAAAAATCCCCGACTGTTCCAAACCTTCGCCTGGAGATGCCTTTTCACATCATTTGCGCCACAGGAGCCTTGTACCTGCTTCCTAAAAAAATCCTCACCAAGGAAAACTTCCAGCTTAAAACCAGGAACGGAGTGACTGCAGCCGTCATGGCCTTAAAGGCTCCTAATGCGGACCTCTTGCCTTACGAGGTGGTAGGACTCATAAGTCAGAACGCTCCCGAGTTTGATCTGTAGCCTGCTGGTGCTTCCGTCGTTCCCCCGCTATGCCCTTTTTTCGGGCTTCGCCCATTACGAATTATTGAAAGTGTGAATGGGTTCAGCCACAAGTCCTCAGCGCTTCGAGTCGCCGCCTACTTCAACCCCGCCAATAAAACGTGGATTGCGCGCCACAAGCGCATCGCGCGAGTCGGAACCGAACAAATCCGCAAGCAAGACAACTATTACGGTTACGGCTCCCAGCTCATCGAAGCCATCGAGGGAGTTGTTCAGCAGATTGGCGTCCACGGGCGCAACGTGTTTTGCCGTGTCATTCTGCCCGACAAGCACCTCGCCCGGCTTCGAGTCGATTTTTCTGGCACCGTTTAACTCCACTTCAACCAGGCCTTCTCCTTTGGAAAAACTATTCTGCAATGAAGCCGGCAAACATGCCCCATACCCGTTACTGGAAGAGCGCGACCCCTGCGCAGATTCGGCTAATGGAGCGGGCATGCCGGGGCATGAACATCGTTGATTTGGGCGGACGGGACGGAAGCCTCGCCCGCCATCTTCTGGAAGCGGGAGCCAGGTGCGCCACCAGCGTGGATCACCAGACTGCAGTGCCGAGGTTGCGCTCGGCACGCCTGCAGCACTTTGCCGGCGAGTTCGACGCGTTCAACACGGCGTATGCCCAAAAATCATGGGATGTTGGAATCCTTAGCTGGCCTGTCACCTATGCGAACCAACTGGATGCGGTCATACCCGCCCTCAAGCGATGCCGCTGCATCATTTACCTGGGCCGGAACGATCGACTATCCCAGTGTGGCACGTGCGCCCTCTGGCGCTACCTGATCCACCGGCAGCTAATGAAGTGCCTTAAACGCAAGTGCTCCACAATCCTGATTTACGGGGAAGCGGACAGGGGCAAGCCGCTAAGCGAAGAAGAAAAATGGGGGCTAAAGGCCATCAACCGCTGAGGCGATAGGGCTTCCGCCCAAGAAACCAAAGCAAAACACAACAGAAAGAGAAATCATGAACTTCAACAAAGTTATCCTCGCAGGGAACCTGACTCGGGACCCTGAATTGCGATACACGCCCAAGGGCACGGCCGTTGAAACGATCATCCAAGCGGAGCGAACAGAAGCCCTTCAAATACAGCTCGCATTCTTGAACTACTGGCAGCTCATCTGCACCGGGGGGGCTGCGAAAGCCGAGGCGCCTGCCTGGCCCGGCGCTGGCTCCAGTTGCGGCCTAAAGCCAGACAGGGCATGGCCGTCCCATACTGGCTGGGCGTCTACCTGCAGGCTGTCCAGCCGGCGCAAGAACCTCCAGCCAGGAGCTTCATCCCGCCGGAAGCCTACGCCGACCGGCCAGCTTTGACCGATTTTGCCGCATGCATCAAGTGGAAGCTGCTGTTGCCGAACAGCTTTGGCGCGCACGCAGACCGTTTGCCAGCGGGCCCGAAGGGGTAGTACCACGGCCCGATGATCTAACTGGCGAATACGGCTGGATAGCTCCCGATGGAGCATACTATACACGCCCATTTACGGGTCATATCCGGTTGATTGCTGCGATACTACGCGGGACATATACTGAACTATAATAAGAAACGAACCATGAGCACATGGCCGAGCAATTGGGGTGGATCAAGGTGCATATGACCGACCAAGGACAGGTTCTGGTCACACCGGGGAAGAAGGCGCCCACGGACAGGCAGCTCAAAACGGTGCTCAGGTGGTGCGAGAAGTACCAAAGGAACTATAAAGATTACGGGGCTAATTTGGAAGCTGGCACGTAGCCGGCGATTGGCTCCGCCAAAACGAAGGAAAAACAAGGTGAAAACGATGAAAAACGTCTTGAAAACAGTCCAGAATGCGCTCCATGCCGCGCTGAATAAACTCATTCCGCTCGGCTACGAGGATTCCACGGGTTTCCACTACGGCGTCCAAACGTCGAAGTAAGCCCGGTCTGGTTGAAAAAACAAGCAGGTCGCTTGATCTCAAGGACCTTCATGTCTGACGGCCAAGGAAACAGATGAAGCCAAGCGCCGCCGGCGGGACGACGCACTTTTCAAGAACCTGTCCGCCGCGCAAAAGGCCCGGCTGGCCCAGCTCGAGGAATCCGCCGCCATCCACCGGCAGGAACTGGCTGAGCCGGTATGAGTCCAGATGCCGGGCGAATTGACCAAAAACGCCAAACGAGATAAACCTATCCTGTCATGAGCGAAAATGTCATCACCGTCACGATCACCAGCATGTGGCCTACGGGCGAAAAGGCTGGGCCACGCACCTATGACGTATTCATCGAAACCCAGCCGGACGATGTGGACGAAAACATTCTTGGCCGGGCATTCGTCCTGACCAACATGGACAACCGTCCTCTGCGCCACGAGGTGTGTTCTACAAGTGCCGGGGACTTCATGACCCTCAATGGGAAGGCTTACCTGGTCGAAAACATGGGCTTCCACAGATTGACGCCGGCGGAGTTTGCGCGGTTTCAAAAGCTCACTACTCGTGAGAAGCCTTTGGTTACGAGCACCTGAAGGAGATCGGAGCATAAGACCCGTTTGCGGCCGGTTGGCGAAGCAGCCGATTTTCTTAAAAGGTCCCGCAGAAGTACCTAAACTCAGGGAAAGAAGCACTGTTCAAGCGAAAAGGCATCCCAAGACCGCGGGACCTTAAACAGGTTGAGCTACGCACAAAAAGCCAGAGGAGTATGGCAAACATCGACTATTATTACTTCATCATCGCTTTCATCATGAGCTTCACCCATCACCGGTTTTTCAGCCGCCGGTGGAAGTCTCTTACCCCGGTCAACTTCATCCTCCACGTGACCGTACTCGCCGTAGTTACGTTCATCTTCGTCACCCGGCGCCAGCATGGCTGGCATGGGCAATGAGGAAGCAGGACGCCGGCGCAAAAAAAGGCCGGAATGCTTAAAATGAGACGTCTGTCTTATGAAATTAGCGAAAACACGCAAAAGGCGCAAAATCTGGATCATCTGGAAGGGCGATAATCTAGACAACGTTGTCTGCCGGGGAAGCGAAGCCAGCTGCGTCCGCTTCCTTCGCGCGCGGGGCCAGTATCAGAGATGGAGGCGTGGCAAATCCGATTACCACATGGGGTACGATCTGTGACCCAAAATGCAAGGCCAGAGTGTGAACCAAAGAGTATCGGAAACCATGAGTCGAATGCTGCAACGCTGCTGGTTGCTGTTATTGGCATCCTCTTGCGTTCTGGAGGCCGCTCCCGACAACACCAACCATCCCCTTCCGCCGGGCAATTCCAACGGCTGTCCGCGCCTCATCGGAGATGCCTTCTATGCGAGAACGTTCCTGCTGGATTGCTCGATGCTGCCCACAGCGCATAAATGGACCGAGTTCCAAACTGGAGCCATTTACATTGACATTCCCTCTGGGCAGCCCATTATTGTTTTAACCAACCTGCCGGTTCCGTTTTCCACCAACGATCTCCTCTATGAAAAATCCGTGCCCGGCCCGTCCGGGAAGTGGAACGTGAAAGCTTACCGGGCCACCGTTCACGGGTTGTTGGTTCCCATGCAAGGAGACGCCCCTCAGAACCCAAAACATCCGTCACGCTGCGAACTTGTGGCTGCCTGCACCAACGGTCCTTCGCCTTTGTGGGTGTGGTGCGGCATGGACTTTTCCGACGCTGCAGTGGCGGTGCCCCGGTTCATCGCGTTTCTCAAAAGCGCCAGCAACCCGGTCGCCCCTTACACCAAGAATGACCCCCGCACGTACACCAAGGACGAGGTAACCCACATCACCGACCTGCTGCGATCAGGAAGCTGCGGCCTCGCCTGCGGAGCGGAACTGCTGGAAACCCTGGACAGGAACTTCGATAAGAAAGACATCCTCGCCTTCATGCCGCAGATGGAGAGGCTGATCAACCTCAATTCCAAGAAGAACAAGTACAGCAACGGACAGTGGCAGTGCATTCTGGCAGCCTACCTTTTCGGCTGCGTGGAGCACCAAATCTTCAACGGCAGGGAAGCCCGCGATTCCGCTCTGGCAGCAGCGCACAGCCTCAATTTGTCCGCCATCTTTGCCGCCAGGAATCCGTTCCCCGAGCCGGCCGTTCTCTGGCCTCCTCAATAGGGCCTCATCTCCTCCCACCTCAGCTGCTAACCCGGCCAGACTAAAAAGGCATGGACATAGACGTGCCTATAGTGGGGTCAGCAAAGCGCTTGAGCATGGGGAGCACTCTTTCCAGCTCACGCCGAACAAGGCCAAAACGGAATGCTCGACTGGGCATTTCTTGCGGCCCGCATATGAACCCTCCGGTATCAGAAACTCCCGACCGTACCCAGGTGCTTCAGGTGGACGGCTCCCTGATTGCCCGCACGCAGATCCTTTCCGACGGTTCCCAACATTCATGAACTCAGCCAGTTCCTCCAGATTTACACGTCCGGCATCGAGCTCTACAATCTCTGCCTGCAGCGGGGGCTTCCCATCGACGAAGCGATAAGCCGCAACCTGAAAAAGGCAATGGAAGCTGAGAAAGTTCTCCGGCGTTTCGTCGCGACGCAGGAAATGGCCCGCGCCCTAGATCGCCTCGATTCGATAAGCTGCTACGCAGAATCTTGGGCTGACTTCCTATCGGCACACCGAGCGCCCTTTTTCCCACCAGGCGTTCCAACTCTCCATTCTTAAACTTCACGGCCCCAGCACGAATCCCGCCGAAACTGTGCGGCCCCTACCAGTACCGCGCCAAACTGAAAATCGCGTGTCTCACTAATCCGTGAGTGCGGATTAGGCGGAGCCCGGGTGAGCTCAACACCTGGGCTCCGTTCGTTTAATGGCGGGCTTTTCGGCTCACGCCGAAAGAAACCAGACAATATCAGGAAGCGTCGTTTTTTTCAGGGTTCCCCAACCCGACCTCCTTGGCGATGCTGCCTGAGCTTTTTTTGTTTTGAGAAACGAGCACGAAAGGGCCGGTCAAACCTTAGAATGAGACATGAACAATCAGTTCAAGGTCTATCACCCGGCCGACCAAACGAGGCACACGGTAAAAGCCCGGACGGTGGTACGAGCTCTTGTAGAGGCCTTTAAAGCCATGGTAGATGATTACGGTTGTAAGGTTGATCTGGGGGAGGTAAAAGGCTTCGTCGACGCATCCATATCGTACCGCAGAGACGTGATCACCACCGTGGACTTTTCATGGCGCAAGGAGGGCAAGACCTTGGAAGGGCTGCTCATGCTGGAGTGCAAGCCCAAAGCCAGGCACTTCAAACTGTCATTCTCCCCGGACAAGGTATGGAAGCTCCCGGGCGATTTCAGCATCAAGGTGTCCACGGCCAAGAAGGAGCCGAAGAAGACCGACTGGCGGGAGATGACCGACCCGCAACGGCTGATGAAAGCGTTCCCGCTCAAGCCTACGGCTAACGAGATCATTGAGTTGCACGCCAAAGTAAAAGCGCTGCGAAGCAACCTGCTCGACCAATTCCTGCGGGAAAAGGCCAGGGGCTTCCGGCCTTAGGCATGATTCGAAAGCATCTCATCAAAACACTGCGCGTTGTCCGCACCAAGATCGGCGCGTGGCACAGAATCGATCTGGTCTGGCAGGACGCCACCAACCCGCCCAGGCCCGCGGATGTCGTTCCCTTCGACCTGAACCTGGCCTTGGCCGGCCGGGACCGACAGAGGAACCTTTACAGCCGGACGGATTGCCCGCCGGGCGTTGATGGGACCCCCATAGTTAAAAAGCTGCCGGCCGGCATGGTGGATCGGGGAAACACGTGCGTTGTCCAGCGCGAGGACGCCGATGTTTGCCTCTACTTGGATCAACCTGAGCGGGGAAAGCCGGAATTCAAGCTGGCCTGCAAAAAGGACGACATCCCCATCCAGCTGTGGAAGGCGGTCGGCAAGAAATTCATCTACGACGCTCATTTGCCGGATGCGGATGTGCTTCTTTGGATCCAGGACAAGCCCCACATCCACATGCTCTGGCCCCGCAATGCGCTCTGCGCCACGGACGACAGCCTCAGCCGGAGGGAGTGGGAGGAGCTTGGAAGGCGCATCCTCACGAACAAGGAACTCGACCGTTATCCCATCCAGCAGACGGCCAGGCTGGTCGAGCCTGGGGAGAAGGCTCACTTGCAGGTGCCGGTGGCAACCATCGAAGAGGCCGCCGAGCTTGGGTTGGAAATCGCCGAGCCCCTTGAGACCGATGGAGCCTCGATTTACGCCAATGAGATACTCGTTACGGATACCGCCAAGGCCGTCCGCATCTTTCCAGTGCTGGCTCGGATGCCGAAAGTCAGCAAGATCAGGTTCGATTACCTTGGGGAAAGCTATCCCATCAGCGAGGGAAACCTTGCCATCCTGGAGGCAGCTTACAAGGAGACCACCATCACGCTGAACAAAGACTGCATCCGGCTGAACAGCAACCTGGATGAGTTTGATCTGGCGAAGTTCAGCGGCTTCCTGCTAACTAAAGCTTCTATGTGGGAACAGCCCAAGGCGCACACGACGGGGAAAGAAGCCAAACGGCTGTTCCTGCCGGAAAAGGAAGCCAGGATACTCTACCAAATCCCTCCCACGCTGCAGCGTTACTGGGTAGAAGCACTGAACAGCAGCTACGAAATCTCGTACCTGCTGGCGGACCTTGCCCAGTGTCCGCTGCGCAACCGGAAACAGGAGAAGAAGGAGAGCGGAATCCGGAAGGCGCAGCTCTTGCAGCGCCATCCAAAGCTTCCGTCGCGGTGGTGGAACGCAACTGATGAGGACGTTCGGAAGTGGCAGGATTTGCAGAAGGCGATCGAATCCGGCGCCATCATCAGCATGGCCGAAGCTCCGGTCTTCCGCGAAAGCCTGTCCGATCCCCCGGGGCTGGCGTTCCAAATCCAAACCTGGTTGCTCAGCAACGACCCCGCCGCGCGCCAGGACCCCATTGAAAAGGGAGTCTATTGTCCGGGATATCGAACGCTGGATGAACTGAGCCAACTGCCAAACTACGCCGAGCTGGTCAAGATCCTATTTCCCAGCCCCTTGGCCTTGAGCCTGATCGAAAGCAGATCCGCCCAGGCGGTGCTCGTGGCGGACGCTCTGACATGAATATGAACCAGGATCACCCCAAGATTTTTGTGACCGGGCGCTTTCAAGCCGATGACATGGTGAAGAGGCTTCCCCACCAGCTTCCCGTCATCACTCTCAGGTCGAGGCGGGACCCGTCTTTGAAAGATCCCAGCCTGGCCAAGCTGCATCTGGAAGTGATCGTCGATGACATCGAAACGCCGCTGGAGGGGTTCACCGTTCCCTCGCGGCCCGAAGCCGTGGCCATCCTGAGCGCTTGGGAGAAATGCCAGGGACAGAAGATTGTGGTCCTCCATTGCGAAGCAGGCGTTTCCAGGTCTATCGCGGCCGCTTTGGGAATTCTATTCCTGCATGGCCAAGGACCTGCGGCCGTTTCTGACGCGGCCCAAACGCTTTTCCAAGTGCATCCGTTTGGCAACCCCAACAAGAGGCTGCTGGAGGCACTGCTGGAAACCCGTTACGACCCCAGCCAGGCCAGGGTTATCCGCGCTCAACTGATCGAGGCATATTCTGCTCTGCAGGAAAAGAAAAACAGATTGAACATTCCAGGACAGATTTTCTAGGATGAAGACCATGAAGAACAAAAGGGCCATTCCCCAGCGCCGCCAGCGGCAGCTGGAATCCGCCGCCTCTCAGAAAGCGGCACGAGATGCCATCTGCGAGCTGGCGGGGATCAACCCTGAACAGCAGGGCGTTCTGGTCCGTGAGGAGACGCCTGACCCTCCGCCAGTCCCGAAAGAAGCTCAGCAGGGGCAAGTGAAAATATCGCAGCTATGGGTTGGCGATCGGTTTGCGGCTTTAGACTCCCTCTGGACTTATCTGGGGCAGAACACGGCGCGCAAACATTCGCCCGAAAGCCAGAAGCTGGCTGAACGGGGGTATGGTTATCTGGGAGACACCATCTGCAGCTTCAAGCCGACCGATAGAGTCGTATTCCTGCCTCCCTTGGAGCGGAAGCAGGCCAGGATTGACCCTGAAGGGCAGCGTAGCTAGAAAAAAGCCCAACAAAAGAACATGAAAAATCTGTACTGCAAGATCGGAGACATCATCCTGGTCAAACAGCGCGGCCGGAAAACCACGTGGGAAGTGATGGAGGTGGGACAGGGCTGCAGCTGCAAGGCCAAGAACAGAGGCACCGGCAAGATCAAACCCTTTGAGATCGACGAGTCGCACATCGTCGCTCCACCGGAGAACGAAATTCCTGCTTCCCTGCGGCAGCGGCTTCCCAAGAGCGTGGCCGTCTGCCGGGTGGTTGGAAAGGAACGGGAAACTTATCAGCTGTTCTCAGTGAAGACTCTCGATGTCATTTCGATCCACCTGCAAGCCGTTTCAGCGGTTTCGTTCGATTTCACCGTCCACGGCGGCGAAACGAGATGGGACCAGGCCGGGGAGGAGGATTTAGATTCGAAAACGACCTTTACCGGAAAAGCGCCCGTCAAGCTGCCGCGCGATCTGGCCAGTGAAATCGCGCAAGAGGTAGGCGAGCGATTCTAACAACTGGTGAAATTCCCCCCTCATTGCGTGAATTGCAACCACCTGGCGGACTACTTCTTGCATGGGAGCTGGGTCTGCGTGCAGTGCTACCCCTTCCGCGGGTGGAATGGGAAGAGGGCCGCGGCTCAAAGGACCAGGCGCAGAGAGGCCTACTTTGCCCGCATCTTTTAGCCACGACACTGGCTGCTCCAGGAAATAGACCTAACCAACCCGCCGCCCGTCAAAGAACCGCGGCGCAGGCAGGAGGAAGGCGAACTGGATAATTCAGAATACTCTCTAGTCTGACGACCGATCTCAATTTAGAATAGAAAAGCATGAACGACCTTAAAATAGTCACCGGAACCGGAAACAAGAAATTGGCCGAGTGCATCGCCCAATACAACCAGGTTCCGCTCGTTGGCGCGACCGTGGAAAGATTTCCGGACGGCGAAACGCGGGTGCAGATCGATGAGAATGTGCGGGGATCCGACCTCTTCATTGTCCAGCCAACCTGCCCGCCGGCCAACGACAACCTGATGGAGCTCCTCCTCTTGCTGGATGCGGCCAAGCGTTCCAGCGCGCGCAGGATCACGGCGGTCATTCCCTACTACGGTTACGGGCGCCAGGACAGGAAGGAGTCGTCCCGGGTGCCCATTTCGGCAAAGCTTGTCGCCAACATGATCACCGAGGCCGGCGCCCAGCGGGTTTTGGCCTTTGAGCTTCATACCCAGCAAATCGTGGGTTTCTTTGACATTCCCGTGGACCACATGCTTCCCTCCGCCATCCTTCTGGATTTCCTCTGCTCGGAAAAAGCTCCTAGATTCCTGCGGCCCGGAGAATCGCTGGCCGTCGTTTCACCGGATGAGGGGGCGATGAAAAGGGCCTTCAAGATCGCGGAGAAGGCCAAGTCCTACTTTGTGATGGTAACCAAAAAACGCAAAAGCCCTACGGAAACGGAAGCCACGCATATCGTGGGAGACGTAACGGGAAAGAACGCGTTACTGGTGGATGACCTTTCCCTGACCGCCGGCACGCTGATCAACGCCGCCGCCCTGCTCAAGCAGCGGGGGGCAAAACAGGTCGGCGCCTACGTAACCCATTGCCTGTTGGATGAGAGAGCTTTCGACCGGCTGGCTGAATCCAGCATCGATGTTTTGCTCACCACGGACAGCGTTCCCGTGCTGGCGCCCAACCACCAGTTCGTCAGCAGCGGCCGTCTGGTGCGGATGACTTGCGCGCCGTTGCTTGGCGAGGCCGTCCGGCGCATCAACGCCGAGGCCTCCATGTCCGGGCTCTTTTGACCAATGAAACAACCCCTTTAAAACATCCAAGAAGCCCTGCGCAAAACCCGGGTCTTTGCTTATGCCGCGCACCGGGGGCAGCTGTACGGAGAACTTCCTTACAGCGTCCATCTCGACGACGGGCACCAAATCCTCAACGAATTTGGTTTCATCGAGGAAACCCATCCCGAATTGCATGGCGCCTTCGATCTTCATGATGTGTTTGAGGATAAGCGGGCCACGGTTCAACAAGCGGAGCAAGCCGGGGTACCAGGCCACTGGATCGCTCTCGCACTGGCCGTTACGGACGTGGAAGCTCCAACGCGCCGTGAGCGCAAAGCCAAAACGTATCCCAAGCTGGCCAATCACAGGCGAAGCATTCTCGTCAAGCTGGTCGACCGCATTGCCAATGTCCGGAGGGGAGGCAAACTCGATATGTACGCGGGAGAGCAGCCGGAATTCGAGAGCAAGTTGCGCAACCGGTTCTTCAACCCCGAAGCGGAACCTCTTTGGATCGAGCTGAACCGGTTGCTGGGCCCGCATTTGCCCGTGGCGCCCGAAGCCTGGCCTTGGGTCAGGATGTCCTTTCAATTGCACACGGAGCTGGCCCGTAATACCAAGGCCAAAGTGTTGAGCCCGGAAGAATGGGCCCGCCAGCACCAAGTCAAACTCCGCTCCCACCAACTCAAAGAGCTGCAGCAGATGGCAGCTGCCCAAAAAGCCTAAAAACCCGCCAGACAACAAGGCGTGGAACCAAGCCTTCTTTTCGTGGGGGAACAACGATCGAAAAAGGCCATCTCCATGGGAGTACGATGGGAGAATGGGAGACTGGCCGCCAAACCGTTGTTTGAGGCGCTCCGGCTGATCAGCATCTGCCCTGAACAGCAGGTTTTCATTAACCTCTACCAGGATGGAAGCACCAAGCCATCACCACAGGCCATAAGGAACATCCGCCGTTATCAGGGAAAAGGTTATCTCGTCATTGGCATGGGCCGCATTGCGCAGGAGGGGCTGGAGGATGCAGGCATCCGCCACACGCCCATGACCCATCCAGCCGCCCGAGGAACCATCCGCCGAAAGGATCGTTACAGGAGGCACGTGCGCCAGGTAGTTCACCTTGCCCGCGCTCACGCGCAAACACCCCCAACGCCATACAATACGGCATGGACTCTTGCGCAGACCAACGCGTGAGAGGTTGCAACGCAATCAACAACAATTAAAAACAGTGAAAACACTCCATGCTGTAACAATGTTCCTGGCCCTGATGATGGCCGCCGCCACCGGAAGAGCCTTGGATGACAACGATCCGTATTCCAAAAATTGCGCCCAAGCTCTCAAGCTGGGTAATGATTTGAAGGAGGATCTTCCCAACAGGTTCCAGTCGGACCTGGCCGCCAGACCGATGCTGCTTCTGGCTCAAACAACGCCATTTGCCGTGCCCGCCGCCGCCCAAACCGGGCGCCAGATTGTCTTTTCACGCGGGATGATTGACCTCCTCAACCACCTTTGCCATGCCAAGGCGGCCGACAAGGCGGAGCCTGGTTTCTTTGACCGATACCTGCTGGAAGTTGCCGCCGGTAAAACACCAGAGATTACGGACAGCAAATTCTGGACGAGCGAGGTACTTAACGATCAAGCCAGCTACTTCAACCAGATGGCTGGCATGATCTGTGCGCTTAACTACTCCCACCAATACCTGGGCCATTGCACTAAATATGCCAACGTGATCTGCTCCCCCCAAGGCGATGTCACCTCCATCAACAATTTCCTGACGCAGCGCGAATGGAAGGAATCGTTGCGCGCCGCCGCCTTGAATTCCTTGCAGTGCGCCCTCTCCACCGAGGGCCTCCAGGTGCTCTTTGACGCCATTAACCGCATGCCGCAACGCCCGGATTGGACCGGCTTCATCATGCCGCAAGGCATAGACGTCAGAAGCACCAATCAGCAACTCTCCCGGTGGGAAGAGGACTTTTTCCACGGCAAGTTCCAGTTCCACGGCAAGTTCCAGTAGATGACCAACCCGCCCCAAACACGCTTCCAGACGCTCACCCGCCTGCTTTCATCCGGGACGCAGGCCGACCATCTGCTGGCGACCGCGCTGCTTTTGATCCGGGAGGAAATGGCCGTTAACCGAGCTGCCATTCTTCTGACGGAGCGCACGGGCAAATTGAAGACGGTCTGCTCCGCGGGAATTCCTGCCCTCGTCACCAGCCAGGCGCAGTTGTCTTTAGACAAAGGAATCGGGAGCCACCTTTCCCGGACTGGGAGGATTCTGCGCTACGAGAACAGCGATGAAACAGCGCGGAAGGAGATGGATTTGTTTGGAATCAAGGCTGCAGTCCCCATCTTCGGGCAGGGAAAGCTCGCCGGCGGCATCCTCCTCGATTGCCATCTTACGGGAGAATCACTCACGAACGGGGAACTGACCGAGCTCTTCTTTTTCCTGGAAAAACTGGGCGAAAGTGTTTGCGCCGCGCGCGCAAACTCGGAAGCGATTTGCGCGTTCATAGAGGGCCTGGCGCACCATCTTGGAAACGCTGCTGTGCCGATTGCCACGCGCATGCAACTCGCGGCGGAGGGGAAAGGCATCGAACTGGATCAAGAAGCCAAAGATGGCATCGCCAAAATCGGACAAATTACCACCCAGCTGCGCCGGACCGCCCAGGAACATCGGGAAGAAAAAACCAATGTCATCGAAAGCATTCTGCGCGCCACTCAGCCCTCCACGCAGGATCATTGAAGACGAAGGTGTCATCACGCAGTGGGCAGCCATCAGCAGCCCCGAAGAGTGAGCCCAACGGGCTACGCCCACCAAGCCGGGTTGTAAGTGAAAAGGATGCAGCATTCAAAATGAACACCGTCCAAAACGGAAAAGGAAGCCGGCCTCGAAATAATTGGGGCAAAGCATGGTCGGAGGGATTCGAAGCCATTGACTGGCACTGGAACAAAGAAGCCAAGAAAGGGGAGAAACGAAAGTCCGCTCAATATGGCCCTCATTAAAGCCAAACTTCGATTGGGAAAAGGATTTGGTCTGAACCTCTCGGAAAAGGGAATCAGTCCCTATGTTACTACGCCTCTTGGGCCGGTTGACGCAGGTTTGACCACCTTCCCATCCGGGATCAAGGGAATCCGTTTCTCCATCGGAAAGAACCCTGCCTATTTCCTGATGGCCCTGGCCAAGCAAATGGGCCGTCCCCCGCAGCCAGCCAAACCGAAACCGCGGATGCCAAAGCCCATCCGGCCCAAATAATAATCGCACTTTATGGCTGAATTCACAAAGGAAGAAAAACAAATCTGCCTGGCAGTCATGAGGGGGCTCATGGCAGAAGAGCCGGAGATCGATGCCGGATACATCAATCGCGCCGTTTTTGCCAACGCGCATGAAGCCAAGAAACAGCGCTTGCCCATCGAGGCCGAGCCCATCCGCCGGACTGTAAGAACTTTCATCCAAGCCCGCAAGCGAAAGGCCAGCAGCCTTGTCTTTCCGCACACGTTGGCCAGCCGCATGACGCGTAGCGCGGAAGCTCTGGAGGCCAACCCCACATGACCTACAAAGAAATACCCCGTTTCACCCGGAACGCGAATTACCGCATTAACGTGGATTGGCCCTACCTGGAGAAGCAACTCCAAGGCTGGATCGAGGAGCGGGAGGTTGCCCCCCTGAATATCGATCCGGAATTTCAGCGCGCCCACGTATGGCGCCCCGAACAGCAATCGGCCTACGTCGAGTATATTCTCCGCGGGGGCATTTCGGGACGCGAGATTTACTTCAACTGCATAGGCTGGAATAGCGACTACCGAGGGCCTTTTGTCCTGGTTGACGGCAAGCAGCGCTTGGAAGCGGTGCGCTCTTTTCTTCGGGACGAGGTGCCCGTCTTTGGCGGCCACAAATGCAGCCAGATTGAAGGGCGGATACCTAATTCAGCCTTCTTCTATTTCAACGTCAACGATCTCGGAACCAACGCCGAGGTGCTTCAATGGTATCTGGATTTGAATACCGGCGGCGTGGTACACACGACCGAAGAACTGGAAAAGGTGAGGGCCATGCTCGCCCAAGAGAAACAATGATCTATGGCCACCCGACTGTATCCCATCACTGAAGATCCGGCGAAGCTGGAAAAAATGGCTGCAGTTCCGGCCGGCACCAGCGAGCTGCTGAAGGCAATCGAATCCCGATTTGTCGCAAAGCCCGGAGAAACCAGCGCACAAGCCTTTACGCGCGAGGAGCAGGAATTCTACGCGATTAACGCGGAACCGAACGCCGCGCAGTTGCATTGTTTCCTCCTCTTCGGGTGGGGACGGATGAGAAAATATATTGATCCCATTGGGAATACCACAGATCCCAAACTCATGGCTGAAATCGGCCGCGCGCAGGGCATCAACGTTCCGGCAGACCTCTGCGAAGGCTTCTGCTGGAGTTAAGGAGGATTTAAAAAAAATGGAATGGAACTTTGAACTCGAAGAGGAATGGCTCGCACTGACGGAGGACGATCCCGAACTCCTGGAATCCCATCAGCTGAAAAGGCTGGCGGACCTGGAAGGGCCGCGGAATGACTTCGTCCGAAAGGCCTTGCAAGCGAAAACACAAACCGCATGAAACCACGTCGAATGACAGAGCCTCGCGACCTTCCTCAGGGTCTAATGAGGGAGCCCAGTGCAGCTCCGCGAAGGGCGGAGGATAAAACCAACAGCCAATGGTCTGAAGAACGGAGATCGGAAGTTCCCTCAAATGCTGGAAGCCCGCATAACGCGCCAAGCGGGAGGGTACTTTGAAAATGATCCTGGCGGAGTTTTCCGGGAAAAGAGCAGGCCAATTTCGGCTGAAGCCAGTGTACAAGACAGGGAAGAGAACGTGCCCGCTCTGTGGATCGCAATTCCACATCGGACGGACCACCTGCCCACCCAATCCGTTTGCTGTCAAGAAATAAACCCACTTTAACCCTGTGAACGCTGAAGAAAGAGAAGCCCTGCAACACTACGGCTGGACCGCGGAGTGTGAGCATCCGCTCGAAATCCGGCATGGCGATGGTTCCACGGCCACCGGCTAGGCTGCCAACACCGTGATTCACGACGTCGTCCATGCGCTCCGCGCAAGTCGGAATGTCGCCGAAGAGATCAAGGTTCCGGCCGAGCACTTCTGCCAGTCCTTGAACGCCAACATAGACAACGGCAAGCTGACTGACAAAGCATTCCGTGAATTTGTCCGAAACACCCTGCCCGTTGTCATTTTCGAAAGGATCAATCGAACATGAGCAAGATAGCTGCAGCAAAAATCGGCGACGTCGTCACCAAAATGGCGATACGCGTTGTGTTTGACCCGTATTTTGAAGGCCTCCTCGTGCCAGCGGTTTTCCAGCCGCTGCCCCGGCCCACCCGCCAGGCGCCGCCCACGTATAAAATCGTGCAGGCCATACCTTCGCAGGAGCAATACTCCCAACTAAAGAAGGCCCGCTACACGACAGCGGCGGGAGATTTGCTCTCCGGAGTCTCGTCCGGCATCGAGGAACTCGGCAGCGAGCTGCGCTCCTGGCACGACAATTTGCCCGACGGGCTTAATGCCAGCGACAAGGCCGGCGAGATCGATGAAGCAGCCAGCGCGCTGGAAAACATCTCGGTACCCGACATCCCGGATTGTTTGGAGAGCGTCCCAGTCTTTTTCCTGCCAGGTTTGGAGCTTGATTCCCGGCCGAAACGGGCGACAGAGATTTCCAACATCATTTCGGCCATCACCGACGCCGCGGAGCAGAAAAAGGAAGAACTGGACCCGGAAGCTGACGCGGAAGCCATCGAAGAGCTTGAGAGCTTCGCCAGCGAGATGGAGGAGGTTAACTCCCAGCTCGGGGATGTCAATTTTCCCTCGATGATGTAAAAATACAGTCCGGAAGGCAAAATCGCTTCGCGAAAAGAGCGAACGACGATATGAACGATCAAAACCAGCAGGCCGGTCTCGGCGGTGGCATCAGCCAGCCAGCAGATGATAGCCTGCCAGGCGTGCGAGTCGCCTGATCGCCGAGACCGGCTTACTGGCAAACAAAGAATCAAGAAGGTCATATTATGAGTTACGCATTTCAAGTTACCGCCGATGACGTGGAACTAGTGATGAACGCCCACAGCCAGGGCGTCAGCTCGGAAGAGGCTGAAGAGATATTTGATCAGCACATCGCTCCTCAAGCCGAGCGCATTGAGAAAGCAGCGCTTTACGGAAACGAAATGGAGGAGCAAACGGAATACGCGCACAAGGAAATTGCCGCCATTCTCATGGAAGAAGGAGTGCTCACCAAACCAAAGCAATGACTCCCGACAGTCAGTTGCCGTCCCAGCAAGTGCCTGTCAGTGGAGAAAGATCATCCTGCAAACGAAGGAAGAAACGCAAAATGAAACAACTCCCGGAACAGGCCACTGTCATTCTCTCCGAGCGGCACAACGAGGAGCCGTACGTGGGGAAGACCAGCCGGGTCATGGGTTTGGATGACTTTGACGATCAGTACCGGGTCGTCCTCGAGTTCGGGCCCGATTTCAAGGCGGGCGGAAGCCGGCCTGCTTTAGCCAAAATGCTCGGAATGACCGTGAAGGAAGAGGTAAAACAAGCTCCTTCAACTGACTCCGAAAGCAGAATATAGGCAGGCCCCGGCCAAAAAATACAGCCGCCAAGGATTAGGGTAACCGAACGGCTTTGAATGAAGACCAAGTTTAATCCCAACAAAGCCTAGCCAGATCATACGGATGACCTGAAATGGAGATCTGGTTGTTGTCATCCTTGAAAATCAGAACCCGCAACGTCTTCCCATCGAACACGACATCCAGAAAATCCAGAGCCGTCACGCGGCAGGTCACTTCCTTCACTTTCCCGTTCCCCTCCACAATCTGAACGATATTCGGATGAACCAACTCCATATGGGCCTGGTGCATCTCGAACAGGTAGCTGTCCGCTTTGGCGACGTATGCGGCTAATTCTTCCGGCTGCACAAAGCTAAAAAATGGCTGAAAATCCGCTTTTAGGCAATACCGGGCGAACAACAAAACATGAATTCCAAAGACGTCAAAGCATTCATCTTTCGGCGCCTGGGCCTCAAGGTCAGCGTCCGAACCATCCCCTGCAAAGCCCGGTGGATTGAAGCCACTATCCGCGGTTATGTTGACCCGGTGAACCGAAATTGCACTTTCACACAGAGCTTTCCCGAGGCCTTCCGCCGCGCCTGCCTGAAAACCGTTTATCCCGATTCTCCAGTGGGAGATCAGGCTTCGGGGGGCAACGTCGATAGCCACCGGATCGCCATGCTTCCCCACGAATGGGACGCGGCCACCAGTCTTCTCCTGCAGAACGCCACCCTCGCCTCCGCCGCCTAGCCTGGCCCACCATCTCTGGTTTGACATCCAGAAAGCAGCCTCTTAGCATTCGGGCCATGAGCTACGCGACCGATCATGCTGCGTTTTTCAAACTCCCGCCCCAAGGGCCGGATGAGACCGACATTGGTTTTCGCACTCGCGTGCGTGACGCTCTTCGGGAACAAGGGCGCGTCATCGAAGCGGCCGAGGCCTTTTACGACAAGCGTTGGAACGAATCACCGGATGTCATGGCCTCCATATCCGGCGCCACGGCAAATGCAGTTGATGGGAAGCCGATCGATGCAGATGCGGACATTATTCGTGGCGATCTGGAAAGACGCCGGAACAGACGATAATTTGAGCCTTGACCGGAACGCCACTCGGTGCTGAACTCCCTTCAAGAACGGAATTGAAACCTCCGTTCTTCATATGCACGGGCCCTGCTTGCCTTGTTTGGCAATAAAGGGCCCGTGTCTTTTTCCCCGGGACCCGTAGTAGTTCAAAAGCCCTCAACAGCGGCGCCCACGGCTAAAAAACCATCGCGCACGGGCGCAACGGCTACGCCAAACACCTATACTGATGAAGGATGGCTACAACAGTCGTAAATATTCACGCTGAAGCTTGCGATCAGTATATTGGCAGGCCTGGCAAGGGGCAGGACGGCTACTTTGGGAATCCCCATCCAGTGTACCAGGAGAGCAAACCGTGGACTGAATGCAAGCTCTGTAGGTGTCGGCACTCGCGGGGCGAGGCTCTTCAAGCTTACATCAAGGATTTCAACGGACGGATCGCGAGCGATTCGGTATTTCGCGCGCGCGTCGAGGGCCTTCGAGGGAGGAAGCTGGGCTGCTTTTGCCGTCCGGCCAAAGGCTTTGGCGGGAAACTGCTCTGTCACGGGCAGGTCATTGCCGCGTATCTGGACGGCATCAAACCCGAGGAAGTC